>Ga0247812_10001933_pt1 | contig 11691 bp, 10 predicted proteins | sample UWRJL149409B1_FD_178011 | JGI IMG/M metagenome (GOLD analysis project Ga0247812, IMG submission 178011) | Plant litter microbial communities from Arlington Agricultural Research Station in Wisconsin, United States - UWRJ-L149-409B-1 | ecosystem: Environmental > Terrestrial > Plant litter >...
CAACTTGACAACCCGTGGAGAGCTTATCGAAGAAAGACAGGGTATAAATTATTGGTATGAGGAAATTGCTCATCAGGGCATCGCTGCCACTGGTCCATCCGGTTATAAAGTCTATAGAAATGTGAAGGACTTTGGCGCCAGGGGTATGTTGATATCGCTGGGTCTTAACTGTACTTGACTAAATATGTTTAGGCGATGGAGTTACGGATGATACAGCTGCTATCAATGCTGCGATAGCTTCAGGAGGAAGATGTGGACGTGGTTGCAGTACCACCAGTACCACTCCTGCCGTTGTCTACTTCCCATCTGGGACTTATCTCCTTACATCTTCAATTATTGACTTTTATTTCACTCAGCTTATTGGAAACCCCATTAACCCCCCTGTTCTCAAAGCAACATCCAACTTCGAGGGCTTTGGTATCATTGATTCGAATCCTTATTGGACAGAGAATCTCAACTGGATCAGCACGAACGTCTTTCTGAGACAAGTGAGAAACTTTGTATTTGATCTAAGAAGCATTCCAGCAAGCAGTCAAGCTACTGGCATTCATTGGCCAACTTCACAGGCAACTAGTTTGCAGAACATCGTCTTTGAAATGAGCAGAGAGCCAGGGAATAGACACACAGGTCTCTTTTGTGAAAGTGGTATGTGTTATCTTACAGGCTGTAAATTCGAGTACTAAGACAAATCAAAGGATCTGCTGGTTTTTTGACGGATTTGACATTCAATGGAGGTGTAGTAGGAGCTTCGGTTGGCAACCAACAGTTTACTATGCGCAATCTCGTTTTTAACGGTTGCGGAACGGCAATTAGTCAGCTTTGGAGCTGGGGATGGGTGTATCAAGGAATTAGTATCAACAACTGCCAGATCGGCCTTGATATTAGTTCGGGTGGGCCTGCGGGACAAACGGTTGGGTCGGTTATTATGATTGACAGTTCCATCACCAACACTCCTGTTGGAATTGTAACTTCTTTCACAAGCTCGTCTAGCCCTACCACGGCTGGAAGTTTGATCGTTGAAAATGTTGTGCTATCAAATGTTCCTACAGCAATCAAGGCAAACGGTGCAACCGTTCTTGCTGGTACCAGCGGGTCAATGACAATTCAGGCGTGGGGAGAAGGTCACCAATATACGCCAAACGGACCTTCAAGGTTTCAAGGTCCCATCACACCAGTCTCAAGGCCAGGATCGCTCCTTGGGGGAGGAGGAAAATACTATACGAGGTCGAAACCCCAGTATAGTGACCTCCACGTGTCTTCATTCATCTCCGTTCGGGCAGGTGGCGCTCAAGGAAATGGGTTTACCGACGACACAGCTTCTCTTCAAGCTACGATCAACATTGCCACACTTCTTGGCAAAGTAGTATATTTTGATTGCGGAATGTACAAAATCACTTCTACTCTGTTTATCCCTCCTGGTGCCAAGATTGTGGGAGAAGGTTATGCCACACTACTACATAGCGGGCCATATTTCAACGACATGAATAATCCTAAAGTGGTTGTCCGAGTTGGCAATCCAGGTGACACCGGTCGTGTAGAGTGGAGTGACATGGTTGTGTCTGGTCAAGGAACTCAAGCTGGAGCTATTCTGATCGAATGGAACCTTGCATCGCCATCTTCAAACCCCAGTGGCATGTGGGATGTGCATACCAGAGTCGGTGGCATCGTAGGCTCCAATCTACAGCTTGCACAGTGCGGGAAACGACCAAGTGTTGTAGGACAAGTTAGGACTGAGTGCATTGGTGCGTATATGCTGATGCATGTTACTGCAAGCGCTCAGGGACTCTATCTGGAGAACGTTTGGTTGTGGACTGCAGAGTAAGTCTTATTTTCCACGGATATCCTGTTTATATGTACATGCTAACGTAGAAGCGTAGTCATGATGTAGATGATCAAGGACTCCGCCAAATTGATATTTATGTCGGACGAGGTTTACTCATTGAGAGCACGAATGGAAATATCTGGCTGTTTGTCCCAATTTCATCATTTATGCTCTTCTCTCTGACTCCTCTTTTAAAATAATCGGAAACTGACATACACCCTATAGTGTTGGAACTGGATCTGAGCACAACACTCTTTATCAATACCAGCTTACAAATACCAATAACATCTATATGGGCTTTGCTCAAGTCGAGTCGCCCTACTATCAGCCCAATCCAACTGCTCCTACACCATTTACTGTTAATTCTAATTTGCATGATCCGGATTTTGCGGCGAGCTGTTCAGGCCAATCGGGAAATTGTAGAAGCGCTTGGGGATTGAGGATTATGAATTCCAACAATATTCTGATCTACGGAGCAGGACTTTACAGCTTTTTTGATAACTGGAGCACGAGTTCGTTCCTATTTCCCGCATTTTCATCCTGGTTTCTCCTATGGTAGACCAAGTGCTGATTCAAGCTTAGCGTGTTCAAATAATCCTGGCCCAGAAAACTGCCAAAACAACATTCTTAGTCTCGAGGGCTCAAACCCGCAGACCACAATATACGGTCTCGCGACGGTCGGGACTACTAATATGATTACAGTTAATGGAAATACGGTTGCAGGGTATGCTGATAATCAAAACGTATACCCACAGGTTGTTGCGCTATTCAGGTAGGTTCATCTCGCGTCGTTATTGTCGGATATATTTTCTATGTCGATTTCTCCCCCTCCTCGACACCTCGATATCGTTGCCTGCGTAGATGATGGTGCCACTCGTGGCTCCTTTTTCATTTGGGTCTCACGTTTCAACTCAAGTTGTAAATGAACGAGAAGAAAATTATGGTGATGGAAGAAGGAGCGACAACACAAACTAATGTCGAGCAGGCCATAAGCGTAAATGATAGATGTGGAAAGTGGGAGGAAGGAGTGTGGTGCTGAGGTGGACAATTCAAATGTTGTTCTAGATGGCATGGTGTGGGAATGAGGCGAAATTGCGCCGGGATGGTTGCTAAGCAAATCTTGAAGATGTTGGTGGATTTTATGTGGTGGGGGTGATTCTTGTGATTATTTGATTTTTGAGAGCTGTAAATTATTCGATTGTACATATTTGAAATCGAAATTATTTCTTCTATATGAAAACATGAAGAGTAGGCATGATCTTCCGCTTTACGCATGTTTACTATCTATCAAATCGAAGGTTGTTGACTGAGATGAAAAAGGGGCGTCTCGCTTATGATCTGGTACTCTTTCGACCACGACTCCCAATCCCGAAACGATTGAAGAATGTAAATTATTTGCGGGAAAAGAAGCAAAGAAGTTTTAGATGGGAATAGAACTAGCGAGTGCAATGCAGTGATGGCTACCGTGAATTTAATCATAAGCCTATGAGGGAAACGGCCGAAAATCCTCTGATCTTATGAAGTTGAGAACTTTGATTTCCATGAAATAGCTACGTAGCTACGAAACTTTAGAGTTGCGGCATGAAACTTTAAAATACTAAAACCATCAAAAAACCCAAGTTCGAAAAGACCGACTAGTTGGTGAAACATACATGTCGACATTTCGGAAGAAACCAATGACGATATCCGCCTTCTTTTTAGTACTGGATCGTTTAGCGAAACATCTTTTGTACAGCGACCAAGGAATAATAACCCAATGAACTGATTGCCTCATTGAGTCCTCCACATGTCTCGAAGAACTGGACTGGGTACTCATTCCCATCACGCTCTGCGGTCGAGATGCACCCAGCATTCCAGAAAAGGCATTGGGTTAGCAAACGCGCACTGAAGTAATGGGAGACAGAAATTTAAGAGAAAAGTCGTTGGGGACAACGGACAGCTACATCTTCCCCGTTTCTTTGGATGACCTGACGGCAAACACTAACAAGCCCCAGTCATAAGCGAACAGCTAATTGAGTCGCTTACCAAGTGCCTCTTATTCAATTCTACTCCATACAGCTATCATAAAGATCTTACTTAATGACGTTGACTAGATATCATTATACGCTTTATCCGTCGATTCCCCCGCTATCATTTACGTGAATTGGAAGGCTGATAGATGATGTGTGATCTTGCCCGACCAATTCATATCTGGTCGGGAGGCTTGTAGCTAATGAATTGGTCGAAATATGCAAATGCAATAAACTGCAACAACTAATCTTTAATATTAGAAGAAATGTTATCCATTTGCGCCCATGACCTCGCCGAAATACTGTTATTAAAAATAGCCCCTGATCTACTACGGTCCAAGCTGAAATTATTTCCAAGTTCTATTCAGTTTTCGTTACGCGGCCGGACAATAAAGTCCTACCTGAAGATGAACTGGATGACTCCATACTCCGCAGCTTGCTATAGTTCATGATAGCGCTAGTGGAAGCTTACTATGGGGAGCTGTTGTACATGCCGAGTCCATCAACACTGGCCGAACTCTATTTCAAAAAAAGGGCTAAGTTGGAAATTCCCGGCTTTCAGAGATGGGATTTTCCTCATGCGAATTCGAGTAAATAGCGTAGATAGATATAGGAAGTCAAGATGTGGACTAGCTTTTTGATTTAAGAGAAAGTATCATTGGACTGGAAGTCTTACGCAAAGCTGAGGTTTGACTTTTGAACCTTGAGCAATTTCGGGGTTTGACCAACGTCATAGAACAAACAGCTCTCTAATCTTTGAGATATAGCTGTGATAACCATAGGTCCCATATAATCCACTTTGTATGTGGTATCATGATGCTTGTATAGTGAGCATGCATACATACTTGTTTGTAATCAACTATAGATGCAGCCATTACAAGCTGTTTACTTTTCGAATGAAGACGAGCTCGGCAAATAGCGGTCCAAATTTATGTCGCTTGCCATAACTTTGTCGGGGGGACTCCATGAATTCCGGCCAATCATTCAAATGCATCCCAATCCCAGTACTGTAAAGTTTAAGCGGGGCCCAAGATACTTTTCCATTTCTCTTTCGTATCAAGAGCAATATCTAACCCCATCTCAATGGACAACTTGCAATATAATGTCCTGGCCCAAGTTGGACGCTGCATGTGCTGGAACAGGCACCCTGAAGTAGTGAGGACTTCACATGACATGCTTACATTACGTTCTTCTAAAACGGGACTATCTGAGGAAGGAAAATACCGATTAATCAAATAAAACAAGAAATTCCCTAACATATACACAAAAAACAGATGGCTTTAACAAATATTTCGTGATTAACTGCTTGCAGTTTATGATTCATGGTTACGCTAAAGAAGACACCCGTAGCCTCGTCCAGCTTACAGAATATTTACTGCTCTTATCGTACAGTACATAGACTACGCAGCGCCCTAGATGGCAAAGAACATTGGACAAAAATGCCAACTAACTCACTCTTGTGGCCCAACTCTAACAAAATTAATAGAGAAGGGGACAAAACCAACAGGAAAACTTCTGGTACTCGCTTCCCGCGTACACTGCATAGTCTTTAAAATTCAGACTGAGTAGCGATCCTAGCTAGCTAACTTCATTTCTCCACCCAGTGAGCATGCAAGCAAGCTCGCTGTGTAAATATTATTATGACCATCCCATAATGAAGTGGTCCTACCACTCTTATTAGCACCTCCAAATTTTGAGACTAGGGCCAAATTGATATAGTTCAAGATTGTATAATTTCCTGTTCGTATTTCTTATTTTGCTGAGTAAAAGACTAGTAATCTAGGGGAGTGAGTCAGCAGCTCCAAAATAGTTGGGGGCAAATAATGAAGGGACATTGGGCACTCACTATACTCTTGGTCCCAACGTTCCTTGCGCGGATTTTTGATAATAGTTCCCGGTGGATGGTCTTCTTTCTTAAATCTGCAGCCAAAGGCGTTGCAAATATACTGAGAACACAAATCCCAGTCAGCAATCGCACACTCATGACTTCCACAAACTCAGACTGCACGCGAGGGAGCTAACTAACCTCCTTTCCAACAATCGTAACACTAGGACAATGATGACCATAAATGCAAAACTCCAAATCACAGTCCTGGCCACTAGTGCAAGGGTTGAGTCTGGTCAAAAAAGCAATAGCCCGCATATCTTCATCTGTAGCTTTGTATTTGTGCTCGAAACAACAATCATCTCCCTTTGCACAAGGACCGCGCAGATAATGGTTATTACATAACTTATTTGAGTTTGTACGGCGTTTAATTTTGTCAAGGACCTGAGTGATGTGATTAGCTCAAGTCAAATGCGGGTTTTTACAAATTATATAGATGCAGCTTACAGCAGCATTAACAGTAATAGGAGGGTCGATTCCACGAGGACTTGGCACCCAAACTGGCTTGGCCGAAGGAAGGACTGGTGTCGCACGTTTGACAGGGACAGCAAGGCCAGTTTTAGAAATGATAGGCGAGGATGACGGAGGAGGTGATTTTGAGGCCAGACCTGCCCATGTATTGGGTGTAGATGCCGAAGATACACGCTCAGTCAATTTGCTAGGGCGGAACAATGGGTTGAAGCTAGTAGAGTCAGTGGTTGGGATTATGAACAGGGTGAGCACACAGCAAGTAAAGAGCGAGCGAGAACACAGGAGTTTTAAGATCAATGATGAAAATACCACTTACTTTATTACTTGAATGCCGGTGGCGACCAGCTCTCGAACAGTCTTCGGGCCTTCCATTATAGTAACTTTGCCATGATCTTCGGGTTTGATAACTTCATCCAAGAATGGTGCACTGTTTGAGGTTACCATTTAGTCCATGCTAAAAAAAAAAAACCTCCAAGGCAATTCTTGCAAGACTTCTCAGGCTCAGACTTACTATCCAGCATCGTGTGAGATGCCAAGGAGAATTTGTTTGCAATTATGATTTCTAAGATGCCATCGAGTAAGCTCTGCCATGATGTTAGTCCAACCCAGAAAACAGCATCAAGATTCTTGCCCCTGATTTTTGAATCCGCTCTTTCTTTCCCATGTCCAACATCAATAAAATTGAACGAAGCTTTTCCTTGTGTAAACCCAACTGCAAAGTCCCTCAAATGGTCCATATCTTCCAACGACCCATCCCTCAACATCGCATTCGCAAGACCAGATTGATTGGAATAAATATTGGCAATAATTTCAATTTGGTCTGTGAGATCACTACAGTGGTCCAGCACAGAATTTCGCAGCGCAGCAGCAGCTTGTTTACCACCCTCCACGCCCATTTTAATGAGTTTGGCATTAAATATCATTCCATCACCATCAACTAGAACTTGTATGTAGGGGTTCCGCTCCATGGTGGAATTGGTCAACGTAATATTATGATTGATGAGAGTGAGTTGCTGTTGTAACTCTCGCCGTGATTTTCTGGCATCGTCAAGATCAAGAGTCGCATCCTGGAGCTGTTGGCGGAGAGTGTTGTTTTCCTTTCGTAGTTCCCTTTCGATCCTTTCGCTGTAGATTATAAGATCCTGCGCTTGGATTTAGTTGAATGCAAACGGATTTTGCTTGAGCTTTGCACAGTCCTAGGCTTCAATGAAACTTCACAGGTGGGATACTAAGCCAGTCTTATGATGTCCATCAAAGCTTCAGCAAATCCCCCAGGGCTTCAGCAGAGCAAAAAACCCCAATTTTTGAACTTTTTTTTGGGGGGGCAAAAATATAGGGCAATCAAACTGATGCCCAACATACCTTAATTAATTCATCATTCTTGTCCCGATGAAGCAGTAACTCATTAAACCGTGTAACGAATCCTGGAATATCTGCTGGTGAAGCCATAACACTTTGGTACTTCATCCGGTGGTTTTTTCTGTGTGGTGTTGCTGCTTCTTCTTTTCGGTGGTTTTGAGGCGCTTGTTCAGTACCAGGGGAAAAAAAGCCTCGCGCGTGTCTTTGGGGGAAACGCGACAGGCCTCCCACCTTTGAAATTTAAGTGGATACCCAGAGCTCAAATTCCCGTGATTGATGCACCACAATACAGTAGCATAGGCAGAATCAATCTTATGCCAAAGACAGGAACGAGGAACGATGAAGAAGAAACCCGGGAATGGCCTCGCAGCAGGAGAAGAAGAGGAGGGCTTTTGAAGAGAGGTGAAGGTGATTGAATGGATGGATGGGATGGTTTCTCGCGTGCCGCCCTGGCTGGCTTTTAGGTCGGCGAAAAGCAAACAAGCACAGTACATACTGTACCTACCAATGCGAGCTATGTAAAACATGGCGGCTAGCAGCAGTAGAAACTTGATTACTGCACAGGCCTACCACGGGAGAATCGTTGCTCGTAGTCATGCCATGCCATGCCATATATAAATCTCCCTTGCCATGCGCGCAGAAACTGCTCATTTAGCTTGTATTGTAAGGATGGTTTGATAGCAGGGCAGTCAGGTTAATTTAAGAAGAGAGCCAGTGATCTGGCAGAAAACATCTTAAAGTCCTGATAGCCTGGAAAAGCTGAGCGACGTTTCTCTTAGGAAGGAGTAATATATTTATTCTTCCTTATCGAGTTATAAAGATTGATATCAAGTGACTGGATGTAAGACTTCTTAAATATTTAAAATTCACAATTGCGTCCAGAATAGGGAAAATGCGCGTAGACTTCCTAACCTTCTTGCTTGTCAACGATCCGAAGTGATAAACAATTCTGGTATGGTGGGACGGCATGGCACATGAGTAGTAACTGGCTTCTCATCTAGTGGCCGATGAAATGTGTTATTAGTCGGTTTCCATTTTTATTAATGTCATACTGAACTAGTCTCTTCTTGTAGTACCATATAAGGGATTTACTCTTTTACATATCAAAATGACTTTTGGGGCCGGGAAAAAGACCATTTGGGACTGAAAATCTCAACACTAAGGAGGGAGTCAGAAGGACCGCCAATATTATACCACTCCCCCAACCCCCACAAGATGTAACAGAGTCAACGAGCTCTAATCTTCAGACACCAACGACACCTTGAGCTCTTCTCTTCTTGTCAGTTTCCTCCAGGTGCTTTCGGAGATTTCGAAACTGAATTTCCGCCATAATTGGCGGGTACATGTTCCCAATTAACTTTAGATTGGTAGTTTGAGTTCTCCCTTCAAAACGATGATGGGGTGGGACGCCCTGGATAGACGCAAGTTCGATTATGGTAACCATCCGGTCTCCGCTTGGGTGGCCTAGCCTTGTTGCTGGCTTTGGGCTCGTTTTCATTAAGCCGACGGTACAGACTGTGTGGGGAAATATAGTATTAGGATCCCAAACTGGATATTTGCGGCCAGTAAAAGCTGCAGCAATGTTATGGGATGGAGCGGTTCGTGGAATTCGACTGAAAACATCGCGCACAGTTGTGAACGGTTTAAGGCTGCTTAGCGGGTTATCAGAATGCGTATATGGTGGGAAGTCGGGAAGTGTCTCGCCTGGGCTTAAGCAACTGTTAGTAGAGCTCACTATTTGATAAAAAGACAAATAAAAATTAAACTTACGCAGCTGCATTCACAAGTAATCTTCTCCGAGGCTGTGGTAGTCCATCTCTTTTAAAATCGCGGACTTGCCACGAAACGGAGAAGCCCCGATCAGTGAACTGGGATAGGAACATGTTGAAGTCTTGTGAGTGTGCGGGTCGCAAGATGCCGAAGGTCTGTTCAGAGTGTACAAAACGTGGTCGAATTTTCTTTAGCAAAGCGTCAACGCAAAATGAAGCTGCCTGGTTGCTTTCATCGTTGCGAGCAGTTCCTCTTCTAGTATTGTTTGGAGAATAGTATTGGCATGGACAACTTAGATGCAATATATCGCTAACATAGTTTCCACGTTGTTCTGGACTGCAAAATTGGTCTACAGTCAAGTTCATCATGTTGGCTCTTGGGAAATTGGCTCGATACGTTCTTTCTGCCTCATCCCAGTTGTCGAAAGCATGAGATAGCTTCATGCCAGCATCCTGTGCTCCGCGTGATACTCCACCTGCACCGCAAACTATGTAACATAAGCGACATTAAAAACAAGATAATTCGAACACTTACAGCTATCAAAGAAAGAGTATTTCTTGGAGCCACTGGCGTTGATCTCAATAAGGTCTGTCTCATTATCTTGGGTGACATCCTGACGCCATTGAGATCTCAGGACCTCGGCTAGCTTTCCAAGACCGTTGGTACACTCCTCTTCTAACAGGGGACGTAAAGTGTAAGTCTCAAATATGCTAGAAGTAGACAAGTAGTTCTTTCTCTCCCGAGCACTTTGATAGCGCACTATAAATACCCATCTTAATACCATACGCTCCTCCTCTTCCATATATTGATTTTTCTCCCTCTTTGTGGCATCCCCAAGGTGGCATGGTAGATCGGCCTCGCTATATCGAAGCTCAGGTGCTTCAGCTCTGCTTTTGTTGGTCATTTTAACTTGTCGGATTCTTATGACCGCGTCTATCGGTAACTCATGAACTGACTGTTCCCACATATCACGATGGTCATCAGTCTCAACTTCATGAAAGTAGCATAGTCTGGGGACGGGAGTCAGTAAATTGGAGTCTTAGCCTTAGTTGTACTCATAAATCATCACTTACTCATTTTTCGTCCCCTTCCCTGTCTCCAGCTTCCCCATCAGATCAATCGTCCTAATGGATCTCCATCCTCTCAAATTCACCTCACCAGTTATTGTGTTGCGCACAATATTCTGCACTACGAGGAAGCAATTGATATCTTTCATACCCCATTGCTTCTTTTGGGGATCAAAACCTTCTTTTGTATATTGTATAGCTTCTCCTTGGTACTCTACAACCTTATTCCGCCGAAGGGTATATTGGTGGAATGGATAGCTTTGCAAAGACTCCAACGGAAAGTTAACCGGTAGGTTTCTCTTTAATGTATCTCGCCGTCCATGTTGCTGATGCGTTGCAACTCTGGCGATCTCTTCTTCAATCGCAACTTCTTCTTCGGCCTCCAGATCAATAATTTCTGCAGAGGGAATCTCCACATCATCAGACACGTTTGTCAGATCAACATGAATCCCAGAACAGAAATTTTGGACTAAGGCTGCATTTGGAATAGATTGCAGGCCATTTGCTTCAGGTGATGGTTCAGGACTCAAGGTCCTTGAGGATTCTCTCGAGAAGGAAGCCTCATCATGCCTCCCATCACCTACAAGTGCGCTTTGCTCCTGGCCCATTGCGATGTATCAAACAAGCAGCTAAAACCAGGTTAGAGGTAGACTACAAACTTTGTACCATAATCGATATCCCCCAAAAGTTTCGGAGTGAAACATGATGTGTTATTACTTACTACTCTTTTTCGACGATCTCCTATTCTGGAGGTTCAGGTCAACCTTCTTATCTTCTACCAGAGTTCAAGTTCCAAGTTTTCAGATTTGTGGTTGATTCAAAGCTGTATCAGGACTATGAAACTAACTGGATTGAGGTCAAACGTAGGGCAGTTGATCTAAGCGCCCAGCCACCCGTTGAGGTGAATACAACTCCGTATTCAAGATCATAGGCGAGGCTGATGTGAGTGAATCTGGAAGTTTTCTTATGGCATCACCACCGCGATGTCAACAAATATAATTTGCAGTCCTCTGAAAAGTCGACATGTGATTGGAGGAGCTAGTTCGTGAAATTCACCATAGTAAATTTTATTTTTCTTAAAGCAGGCATCTCTCGCCACGGATATCAAATAGTTTCCGCATGTTCAGCTTACTAGCCTTTGCAATACTATCATTTTGGCATGTATCCGGTTCCGTTACCAGTTAAAGTAGCTGCAGTACATCTCAAAATATGCGACCATTAGCCAATCCCGATATGACAGCTCGAATTCACTCACACTCACTTCCAACGGTTCTACCTGCAGGCATCCTCCCGGCGTCACACGACTCG
>Ga0247812_10001934_pt1 | contig 11687 bp, 12 predicted proteins | sample UWRJL149409B1_FD_178011 | JGI IMG/M metagenome (GOLD analysis project Ga0247812, IMG submission 178011) | Plant litter microbial communities from Arlington Agricultural Research Station in Wisconsin, United States - UWRJ-L149-409B-1 | ecosystem: Environmental > Terrestrial > Plant litter >...
AAAACATCCGCCTCTATTGGTATGTACTCTGGAGCAGAAATTCTCCTAGCTTCATCGAAAAAACTAAATGTCAAGTCAGTATAAACTGGAATACAACATGGGCGGGGGGACTTACTAAGGCGCAGAGTCCATAAGATAAAACTCGCTTTGTCTCTCTAATAGGGCATCCATACTTCCGTCCTTCCATATTGACTGTACAGCGATTCCAACCTTGGGGTCAAGTGGCGTATGTGGATCTGGGTCTACCGCGTACTCGGAAAGGAAATCGCAGAACTCGACATTAACGGGATCCGCCGGCTCGATTTCGAACTGGCGCATAGCATTTATTAAAGCCTTTGAGCAATCAATGAGGTTCTTGTATATAGTCAACCGGTACAGTGCTAGCTCATCAACTGTGTAACCATTTTGGTGGATAATCTTCATCTGCTTCACGATTGTTGACTTTCCACTTTCACCCGATCCTATTCATTATGTTTCAGTTTCTGCTTATTCCAAGGGTGAGATATTTAGCATACCCAGCAGTAATATTTTACATTCACGCCGAAGTCGCCTCGAGTCCTCCTCGAGTTTCTTGTCGATCTGTTGGCTTCTCTTCTTCGACTCTGTCTCGTCTGCATTTGAGCTCATGCAGGCACCCATCTTGACGCCGCTCTCTGTAGCTGCAACCGCAGCCAGCCTTTTGAGGTTTGGTAGACGCAAACAGTAGGCGCACCTAAATTTCCCGGTTAGTTAGCCCTAGAGTATGCGCGCGAATGTAGGAAAGTCTTTGGATTGGGGGTGATCCAGGATGGTATATCTGACGTAGGAATTGGCAGAGAAGCGATTATTGTTTGTCTGTTAGGCTTAAATGCGATGGAAAACACCTAAAGATTTGGTCCGGACCTTGCTGAACAATTCGCGGGCAATACAGATCCAGCTTCCGGTATGCCTTTGGTGAAGCCTTGCAGATTGAGCAACAATATCATATCTTCTATGCCAATTCCAGCTGCAGTTTGCTAAAAACCCCCACAATATATGAGTCGAATTAATTGGAAAGTGTACGCACCCTATAGGTGACAAATTAACGTCGTCAAAATTCTCCTTGTGATCTGGCGCTGTTGAATGACCGAGTATAAAAGACTCTGTATGTGACCGAACACCGATTTAGTGGCAGCGCGGAGACCTCCGCCTTGTTGGGCTGGAGAGACTTCGTTGGTTCGAGAATTGGTTCGATTGAGCGTCTGCGAAGGTCGCTAGAGGGCAAAATCTTAGGTTATTTGATGATGAGGATGTATCTGGGTTCGTCGTTGCTTTCAATGATCTGCTAGACCGTCCTCATGTGGGGATGATGTATTTGACTCGGGCGCCAGGGGGTCGGTGACACTGCGAATCGAGCTGTCGGTATCAGAGCGCCGCAAGTAATTGATAGCGCGTGGGTTGACGGGCAGTATTTCGAGTGGCGGTGGTTGAGGATGTATTGAGGTAGTGGAAAGTGAGGTGATCCAAGCTCTTGAGGTCGTCACGAAAGGAGGAGAGCTACTTTGTAGTGGAGTGGAGTGGAGTGGAGTGGAGAGTGAGTGGGTTAGCACTTTTAGTTCCTACCTAACGAAGGCTGCGATTATTCAACCAGGCGGCTGAGCGAGCGAGCGAGCGAGCGAACGAGTGAGTGAGTGAGTGACAGAGTGAGTGAGTGACCCTGGAAGAAGCGAAGCGAAGCGAGGGCCCCAAAATGCGAATTAAAGTGTGAGACAGACTTTCCAGCTAGCGTCCACCAAAGACAACAATATGCGTCAGCACTAGCGCCGTTGTAGTTGTATATGCTTGTGCGTTCAGCCTCGACTGCTATTCCTGCGACAGGCAGGCAGGCAGGCAGGAAATAGGAATTGTAATAGGTAGCCACACGGGTTCATATTCACTCCTAGGGGACTACAAACAAGAAAACAAAGAACAACAACCACCATCATCATCATCATCATCACCACCACCACCACCACGACAGCCGTGATTGAGGAGCGGTGGCTATTGTATCAATTGTTGGGATTGACCATTTAGCATCGGGGGTTTTTTGAGTTCTCTACCGGAGCAAAGCAAGCAAGAAAGTGGGAACATCCAGATCCAATGAGCTCTGGTCAACAACTAACTAACTTGAATCGCCATAGGAGGAGAGCAATTAGTGTTGGATCCGCCTCTTCCTGTATGTGTGTATGTGTATGTGTGTATTTGTATTTGTGTATATGTATACATACATGGGAGTATGTGCTGTAATGGCATGGTACAGTAGTAGTACGAAGGCTACTCACTGTGTATATATATATATAAGTATAGCAATATCTATTTAAAATACCGTGTACGTGTAGCCAGCTCGTCGTAGTCCTCGTCTTCCAGCTCTACTTGCACAACATGACCTCTACCGCCTCCATGCCTGTTTGTTAACGATTGTTCTTGTTGTTCTGGTTATAATTACCCAAGCTTCTTGTTTTTTCGATGGCCTATTCTTAGTACAGTACCGAATCCACCACCTTTCCCCATCCACCATCCACGATTCCCCCATCATTCCCAACAAGTAATCAAACCCTCGACAACCTCTCCCCCTACACCGTTCTCCCCCAAGACTCACGCAGTCATGAAACCATCACCGCCCACCGCCCACCACATGGTACATACCGTCAAATCTTGACTAATTCCAGGCATCGCCAACCAAATTGGGCATCTGCACGTGTCATCCTTGAGCTTTTACCATAGCGGTCTACCAGAATTTGATGAAATCTGTGGAGGTTCAGACGGACCAGATCTTGGAAAACGTGGCACAGGGGTTCAGGTGGTAGTAGTACAGTCACTCCAGCAACAGTACTATGGGCAGTGCGTGCTGTAAGTACTACAGTGAATACCTGTCCTCGCCATCCATCAAATTTATATGTTTCTATTCTAAGCTCCCTGGGCCAATGCGAAAGTCGCAGACCCCCTAACCGGTACATATAAACAACCCCTTACGGAGGAGAAACCCCCTTATTATGTGTATCCCCAACCCCACAATGTCCTCCAAGCATTGCTTCATCTCCTTTTCGCTGCATTTTTGGAAACAAGCGAGCCCCAATGGGAGAGCCACCTGCTGGAGATTTGACGGCGTGTAACTAATAAAAGCATCGTGTTTTGAAGCGCCCATTCTCTCAGAGCCGTACCCACAGCGGCAGCTCCAAGAGTAAAGACGGTAAGTAATACATGCTCCGCTGTGGTCGCAATATGATAAATAATCATGATAGTAATATATAATTTGGAGATAACTGGTGGTCTACCAACCTTCTTTCTGGTTGATCATAAAAGGCTACTCGCATGATCTCCCATTTCTCTCTCACCTTACGCGAATCAATCCCCCCTACCCCCGAACCCTAGTTGCCACGTGTGGATGTGTGATAAAAGTTCAAAACTCTTATCTTGCAAATCATCAGCATCATCATCATGTCCGAGCGTCCCGAATTACATTGTACTCACATTTATTTAGCTGTGAATATCAGTTCCCCGGTCTGTCTCTCGAGGGTTTAAATTCTCAGCATACACAATCCTAACCAATAGTTGCACAGAACAACTCTTCAAGCTACATACGGAGCAAGGACCCTGGCAAGGAAAAGCAAATCTAGAGAATGCGAACTCTACCAGACATGCTGGAAAACGGGAACCTGCATATAAAGGTTTCATGGGGGTTTACTCGAACAAGCAGGAGGGACAGTATTGCACGTGTTACCATCATTGCTCTGGAAGCTCACGTTAGGAGAGACCACAGGGAACAAGCCATTTCATACTGAGAACAAGGTTAAAAAGGACGTCATCGTTGTTGAAATACCAATACTGTCCGATCAAAATACTACCTCACAGTTGTCAGCAACTGAACAGCATAGCAATGATGGGTTAGTGCTAAGCAGCCCTTGATAAAGCAACACATTTCACAGAGCAGTAAGGAGTCAACGAAAGGAAAGCCATTCGGCGATCATTCTTGATACAAATCTCCATTCTGCAGTCATTTTCCGCAGTCCAAATCGACCGCATGATTATGTATCCACGAGATGAAATCAACTCCCGTGACCCCAAGCAATGCATGTTCTGCTGGCCGCTGTTTGACTCCTGATATCGTGAGGCAAAAGAAACAAAGTGAGTCCGTTAGTTGCGCAATTCTTTGCAGCCCCATCCCTATATGCAAACCAGCCCATGGATATTGGTATCCCTGCCGGGTAATTCCCGCCCCATTTAGTCAAGACTCCACTCCTTTCTGTCTAGTAAAGGCTAGGAACCGTAGAGATACACAGCGCAAAAATTGAGAGAATCAAGTCGATCAAGCAAGATACCCGAGCTCGTCATCGTCAAGTCGCTCCAAGTATTCCTTCTCTAACAAGATGTCTATGCACTTCTTGATATCGGGAACCTTTGGTACGAAACGAGTGCGGATTTGGTTAATGCACTCGCCCACGAGAGCTGTGTGCTTCATCTTCTTACGGGCCTTCATAATACGTACAATAGCCGACTGTAGAAAGTTAGCAAAATAATCTTGTGTAAATCTACAACTTTACTAACCTGCATCAACAACTTCCGGTCTTCCTCGATAGTCTTGTGTGTCTCATCAGCCTCTTGTTTCTGGTCAGACTTGATCGCCATGTTCAGGTTGATTCGAATCTTTTTGTTTTTGAAATCGTAGTTCAAAGAGAACGTCTTGCCGGGTGCAACCTTGTCATTACCATCACCACCACTAACAGTAAGAACTCTAGCCTTCAACAGAATAGCGAGCGAAGGATCAAGTTGGTCAGCAGCCAGTTGTGTAGTCTCCAAGATGGCTTCATAGGTGTTCTTATCATTTTCGTTGAAGAGCAGAAGGATTGCCATTTGATATGCGGAAACTTGGAATGTGTATGGTGTCTTCTGGTTCTTGCAGTAGTTTGCCTTGATCTCTCCTTTGCAGAGTTGCCAAAGATATGTAAGCTTTCTACCACTGTGTTTCTGGCCATAAAACTGGCCAAAACGTTCGAGAGCCTTTGCAATCTCAGCGGGAGGAGTGAAATCGGTATTGGGGGGACTAAGTGGCCAAAAGCCAGTTCCCAAGATGGAGTAAGTAGCATCAATGGGCTTGATGTCGGACTCGAGCCCACTCTCAAACTCCTTAAAGCCAGCATTCAAATCTTTTGAGATTTGAATATCCTGGAACATACGTTGAAGTTTATTAGTGTACTCATATCCACAGGCTTCCTTCAACTTGCTGATCATACTGGTTTCTGCATCATCGGAAGATGAGTTTGTGTGAACCAATCTCCTAGCCAACATTCGTGAGTAGAATTTCTGAAAGACATCCTTGTCCTCAATATACTTGAAGACAGTCATGATCTGAGTAAGGGTGTTCTCAAGATCACTCTCCTCTGCACCGGCTGCACTTTTCTTAAGCAAGATATCACAGTATTTTGCGAGTAGCTCGGGAGACTTGTTTGAGCCAGATTTGCATACTTGGTTACGATTGACGAACTCCTTACAAGCATTATCGAGAGATCTGGTAAACTCGGGTTCGTCCTTGAAAGCCTTCGCAACTAAGCCTTGATATTGAGTATGAATCTCGAGAAGAGCATCAACGTAAGTCTTCGGCTCAAGCTTATCTCCCTCGGCTGCTACCTTTGCAACAGCCGCCAAACCTGCCTTCCGAACGTGAGCTTCGAATTTGGCACGGAGGGGATCAAGACCGTCAGGGATTCGTAGCAGCAAATTGTACATTCGTTCCATATCTTCGTAACGGTCGTTATCAAGGAGTACTTGGAATTCGTCGCGGAGAATAGCGGAATGGTCAGCAATCAAAGCAGTATTGCAAGTCTTCGTCAATGGGCCCAAAATGTCTGGATGTAGATACATGTTCACGCGTTCTGCTTCCTCATCTAACCGAACTTCGGCCTTCTTCATATACTCCACAATGCTATTTTCAGCAACGAACTGCGCCGATTCATTGGTGTAGAAGTTCTTGGTTGCTTCTAAGAATGGACGCTCAAAATTGAACCGGTAGACATCGAGGGTTGACTTGGTAGGATCAGACTCATCAAGACCCAAGGATACGAAAGAATCCACAATCGACTTGATTTGACCATGCTCGATTGTCTCACCGTGGCGTTGTTTTTCAACCATCTTTAGTACCGCGTCCATGACCTTTTCATGCACAGCCACAAACAGAGTGAGCCGCCATTGGACCAGATGTAATGTGTACACATCATAAATATTTTTCTTGCCCTCGTCCATTTCCCGCTTTACCCAGTGTCTGTTGAGATATCGGAAAAGGTGGTTAACGTATTTCGCGGAGGTGGTAAATCGTTCCCATTCCCGAATATAGAAACTGAGAAGGGCTTCATCAGAATGTGTCTTTGATTTTTCGACTAGACCGCTGAGGTATTTGGTGAGGTATGTGATCAGATTTTGATAAAGGTCTTCACCAAGAAGATGTGCTATGAAAATTAGCCTTTAGAGCAATATGAACGAGAAGAGGTGCGGTTACCTCCCCGATGTGCTCCTCCAATCTGGCCACTGGTGCTGGTGTTCACTGCCTTTTGTGACGTACAAAAATTGTGCACAGCTCTGTTGAGTTGTTAGTAGAACGTCACTGGTTTTCGTGAGAGATTCAAGGAAAACTTACGTGTAAACTCCCATATACTACCAGTCAAAGAGCTAGTCGTCAGTAATCTGCATGAAGTACAGTGAAAAGAGATCTGCTCACAGTGTTCATATCAATTCCATCCGCCAGATTGATCATGATCTTACTGACTCCAGTCTCGAGATATTTCCACCTATAATATTTAGCTAGATGTTCCACTGCTACCACTATGGATTATGGAACATACGTCGCATCAAGATCCTCCCGGTTTGGCACGGGGGGCATCATAATGACGGGCCGACTTGGGGTTGCCATCATGTTGTTTCCGTCGTGTAGGGTTGTCAAGAGGTGTAGGGTGGCGGGCGAGGCTGCTCTCTTGCTTTCAAATTCCCGCGCACAACTTGGAGAGATAACAAGGCCAGAGGTAGCCGCAGAGTTCGAAAACTTTGAAGATTCGTACTTTTGGCCCCTTGGAAAGGCGTAGGCAACGGCGACACTTGGTCACCTTGGGTGGTGTTAGGGCTCTGGGAGTTGGGTTTCAGGCCAGCCCAAAGGTACAGATCTGGCTCGTCTATTTAGGAGGATAAAGTGATTTTGGTTCGGTACGTAGAGAGGGTGGTTAGGTGATAAAGAATGAGGGTGGAGGGTGTTCGGGTTTGTTGCATGTATTATTGGGAAGTGAGCTGCCTGCCTGGTGTTGTAGCGAATGTCAGCCTCACCCACTTTTAGCGTATTCAATATCAGCTTTAATCTGCCTGCTGCTGCAGATATTTGTGCCCAGACAAGGCTATGGACCTCAATTTATTCACGCCAGTAGTATCTTTAGAATTTCAATTTTGACAAAACAATCTTGTCTAAATCTTAGACGCGAATGAATATATCAGTATGGGCTTTCTGTGGGCAAGGCTAACAATCCTGTGAATTCTGCTTCACACATCCTATAGAATCTTCAAACTTAAAATCAAATCTATCAAATCTACTTTATATCTGGTTATGAAGATTGCTAGCTCGTTGGACTAGATTTATACATACTTTACTAGTAATGTGCTTGTAGAGGATACAGCTAGAACCAATAGCATGCATCACTCTAGAAAAAAAAATGTAGGCATCTTTTCATTCAATATTCCTTCCACCCATACCATTTCTAAAGCTACAGTAATAAATATACAGAAGATTGTGGACTAGTTATTCAAGCTTCAAAATTTTCCCTCTAGCAACGACTTTGCAGAAAGGCATATCTTCTCAACCAAATTCAGAAAGGCTAGCACGATACAACAAAAGCAAATCAACGTACCGCGGTTAAGAAAACATGAAGCAAGTCTTGAAACATTACCTCAAGGTACAAACAGGTAGCTAATAGTTAAATAGGAGGATTAAACATCTCCTCGTTCGATATCAAATTCAACTCTAATTCTGACTCTCCAAACTTCAAATTGTCAAAAATTTGCGAATCATCTGCTCTCTCATCCTCAATTGATGTAATATCCGCCCGCAAATCTGGGTACTCATCCAAAAATTCACTTGTCATACAAAAATTACTTAAATCATGGCTACACTCGTCAAATGATTTGGAAAACACGTAGTGACCAGTTACGGGATCACGAACATAGAGATCGCAAAACTCGTAGTTCCAGGTAAAACGAAAACACTTCCAGAACAAAGCCGTAAACTTTGCATTGCAGTAGCTGTGTGGTGAGAAGACAAAGCGTTCACGGAGACCAGGCCAAACAATGTAGTCGATCACAGATTCATGTGGAATAAATTGTTGTGAAGGTCGCTCATGGAGGTAATATGGGATCGCATCTAGGTTTTGCTGGCTAGGATTTAATTGATACTAGATATATGTTAAATCCTTGGGTTCAAAGCGAGCCAGCTGGGTAGACTTACACGAAGCTGCAAAACCAAATTACGCAGAACAACAAGTCGCTCAGTAGCACCGCATTTTGAGAATATTACCTATAAACTAGTCAGCATTCTGGTACAAAGAGACACCAGATTCATCATAGGTAAGTCTCGTGCACGAGCATCCATAGACTTCAGCATAGGTCTCTGTTCTTGTTCATAAAGAAAGACGTTGGTGTCAGAATACCATACTTCATCTGCGTGTCGTAACATACTCCACAAAGGATCTAAAAGATATTTTCTAGTCACCGCATGCCAGCCATGTAACACCGCCCGGATAGCGATATCAGCATCTCGTAGGTTTTGATTAGCCGCAGGTTGCAGTGGTAATTTGGAACATTGGCTAAGTAGTTGGCTAGTGAAGTTTTTTATCGTAGAGCATCGACATTGTGCCACCTCTGAACACAGATCTCCTGGTCCACGTATAGCTTGATCGGGACTAAAAATATGTCCCATCCTTCCAGCAGTAAGAGAAGAGAGATCGTACATGGCCTGTAATTGCGGCCCTGGATTGGGAGCATCACAAGAGATTCTAGGTTGCGGCTCATTAAGCTGGGATGGCTGCTTATTATCAGCCAGAGACGAGTCATTGCTGTCCCTGCTTCCTCTGAGAATACCAATCTCTACTGGAAAGTCAATTGAAAGATCTTGCCCCATGTCATCTAACATCATGAGGTCTGGCTGGATCTTCTGTGTATTCTGGGGAAATGCCAGAGGCTTCTCAAACGTGCCGGCACCACCTTCTAGATTCATATCAGCCCAAATACTTGGGGTGCTGGTAAGAAGTATTCACCAGGCTCTTCTCCACCTTGGCCAGCGACGAGTTTTGCAATACTTTTCAATTTAGCCCGCAGCACTTCATTTTCTATCCTTTGCTGCTCTATTTGGTCGATCAGTTCCTTTGTGTTTCCATCGTCCCGGACCCGGGTCAATGCCTCAATTCGTGATTCAAGCAGAGCAATATGGTTCTTCGTTTTACATCGCGAGCTACGCTGGGCCTCTCGGTCCAGTGCACGCTTCCTAGCTAGCCTCTCATCGGACAGCTTCTGTGTCTGCAGCAAAGGCTTCTGGTGTTTGGTGTCGGAGGTTTGGGGAATGCTCGAAAGATTCACCGTATTTCTGGAACCAGCACTCATACCGGCTAGGCGACAATGACTGACTCACCGATGTCGATTTGTAAAGATAGGTCGGAAATGGTCTGTAATGCAATACTGGAGACAGCTGCGCTATGTGCAGCTGCGACGCTAGACTCGCGTAATGAACAAAGAATAAAAGAGAGGGGAGGTTTGCTACTTGCACTCTTCCCCCCAATCTAATCCGTGAGCTCACGGCGGCTAGTTAGAGTTGGATGGTGAACTGTGATACTTATCCAAGGCAGGCGTCATGGACTCCTGGCTGCTATGGTGCTGTGTATTCCGTAACCTTCCTCCCTCCTCTCTTCTTTACTTCTTCACGCCCTATCGTATTTACAGCCCCGCTGCTCTCCCCATATTCCCCCAGCTACTGCCAGTAAACGGCTTTTCCCCATGCTTGGCTGCTGCCATCGTTGTGAGGAGGCTGCTTCTGATTTCAAGCAGTTAGCAGTACTGTACGTTGGGTGGGTTGTGCCGAGAGAACCGAGAGTACCTTCCCCTCCCCGACCCCAGCCCGAGCGAGCCGAGCTCCCCCACTAACCGGGCTCGGGCCAAATGTCACTGAGCCGAGGCCAACTTAGAAAGCAGTGCAATGACAAAGTAATTGCAAGTATTGAGTACTGTTGGTGATATAATTAATACACACCATGATTTCCTCGTGCGTCATGACTCCAAGGAATGTTTTCTCTTGCTACATATGTCACCAGGTAAGCTGCACTCATTAGCAGGAAAAGCATAATACAGTTTAAGACAACGACAAAGACCTAGACTCATCACAGCCACAACCTACAGCTTGCGAACCAGGCATAAGCTCCAATAACAATAACATGGACTTGATCCGGGATATTTTAATACAATACTGCAACTTTTGCTCTTCGTACTCTATACGATTCCTCGGCTTAGATATAGCGTCGAAGCCCCAACACAAATTGGCAGTAATCTGTTGTCGGAGCCCACGGAATCCGCAGACGCACAAACTGCCATGAAACTCCACTTTTACCCCTATTGCATCGACCCTGCTCGCTTAACCCCCCTATGAGCCTATCCTTTCCAGCCAGCCAGCCTCGCTGCTATGGTCGGGGCAAAGAAACGACAAATTTATTTGAAGTTAGTTGCGAGCATTCATGGGTAGCTCTACATACTGCACCATTCTTTCAAGGTTTTGACTTCCTTTTTCCCTCGAAGACTTCTTTTTGCTTCAATCGAATCACTTCCGTTTGCACAAGTATAAAATAAGGAATGCCTCCCGTCGAGTTTGGCATTTGTCTTCTCACAATGCTGCACCCAAGATCTCTAGCCTTTGTTTCAATTCTATTCGACAATGTTGCTCTTCAGCCAGACTATACTGCTCATATTGTTCCATCTCTCGCTTCAGCAGTTCAGTCTTGTAGTGCAAGCTCAAGAACGCTTTTACAAAGCATCTCCTGGCTCTGCAGAATGGCCTTTTCCTCACCAGTTGGATACCCTGAATTCATCAGTTTCCGGCCGCTTACTCAAACCCACTCCCCCTGGTGCAGTCTGTCATCCTGACCAGTTTACCTACGAGTCCATCGCATGTCCTGATGTACTTGCTGGCTGGCAGTCCATGCATTTCCATATATAACACCCAATTTCTAATACATGGGATAGCTGGAATAATGATTCGTGCTTACCCAAGTCTTCATCACATTGTAGTAGGGATGGTTATCCGACCTATGTGACTAATGCGACTTCTAAGGAGGATGTTAAGGCAGGTATTGGCTTTGTGACAAAGAATAATATTAGATTAAACCTAAAGAGCATAGGCCATGATTATATGGGAAGAGTAATTCATCGTATTCTATCACTTGAATCGATTTGAAGGATTTGACACGAAATAGATGCGTCTCCCCAAACTCACTTTCTATATGAACCCACAATCTCAAAGGAATATCGATCCTAAAATCACTCAAACCTCAAGGTTGTAACAACTAGCGTCACTGTCCGTACCTGGCCCTCATTCCGCTTCTTAACCACAAATCTCAATCTCAGCACTTTCTCCGGCAACCACTCCTTCTACCCGGCACTTGCACCCTTCCTTTCACATTTCC
>Ga0247812_10001939_pt1 | contig 11667 bp, 6 predicted proteins | sample UWRJL149409B1_FD_178011 | JGI IMG/M metagenome (GOLD analysis project Ga0247812, IMG submission 178011) | Plant litter microbial communities from Arlington Agricultural Research Station in Wisconsin, United States - UWRJ-L149-409B-1 | ecosystem: Environmental > Terrestrial > Plant litter >...
GGCCGGGTCACGGTCGTACATGATCTGCGAGTCGGCGCTTACGGCGTTCGACAGCACGATCTGCTCCGACTGGAACTTCACGGCGTAGGAGAGCTGCTTGAAGATGTTGTCGAGCTTCGGTCCGCCATCACCGGTGAAGGTGGTCGTGGCGTTCGAGGTGTCGGACTCATCGTCGCTCGACGGATAGTCGAGCTCGATCGGGTCGGCACCTTCCTCTGCTCCAACGATGGAGTACGTCGGCGAGTTCTCGCCGAAGTAGATGCGCGGCTCGAACTCACCGAGAGCACCGTTCGACGGGATGCCGGACTCGAGGAATGCGGGCTGGCCGTCGGCCGTGCGCTGGTTACCGTACGCAGCAACCACGCCGTAGCCGTGCGTGTAGACGACGCTGGAGTTGTACCAGCTCTGGGCACCGAGGCCGCTCTGGTCGAGCTCACGAACCGCAATAACGGTGTCCTGGGTCTCACCGTCGATCTCGTAACGGTCGACGTCGAGGTGGTCCGGGAACTGGTAGTACTGCTTGATTCGCTCGAGCTGCGCGAACGAGTCAGAGACAAGCGCGGGGTCGAGGATGCGGATGTTGGCCGTGGTCTCGGCGTCGGCACGGAGTGCACCAGCTTCGGCCTCGGTCTTCGCGTCGTACGCGACCTCGGTGACATCGGCAACACCATAGGCGTCACGCGTTGCCGCGATGCTGCGGTCGATGTACTCCGACTCGAGTGTACGAGCGCTCGGGTCGACCTGGAAGCGCTGGACTACCCACGGGTAGATCGAGCCGACGACGAGTCCGCTGACGAGCAGCAGAGCCGTACCGATCACGGGAAGACGCCAGCGACCGATGATCGCCGTGACGATAAAGAGCACGGCGACGAGTGCGGCGATACCGGCGAGGATCGCGCGACCGGGGATGGTCGCATTGACCTCGGTGAAGCTTGCGCCGGTCGTGAGGAAGCCGGCGCTCGTGCCGCTCAGCGTCGTGTACTGGTCGAGCCAGATGCTGACAGCCTGCAGGGCGAGGTAGAGCGCGGCGATGATGGCGAGCTGCACGCGAGCCGAGCGCGAGATGCGAACCTCGCGACCGTTGACGCGAAGCGCACCATAGAGGTAGCTCGTTGCGAGAGCGGCGATACCCCCGATCAGCACGATGGCTGACGCGTACGCTGCTACACCGCGGAAGAACGGCAGTTCGAAGATGTAGAACGAGGCGTCGAGACCGAACTGAGCGTCCGTCTCACCGAACGACGTGCGGTTGAGGTACTGCAGAACGACGGGCCAACGGGTAGCGGCCGACACACCGGTGAAGACACCGAGAACGATCGGAACACCGAACATCGCGAGGCGACGAAGCGGCTCGATCACCTGCTGGTAGCGATCGAGCTGCGAGTTGAGTTTGGCGTACACCGGGCGCGCACGGAACGCGATCTCGATGCTGGCCCAGACGGGTAGAGCCATGGCGAAGAAACCGACGAGGAACATCACGACGGTGGCTGTCCACTGGGTCGTCAGAACCTGCAGGAACCCGAGCTGCTCGAACCAGAGGATGTCGGTGTACAGACCCGACGCTATGAAAAGTAGAACGACGATGATCGCGACGATCACGGCTGTGATCGTGAGAGCGACTCTCGTACGGTTGACGGGCGGCGTTGCAGTGGAAGTCAAGAGACTGCTCCTGGCTCTAGTAGAGGGACACTGGCCATCTTAAGGCGTGTTCCTTGCGAAAGTGCCGAGCGGTCACATTGCTACGACCTACGACTCAGTTCGCGTCACAAGTCGGCAGTTCGGACTGGTTTCCGCCCTCAGAGATCGTGTTGAGCACCTCGATCGAGTCGTCGAGCGTCGACACCGCAAAGACCGTCAGCCCGTCAGGGATATTGCCGACGACGGCATCACAGTTGGACTGCGGCGCGAGGAAGTATGTCGCTCCGGCATCCAGCGCGCCGTACATCTTCTGACGGATGCCGCCGATCGCGCCGATCTCGCCGTCGGCCGTGATCGTTCCGGTTCCGGCAACATCCTCACCACCGGTGAGTGCACCGGGCGTCAACTTGTCGATGATTCCGAGCGCGAACATCTGCCCGGCACTCGGGCCACCGACGTTCTCGAGCTGGATGGTGACGTCGAATGGAAACTCGTAGGCGTTGCTAAGCACCACGCCGATGATCGGAGTCGGCTGCTCGGCCTCGCTCATTACCGGCGTGACCTCGAGCGTGAGCGGCTTGCCGTCACGAATAATTCCGAGCGTGACCGGTTCCTCGATGCCGTTGTCCTGGATCACGTCGCGCAGACTCGCGTCGTCGGTCACCGGTTCGGAGTTGACGGATGTCACCACATCTCCGGCCTCGAGCACACCGTCGGCGGGGGCGCCCTCACCGATCTGCCCGATGGTCACGGTCGTCTCGAGGTCATAACCAAGGTTGATCAGCGCGGCCGCGATCGCCACTTGCTGCGAATCGGTCATCTGCACGGCGTTCTGCTCGTTCGACTGCTCGACCGTCACGCCTTCCGGGTACACGCTGTCGATGGGGACGACAGCAGAGCTGCGGTTGAGGAAGGCGAAGGCGACGTCGAGCCAGTTGACCGGGCTCTCGCGGTTGCCCGTGATGCTCACCGTGAGCATGTTCAGCGAGCCCTCGGTCGGGTAGGTCTCTTCGACCGGGATCTCGATGAGCGGCACTTCTTCGTCGTCGCTGTTCTGGGCCGTGCCGAGAACATCGAAGACCGGTCCGGGCTTCTCGATGACGTACGGAGACGGGACGAGCGCGATCGTCGTGATCGAGACAATCGCCACGGCGATCAATCCCCACCCGAACCAGCCGCCGCCACGAGGGCGACGCGCGATCGGGAGTTCGTTATCGGTGAAAATTGCCACCGGCATCCTTTGCTGTGCTCATCAGGGAATCAGCATGTTCGCCACGGGCGCACAGCCAAGACAACCAGCCTAGGTGAATTCCCCTGCCAAGACGCTGGGCAGGGTCTAGCGTTGAATTCATGCCTGACGACCAGCGTCCCGACGACCACCAGGACAACTCCGAGGAGGAGTTCCGCGACATGCTGCGCGAGTTCCTCTCGGGCAATTCTGAGATCGATCCAGCCAAGCTCGCGAGCGCTGCCGGACTCCCCAACGACCCGGCGATGCTCGCCCAGCTGATGTCCCAGCTGCAGAACGCCATGCAGTCGAGCGGCGACGGCATCAACTGGGAACTCTCTCTCGAACAGGCCAAGGGCCTCGCCGCCCGCTCGACCGTCGTCACGCTTCCGGCCGAACGCAGCCAGCTCGAGCAGGCGTTCCACGTTGCCGCTCTCTGGCTCGCGGAAGCCACCTCGATTTCTGAACTCGTGTCTGAGCCGCGACTCGTGAGCCGCACCGAGGGGGTCGCGTCGACCATGCCGGTGTGGACCCAGCTCGCCGAGCCGGTTGCGACGAGCATCGCCAACTCCCTCACCGAGGTTCTGCGCGATCAGGCACCCGAGGAGATGAGCGGCATGATCGACGGCGCGAGCCAGGTCATGCGCAATGTCGGCGGCACGCTGTTCGCGATGCAGCTCGGCCAGGTTGTCGGGCAGCTCTCGAGCGAGGTCGTCTCCGGCGGCGACATCGGCATTCCGCTGCTCGTCTCGGGAGGAAACGGCGACCAGCAGGCCGCCATGATCCCGCAGAACGTCGCCGCTTTTGCATCGGGCCTCGACATCCCCATCGACCAGGTGCAGCTCTACCTCGCCGTTCGTGAACTCGCGCACGCCCGCCTCTTCCGTCACGCCAAGTGGCTGCGCCTGCAGTTCCTGTCGTCGATCACCGAAGCCACCCGAGGAACCGGCATCGACGTCAGCCGCCTCGAGAACCTCGCGGCCGACTTCGACCCGAGCAACCCCGAGTCGCTGCGCGAAGCAATGACCAACGGTGAACTCATCGCGCCGAAGAGCGACGAACAGCTCGCCGCTCTCGCCCGCCTCGAAACGACCCTCGCGCTTGTCGAGGGCTGGGTCGACGTCGTGACCGCCGAGGCGACCAATCGCCTTCCCGCCGCTGTCTCGCTCGCCGAGACCGTTCGCCGTCGTCGCGCGTCCGGTGGCCCGGCCGAGTCGGCGTTTGCCACTCTCGTCGGACTCGAGCTGCGTCCGCGCCGTCTTCGCGAAGCGGCAGCCCTCTGGCAGAAGCTCACCGACGCCGTCGGTGCAGAGAAGCGCGACGCGCTCTGGTCGCACCCCGACCTCGTGCCCACCGCGGAAGACATCTCCGACCCGAACGCCCTCGTCGCCCGTATCACCGCCGGAACTCCCGCGCTCGATGACATCGACCAGGCGATCGAAGACCTGCTCAACGACGACACCAACGACCGGCCGACCGAAGGCAAGTAGCGGCGTCGGCCATCGGAGGCTCGGCGGTCACCGGATAGGCCTGTGGATGCCGCGCTCGCGTAAAGTGCGGATCGTGGCATCCTCTCGGGCATGGTCCTCAAACTCGATACCCGCTTCCCGCTCGTCTGGCGCGATCCGACCTCACTGCAGCTCGGCGTAGCCAATCCGGTCGCCGTTCTCGCCGACGTATCGTCGGCAACCGAGCGGATGATCGCGGCACTGGTCACCGGCATCAGCGAATCCGGCCTGTTCATGATCGGCCGCTCTGCCGGCGCGACAGATGATCAAGTCGGCAGCCTGCTCGACGCCGTTCGTCCGGCCCTCGCGCCGGAGCGCCGGCTGTCGAGCCCGCCGACCGTGCTGCTCGTCGGCGGCGGGCCGACGATCGACCGCACGGCCGATGCGCTCGCGGCCGACGGCATCCGGGTTCGCATCACCGTCGACGTCACGGCCGCTTCCCGCGAGGACTGCTCGCTCGCGATCATCGTCGCCCACTTCGTGATCGCACCAGACCTGCACGGCATCTGGTTGAGACGAGACATCCCGCACCTGCCCGTTGTCGTCAGCGACACCGAGGTCGTGATCGGCCCGATGATCGAGCCGGGAAGCGGACCGTGCTTGTACTGCCTTCAGCGCTACCGGTCGGATGCCGACCCGGCTTGGCCCGCGATCGCCACGCAGCTGCACGGTCGGCACAGCGGCGCGGAAACGCCTCTCGTCGCGGCGGAGACCGCCGCAATCGTCGGCAGGCTCGCTCTCGAGCGAACACGAGGAGACGTGGCGCGCGTGCACGAGTCGATCCGGCTGATCGCGGCAACCGGCGAAACCACGACCAGGAGCTGGCTGCCCCACCCCGAGTGCGGGTGCCTCGGCCTCGCCGGCACCGGACTCGCCGACATGGGCGGTGTGACGAGCGCGAGTGCTAGCGCTGCAATTCCGACAGGAACCGGCTCGCCTGGCGCTGGCCCGCGCGCTGTGGTGAGGCTGCGGACCACGACAGCGACAGCGACTTCCGGGCGCGAGTAACCCCGACGTACAACAACCGTCGCTCTTCGTCGATCGCTTCCGGAGTCTTGGCGTAGCTGATCGGCACGAGCCCCTCGCTCAGGCCGATGAGGTGCACCGAGTCCCACTCGAGCCCCTTGGCCGAGTGCAGCGTGGCGAGAGTCACCGCTTCCATCGTCGGTTCGTGCTGCCCCTGCTGGCGATCGAGCATGTCGCCGACGAACTCGCGAAGGGTCGTTGCGGGGCCGGCTTCCTCAGCGAGCTTCATGAGGGCATTAAGCGACTCCCACTTGTCGCGCACGGCGCCGCGGGTCTCCGGCGGATCCTGCGTCCAGCCGATGGATCGCAGCACATCGCTGACGGTCTTGAACAGCGGTTCGGTCGCGGTGTTGACCGACGCGCCCTTCAGCAGCATGAGCGCTTCCTTGATTTCGCGCTGGTCGAAGAACCGGGTTCCGCCGCGAAGCTGGTGGCTGACACCGGCGTCGTCGAGCGCCGCTTCGATCGCGGCGGCCTGGATGTTCATGCGGTAGAGCACGGCGATGTTCTCCGGCTTTGTGCCCGACGCGATCTCTGCCGCGATCGTCTGGGCGACCGCGCGGGCCTCCGCGCTGTCGGTCGGGTGCACGGCGACGGTCGGACGCTTCGGCGCCTCTTCTGTCGCGACGGCGTGCAGCGACAGTGCGCCCTGGCGTCCACGCATGAGCCGGTTGGCCGCGTCGACGATCGATGGCGTCGAGCGGTAGTTCTGCTCGAGCCGGATCTCGACGGCATCGTCGTACGACGAGGCAAAACCGAGCAGGTAGTCCGGGCTTGCACCGGCAAACGAGTAGATGGTCTGGCTCGCGTCGCCGACCACACAGACGTCGTTGCGCTCGCCAAGCCACAACTGCAACAGATCGTGCTGGAGCGGCGAGACGTCCTGATACTCGTCGACGACGAAGAACCGGTACTGCTCGCGCACCTGCTGCGCGACCCGCGGTTCGGCCTCGATCATCCCGGCCGCGGCAAGGAGAACGTCTTCGAAGTCGAGCTGGCGGCGCTCGTCTTTCACGTTTTCGTAGGCTCCGAGCAGCGCGACGGCCTTGTCGACGGTGATACTCGGCGGAAGGATGCGCTTCTGCGCCGCAACGCCATAGGCCTCGAGGCTGAGCTTCGACACCTTGCGCCACTCGATCTCTCCGGCGAGATCACGCAGGGTCGCCGTGTCGAGCTTGAGCCGGAGCGTGTCGGCGGCGTGAGCGAGCAGCCGCGCCTTGCTGTCGACGAGGCGCGGCATTGTTCCGCCAACAACCTGCGGCCAGAAGTAATTCAGCTGCGAGAGAGCGGATGCGTGGAAGGTTCGCGCAGAAACGCCACCAGCCCCGAGGTAGCGCAGTCGCGTGCGCAGCTCGCCGGCGGCGCGAGTGGTGAAGGTCAACGCCATAACGCGACCGGGAGGGTAGACGCCGGTCTGCACGCCGTAGGCGATGCGGTGAGTGATCGCTCGCGTCTTGCCCGTTCCGGCACCCGCGAGCAAGCACACCGGGCCGAGCAGGGTCTCGGCGGCAAGGCGCTGCTGCTCGTCGAGGCTAGCGAGCAGGTTGTCGCTCGGCACGCTCGCCTGGCCGTTCGGCTGGCTCATCATTTGCCGTCGTGAATGGGTCCGCCGAACCATTCCTCGATGATCGCGCGGGCGATCGAGGTCGGTCCGGGAAGCAGGATCTCGCCGACCGCGGCTTGCAGCTCGGTACGACTGAACCAGCGCACGTCGAGAATCTCGTTTCCGTCGGGTGCCCCAATGCCATCGCTTGAGGCGTCGAGCTTCGCGGTGAAACCGAGCATGAGCGAAGCCGGGAACGGCCACGGCTGGCTTCCGAGATACACCGGATCCACGACCCGCAGGCCGGACTCCTCGAACACCTCACGCATCACCGCGGTTTCGAGTGACTCCCCCGGCTCGACAAAACCGGCGAGCAGCGAGTACCGGTTGCTCTCCCACATCGCGTTCGATCCGAGCAGAAGCCGGTCGTCGGCATCCGTGATCCCCACGATGATCGCCGCGTCGGTACGCGGGAAGATCTCTTTGCCCGACGGGTCGACGCGAACCCAGCCGCCCTTGGCCGACACGGTTGGCTCGCCCGTGCGCGGTGAGAAGCGGTGCGAGTCGTGCCAGTTGATGATGCCGAGAGCTTCGGTGAACAGTCCGGCGTCGCGATCGCTGAGCAACGCGCCGAGCTGGCGGAGGTTTCCCCAGTCCGATTCGGCGAGGTGTCCGGCGTCCGAGAGCACCGCGGCGACCACCGGCGTGCCGAGCGGCTCGGTGTCGGTCGCACTCGTCGTGCGTCCGAGGTAGACGAGCAGGTCGTAGTTCTCGATCGCCGCGGGCGGTACGAGGGCGAGGGAGGTGGGAGTTCTCAGCAATGCGCTGCCCGAGAGCAGCGGCAGAACCCGGGTCGTTGGGTCAGCGAAAAGCTCGGTAAACAGGTCGGGACGCTCGCGAGTCAGGTAGTCACGATCGATGTCATACCGCGACAAAGGGAGGCGATCGAAAAAGGACTGTGACATTCGTGACCCATCAGAAGTGCGTGGCGTACGACGGTTGCGGCGAATAGGCAACCTACCCTGTTGGGTATGGCCAGATCTCATCTCACTCTAGCCGCGCTCGCGACCTCGGCCGTTGCCGGACTCGACCTCGCTCAGACCGCGACCTTCGGCGGCAGTGGTGACGCCGACTACGACTCCGCGCTGCTCACCGGCCGCGACGGAAAACACTGGATCGTTCGTGTGCCGCGCAATGAAAGCGCCGAAGCGACCCAGTCAGCCGACATCGTTGCCCTGCGCGCACTCAGCGCCGGAATTCGCAGCCGACTGCCCTTCGCCGTGTCTACCTACGCCGGCCAGACGCCCGTCTCGGGTACCCGCGCGGTTGTCTACGAATTCGTTTACGGCAACAAAATTGCACTGCGCGACCTCGACGCCGGAAGCCACGGGCTCGCGGCATCCGTCGGAAAAGCGATCGCCGCGATCCACCTTCTGCCGACCAGTTTTGTCGCGGATGCCGGACTACCGGTGCTCGGTTCGCTCGAGTGCCTTCGCTCTGCCGTGACCGTCATGGAGCGCTCGGCCGCGACCGGTCTCGTGCCGGTTTCGCTGCTCGCTCGCTGGGAAAAGGCGACCGAGGATGCCGCCCTGTGGCAGTTCCAGCCGACGGTCGTCAACAACGCGCTCAGCGCCGAAAGCTTTCTCGGGTCGCCCGACGGAGTCACCGCGCTTCTCGGCTGGCAGGAACTGCGCGTCGGAGACCCGGCCCGCGACCTCGCCTGGCTGCTCGGAGCACCGGCAGACGGTGCGGCGGACAGCGCGTTCGAGGCCTACGCGGAGGCACGCCCCGGCGACCGCCAGGTCAGGCAGCGCGCGGTGCTCTACGCCGAACTCGAGATCGCCAAGTGGTTGCTGCACGGCACCGAGACCCGCTCAACCGAAATCGTCGATGACGCCGTCGCGATGCTCACGGGGCTCGTCGACGAGGTCGAGAACGACGTCATGAACCCGATCGGCGCACAGACAATGCCGTCGATGGCGGTTGACGAGGTCGAGGAATTCCTATCGCGGTCTGACCGGGCTGTCTAACCACGCTCCGTTGGGGCGAGCGCACCGCGCCACAGGGCTACAAGCTCTTCCTCGTCGAACAGGCGTTCCGGCGTGATGATGCGATCGTCGGACACGAAGTAGAAAACGGCGTCGATGAGCGCTGGGTCGATGCCTTTCCACTGCGCGTAGGCGAGCCGGTAGAGCGCGAGCTGCAGTTGCTTCGCCTCGAGGTCGGCCGCGCTCCGCGGCGCCTTTCCGGTCTTCCAGTCCACGACTTGGAACCGACCGTCGTCTGTCGCGTACACCGCGTCGATCTTGCAGACGATGACCTGTCCGTCGAGCACGAGGTGGATTTCCCGTTCGACCTCGACCGGCTTCCTCGATGCCCAGGGCGAGCGCTCGAAGGTCGCCTGTAGTCGCGCGAGTTCGGTGTCTTCCGTGGCACCGTCGGTGGCCACCAGGTCGCCGAAGTCGAGCTCGGTCGAGAGCGAGTCGAGCTCCTCGCTCGTTCCGCCGAGACCGTAACGCCCCTCGACCCAGCCGTGGAAAAGCGTTCCGAGTCGTGTTGCGCGGTACGGGCGCTCTGGCATCGGGCGCCGAAGTGACGAGGCCACGGATGCAGCATCCGTCACGAAGTCCTTGAATCGCGACGCCGGCACCCGGGTGGGCAGGTCGACGGTCTCGGCGGCCGTGAGCCTCGCCGCACGCTCGGCGAGCAGCAGGTCGAGCTCGGTCTGCCAGCGACCGGCGCCGATGGTTTCGCCATCGCGCACGAGTTCGGCGGCCGCTTCGACCCTGGCCCGACGATTGCCGAGCGGATCGAGCGGCCAGATGAAGGTCGAGTCGTCTCCCGGGGTCGGGTTCTCCTCGAACTGGCTCGCCTCGGGGAGCGCGCCGATCACGCCCTTTTTCTCGAGTTCGCGCAGGAACGGGCTCGGCGACCTCGGCGCGCTCTGGGTGGCCCAGAACGAGCCGGTCAGCAGCAGCGAGTGGCGGGCACGCGTGACGGCGACGTAGGCGAGTCGTCGTTCTTCGAGCACGTGACGCGAGAGCACTTTCTCGCCGAACTCAGTTTTGGCGTCGAGGAAGTCCTTGCGGGTTTCTGCTGCTCGCCACTCCAGGTCGGGCAGCTCCCCCGCGTCACCGCGGAACGGCCACGGAAGTGCTCCGAACGACAGCCAGCCCGACGACCCCTCGCGCAGCTTGCTCGGCAGTTCGTCTTGCACGAATCGCGGAACAACGACGAGGTCCCACTCGAGTCCCTTCGATCCGTGAACCGTGAGCAGCTGCACTGTGCCGGGCTCGGCCTTTTCCGGCCGTGGCGCGAGATTGTCGCGCCACTCTGCCTCGCGAAGCCAGCCGAGAAAGCCGGAAAGATTCGGAAAGTCGACAACCGCGAGATACCCGGAGAGCGCGTCGAAAAACGCCTCGCGGTTGGCCCCGCCACTCTCGCGGTACTCGTTCGCGAGCACCTCGATGTCGAGCTGGAGTTCCTGCTCGACGATCGTCACAAAATCGAGCAGATCGAGCCCGGAACGCGACCGGATTCGCGCGAAGACACGACCGGCATCCCGCAGTCTCTCGAGCCCGACGTCGCTGAAGCCCGCGAGTTCGGAGTGACCTTCTCGCGCGGCGGCGATGAAGTCGAGCGCGTCGACGATCGAGCCGCCCTCACCCTCGGCCACCGAGTTTCGTAGCGCTTCGTTGACGTCGGCGTCGAGCGGTCGCTGCGCGTAGTCGCGCTTGATGAGCCAGGATGCGACCTGCCGCAGTGCCTTCAGATCGCGCGGGCCGATCCTCCAGCGCGAGCCCGCGAGTAGACGCACAAGATCGTTCCCGGCCGTCGGGTCACCCGCGACCCTGAGCGCGCTGACCAGGTCGGCGATCTCCGGTTCGGCGAGCAGCCCGCCGATGCCGAGCACGTGGAACGGGATGTCGGCCTCGCGAAGCGCGGCGATGAACGCCGACTGCGTCTTTCGCGCCCGGAACAGCATCGCCGCGGTCGGCGGCTCGCCGGTCTTCGGATCGATCGCCGCGAGCTTGCTCTTCAGCCAGGCTGCCGCGGTCGTCGCCTCGGCGATGAGGCTCTCGTCGAAAACGACATCGACGGGAAGCCGGCTGGCGGTCGGGCCAGCCTCGAGTTTTTCCACCCGCACGCGTGTCTCGCCGACCAGCGGCTCGACGATGGCGTTAGCGACCGCGAGGATCTCGTGCCCGTTGCGCCAGCTCGTCGTGAGGTTGAACTCCGCGACGGAACCCGCACCGAACTGGTTGGCAAACTCTTCGAGGTTTGCGGCACTGGCGCCGCGCCATCCGTAGATCGACTGGTTCGGATCACCGACCGCCATCACCGCGTGCTCGGCGAAGAGTTCTGACAGCAGCCAGGTCTGCACCACACTCGTGTCTTGGTACTCGTCGAGCAGCACCACCCGATACTGGTCGCGGAACTCCTCGCGCACCCGCGGAACGGTGCGCACAATGCGCAGGGCGAGCGCGACCTGGTCGGAGTACTCCACGAATCCGCGCTCGAATTTTGCGCGCTGGAATGATTCGGCCAGATCGAGCAGAACGTCGAGACCGCCGACGGTCGCCGCGATGGTCTCGACCTCGGCGTAGACGCCGCGGCCGCCCGACGGCAACTGGGCGATGGCCGCGAAGTCGCGGGCGAGTTCTCGCACCTCGGCGGCGTCGACGATGTTCTCGCTCACGGCGTGACTGAGTTCGAGCACCGCC
>Ga0247812_10001942_pt1 | contig 11665 bp, 12 predicted proteins | sample UWRJL149409B1_FD_178011 | JGI IMG/M metagenome (GOLD analysis project Ga0247812, IMG submission 178011) | Plant litter microbial communities from Arlington Agricultural Research Station in Wisconsin, United States - UWRJ-L149-409B-1 | ecosystem: Environmental > Terrestrial > Plant litter >...
ACCAAGTCGCGTGCGCGCGAAACAACGCTGGCACTGCTTGGCTGCCGCGCACTCGGGGCGACAATCTGTCCCAGCGAGGTCGCGCGCGCACTGGCTAGCAGAGGTCACGCGGGCACAACCGCAAGTGATTGGCGAGCGTTCATGCCGATCGTTCATGCCTCGGTCGACGCATTGGTGGCAGAAGGGCTGGTGCGCCTGAGCTGGAAGGGCAACGCGCTCGAGGCGCGCGCCGGACCATACCGCATTACGAAAAATTGACTTGCAGAACCACGATAACAGTTTGGCGCTAAGCCACCAACAGGCTTGCGGCCGCCACGACCACTTGCGGTCATTCAGGCTCATCCGCGCCGTCTCCATCTTCGGACACTTGTTCATATGCTTGCGACGCGTCCCGAAGCATGCAGCATGTACCTCAGAATGCGAAAGCGGAGACCTGCACATCGAGAATATGGTTGAGGCCATCGAGATTGGCCCGGGCGCGAGAAATGGAATCGTGCGTCGGGCCCAATGCTATTCGGAGGCGCGCCGTTTCGCATAGGCCGCGCGCGCCGAATCCATACGCGACGTATTTAGTATTACCCATTCGGCGAGCGTGCGCACCGGATCGAGAAACTCGCGCCCAAGATCGGTGAGCGCGTATTCCACCTGAGGCGGCGCGACCGGCGTCACCGTGCGCGAGACGAACCCGTGCTCCTCCAGGTCACGCAATGTCGACGCCAGCACCTTCTGACTGATCTCGCCGATCTCGCGACGAAGCGCGTTGAACCGGCAGGGTCCGCGTCCGAGTACGCGCACGACAAGCATCGACCATTTGTCGCTGATCCGGGCGAGTGTCCGGCTGATGTGCTCGCACGTGGCATGGCTTCCCGCCTCGCACGGCAAGGAGGTTTCCATTGGGGTATCTAGTGTCTTCAAGGTGCCTCCTTGTCTGTTCGCGATGACATTGCGTAAGCAGGTTACCTCAAGAAACCAAACAATGCGAGATTGCTTATGACTGCTAAGCCCCGGATCGCACTCGTCATCGGATCGACCCGACCCGCTCGTTTTGCCGAAACCCCAGCACAGTGGATGCTCAAACAAGCCCAAGCGCGTGAGGACATGGACGTCGAGTTGGTTGATCTGCGCGACCATCCCATGCCGTTCTTCGCGGAGGCGACGTCCAATCTATGGGCGCCGAGCGAGGATCCAGAAGCGGTTCGTTGGCAGCAGACGATCGATCGGTATGACGGGTACATCTTCGTTGTGGCCGAATATAATCATTCGATCACCGGCGTGCTGAAGAATGCCCTCGACCAGGCGTATAAGGAATGGAACCGCAAGCCGTTCACTGCGATTGGCTATGGCGGCACAGGCGCTACGCGCGCCGTCGAACATCTGCGGGGGATCGGTGTCGAACTGCAGATGGTGTCGACCAAATCCGCCGTCCACATCGGCGGTGGCGATTTCATGACGATTCACCCTTATTTCGGCAAGCAACCGATCGAAACGATCGAAGCCAATTTGATCCCGTCTGCCACCGCCGCGCTCGACGAGCTCGTCTGGTGGGCCAAAGCCACCATGGCCGCGCGGAGCACCAACGCCTGATCGAGGTGCGACACCCCCGCCCGTCGCGATGGCGGGCGGGGGTGATCGTCTTTGTTCGCCACCCTCTCAATGATTGCTCGGCGCGCTTCGTGACCCAGATGCGTAGGTTCAGACCGACGCTCGCATCCCCCAATTTTTGCCCTTCGTTCATGTCGATCTAAGGGCTGCTTTTGGCAAGCCGGATCAGCCGTATGCTCGTCGCAAAATCCCTTCACCTCATCGAATAAACCGTTATCGGGCAGCCAGGGCCTTGGCGCTGGCGTTGGCGACTGCACCGGCCATCGCTCAGTCACCTCGGGGGCACTTCCCAGCCGCCAGCAGGTTGAGGTGCCACGCGCGCCGGAGGCCGCGCCGAACACCGTGACCGTCCGCGACGAAACCACGCGTGCCACCACCGCCCCTTCGCCGAGTCGCCGCTCCAGGTCAGCATCGAGCGACTGCACTTTGCGCAGCCCGACGGCATGGCGCTGCCGCCGAGGCACTGGTGGCGCTCGCGGACGTGACGCCGCTCCAAGGCGCACTGCCGCTGGCGCAAACCTCGCCGCCGCCTGTCGAGTGCCCAATGTGGATCGCATCGCGCAGGTTGAGATGTTTCGTCAGGGCCGCGAGGTCCGCGACCCGCTGGTCCATGTCGTTACAGGTATTGGGCTGGTCGGACCGGCCGTGACCGCGCCGGTCGTGGGCGATCACCCAATACCCGTAATGAAGGAAGAAGGTCATCTGGGCATCCCAGTCGTCCGCCGATAGCGGCCAGCCGTGGCTGAAGACAATCGGCTGACCTGATCCATTCGCAGCATCATGCCTGAGCGGGCGCGGCTACCCATCACCGAAACCGGCTACCGATTGCACTTTCACCGGCCCGGCACCGCCGAATAATGCGGCGGCAATGCGGTCGCGCAGGTGGTGGTGCGGTTGGAGAGGCGGCCAAAGCCCGATTGGCTGGCGGACGGTTGCAGGGTTACACGGCAGTTCCGACCACCCGTCCTATTCCGGCGGTGAGTGCCATAGCGAGAGCGCCCCAAAACGTCACTCGGAGGGTAGCGACCCATATCGTTGCGCCACCCACGCGCGCACCGATTGCACCGAGGAGTGCGAGGAACAAAAGCGAGGCGCATGCTTCGATCGGCACCAGCCACCGACCGGGTGCAATTAGGACAATCACGAGCGGCAGGGCGGCGCCTACCGTGAAGGTGGCGGCGGATGTGAGCGCGGCCTGGATTGGCCGCGCGGTCGTGATTTCCGAAATGCCGAGTTCATCGCGCGCATGGGCTGCCAGCGCATCCTTCGCCATGAGCTGGCGCGCGACGGTATTGGCGGTCGCCGGATCGATTCCGCGCTTCACATAAATCTCTGCCAGTTCTTCCACTTCGGCGCCGACGTCGCCCGCAAGCTCCCCGCGTTCTCTGTCCAGATCTGCTTGTTCGGTATCATGCTGTGAACTGACCGAGACAAATTCACCGGCCGCCATGGACATCGCTCCGGCCACCAGTCCAGCCGCCCCGGCAATGAGGATGTCTGCCGGCGTGGCCGCTGCCGCTGCCACGCCGATGATCAGGCTGGCAGTCGAAACGATGCCATCATTCGCCCCGAGCACCGCGGCGCGAAGCCATCCGATCCGTGAAACCAGATGCTGTTCTGAATGGAGACGGAGCCGGGTCATCGGGGTGATTCCCTTCTTTTGCGGGACGAAGTCTCATCGCCAACCGGGCTCTCCGCATAGAGCTTTAGCCTGCGTCGCGTCATAGGTAGAATCCCATAGCGAGATCGTGGCGAGAGGTGATCCGAGCGGACGCCATGTGGCGGATCAGGCCGATATGGCGTTCAAGTGAGAAGCAGGAAGAAAGGAATGGCGCTTTCCCCCATGAGCAGGAGGATCGGTCCGCACATAGAGAGTCTGGTTGCAGCCGTGCCGGGATTTGACGACGAACGGACCATCCCAGGCGGGTGCCGCGGGCAGCGTTGTTCCATGCCAAAGGGTGGGGATCACCCAGTGGCTGCCCAGACGCTCCCGCACGAACTGCTTCACCGCCAATTTGTCGGCGAGCAAAGGCATGCGCGGATCGCGATCATAGAGCTTTCGAAGCTGAACCATCTCCGTGAAGCGCGTGGGCGCCGTCAACCGGAGCCGTCTCCTGTGGCGCCACAGATAGAGCAGATGCACCCGAAAGAGCGCAGCCGCGTCCGGCCGGAGCCCTCCTTCGTCACGCAATAGGCCCGCCGCGGTCTGCAAAAGGGCGTTCAATGCCGATATCCCGTCATAGCGGGATCGCCGCGGGACCGGCAATATCAGGCATCTGCAATTCCGGGGCGAGCATGTCCCTGCGCACGATTGCAAAGCGGGCAGAACCATCCCGCCCGGGCACAGCGGGACCCGCGGCGCGGGGCTGCGGCTCCTCTGCAGAAGGCCGGTGCCGGCATGCGCAGGGATCATGTCGGCCACATCTCGCGATTCCGGATCGATCGAAGCTAGAACGTCCGGCCGATGCTCACGGAGAGCATGCGCGGCCGGAGGGGCGAATATTGGGGACCGTTGCGAATGGTGAAGGGGTTGCCGAAGGCGAAGCTGTCCCCCCGTGCGTTGAGCACATTGTCCAGCCCCAGCCGTCCATGCCACGCACCCCGCGCTACGGCGGCGGACAGGCCGACGATCGCGTAATTGCCCATGCGGCGATCCAGATCGGCATCGAAGCTTAGGCGCGACATGCCGGTATAATTCATCCGCGCCTCGATCGTGCCGCTCCACGCCCCCAGAGATAAATGCCGCGCCACCGCCGCGCGCCCGGCAAGCCCCGGCACGACGGGCAGACGGCGGTCCTCCGCCAGCGCAACGCTGCCCTCTGGATGCACGATGCGCGCATCTTGGAGTGTGAGACCGCTCTCGATCGACCACAGGGAAGAGGGCGCCCAGCGCAGTGCGGCTTCGACCCCGGCGATGCGCCCATCGCCCGCATTGCGCGTGCCCACGATGCCATTGGGCAGCAGATAATCCGACTGGATATGATCCCAGAAGGTGAGATAGGCGCCGCTCTCCAGCGTGACCCGACCCAGCACCCATCGCCCGCCGAGCTCGAAATTGGAGAGTTCGTCCGACTGGAAGCGCGAATCCAGGCCATTGCTGGCCGGGCTCAGACCACCGGGCCGCAACGCGCCGGCATAATGAAGATAATAATTCTGGCCGGTGGCGGGCTGCCAGGCGAGGGAGAGGCTGGGAGTGAGGCCTGTTTTCTTCGTCCTCAACTGTTGCGCTTCGGGGACGCCGCGGCGCTCGTCCGCGATATGGGAATAGAAGGCGCGCAGCCCGGCTGTCGCCGTGATGGCCGGGAACAGGGCAAGCGAGACTTCACCGAAAGCGGCCAGTTCGTCGACCTGCTGCCGGGCGGTCTCGATCGCTGTGGATGTCGCGGCTTCGGGGCCGATCCGCCCGTTGATCCGGCTCATCGCGGACAGGTAGGAGAGCCCTGCCAACCAGGAAAAATACTGCGACGCCTTGCTCGAGAGGCGGACCTCCTGATTGAAGAGGCGATAGTGGCGCTCGTCGAAATACAGCTGGCTGTCCGCAAGGCCAAACAGCGGCGCGGCCGCGCTTGCATCCATGGTGCTGGCAATGTCATGGTCGACCCAATTTGCCGTCGCCAGCAGGTCCAGCGCGCCGAGCGGGCCGGTCACGGTGGCGCTGGCCGTCAGGAAGTCATTTTCGTGCGGCTCGGGCGCAATGCCGGAGCGCGAGAGCGTCTTCATTCCCGTCGTTACATAGCGGCTGTCGTCCACCGTCTGGAATTGCCCTGCTGCGGCAAGGTCAACGGTCCAGTCCGAAGGCTTCCAGCGCAGCGCGAGCCGTCCGCCCCGGACGTGCGTGTCGTTGCTGTTTCGCGGGCCGTCGGCATTGTCGATCCAGCCCGGTTCGTCGGTGGCATAGCCGACCGCCCGAATGGCCAGACGGTCCCGGATCAGCGGCAGGTTGACGATCGCGGTAAGACCGCCGCCGACATCGCCATGCTGCACCCCACTGCCCTGAACGGTGGCCGCGAACGACGCATCGCCGAGATCGGGTCTGTTGGTGACGATGCGATAGACCCCGCCCAGCGCGCCCGTGCCGTAGAGCGGTCCCTGAGGACCCTTCAAAATCTCGACCCGGTCGATATCGACCAGCCGCAAATCGGGATCCGGCGCATTGTAGGTGACTCGCGCCTCGTCCAGATTGACGCTGACGGTCGACTGGCTCCTGCCGCTGAACGGGCTGTCCGCGACGCCGCGGATGAACTGCCGGTTGCGTCCGGCGCCCAGGCTGGTGATGGTCAGTCCGTCGATCCGGGACGCCACCGCGGCACTGTCCATCAGGGCGCCGGATGTATCCGTGGCGCGCAATCGGACCACGGCGAGGGACAGCGGGACGTTGTCCAGAGACTGGGCGCGCTTGAGCGCCGTGACGATGAGTTCCGATTGCGGTGCTTCGGGTGCCTGGGAAACCGCTGGCGGCGGCACTGGTTTTCGCCGCGTCGCCTGCTTCCGCTCGAGCCGGAACGCGGCGGGACCGATCCGAACGGCGCGGAGGCCCGAGCTGTCCAGAATTCGTTCGAGCGCCCGTTCGATCGTCAGCCTGCCCTTGAGAGCCCGCACCTGCATTGCCGGCAAGGCGCCGTCGATGCCGATTGAGGCCCCCGTCTGCCGGGAAAGCGCCGCCAGCGATGCCGGTAGCGGCCCTGCGGGGAGATCGATCGGATAGGTTTGCGATTGCGCCGCTGCCGCAGGCGGCAGCGCGACCCCGTCAACGGCGGCGGCGAGCCACAAGGCGGACAGTATCGCCCGCCGCCTGCGAATCGAGGTCCATGAACTGCTGAAGATTGCCAACAAGGCCAGACCCATCCCCGATCGTCAGCACCCCCGAGAAGCGTCGGCCCGCAAGGGACGGATCGACGGTGACGGTTTTCCCCGCATAACGGCTGATCTCGGCGGCGACCACCAAAAGCGGCGTATCTTCGTAGATGAGCCGGCCGCCTCTCCAGGCAGCAATGTCCGCCACCCCGAAGGCGCCGACCTCCGCGCGGTGCGCGGCCGATGCAGTGAAGCGCTGGCCGGCCACCAGATTGACCGGATCGGCAAGCGATGCGGACTCTACCGAGACCGTTCCTTGCGCCACGGCAATCCTGACATTGCTACCAGAGGAAGAGATTTCGAAACGGGTGCCGATATCGCTGACGGTATAATTGCCGGCATGGACGGCCAATTGCCGTCCCGGATCATGGGGAACATCGAAATAGGCCGCGCCTTCGATGTTCAGCTCATTCTGGGCTCGCCCCGAAACCGTCAGCCGGCTGGCGGCTGCCAGCTCGATCCGAGATCCATCCGCCAGGGCGATGGTCCGGCCCCCGCTACGATCGGTGCGATAGGTCACGGGCTCGGGCGATCCGATCGGAAGGATGTTGAGCCCGACAACCAGTGCCAGCGCTGCGGCGCCGATCGCTGTTCCATAGGCCCAGCGACGGGATGGAGCCGGGCCGACCGGTTCAACCCTGGCCATCGGCAGCATTGCCGTCAGGCGATGGCGATTGCGACGAACGGAATCGTCCAACAATGCGATCTCGTCGAACGCCGCGCGGTGGCGCGGATCCGCATCGAGCCAGGCCGTATAGCCCTCCCAATCGGCATCCTCCTCCTCGAGGCAGGCCTGCCACGCGATCGCTTCGTCCAAGACCCGTTCGTCCATGTTCCTGTCCATCGTCAGCGCACACGCGATGCCGCGCGGACAATTCCCTGCTGCCATGACGCCGCCATTATTCGTTCCCCTCAGTCCGCAGCGCCGCGCGGAGATATTTCATCGCGACCGCCATATGCTTTTCCACGCCGCTGCGCGTGATGCCGAGCTGCGCGGCGACTTCGCCATGGTTCAGGCCATCGATCTTGTGCAGCCGAAAGACGCGCGCCGCGCCCTCGGGCAAAGTCGCGAGAGCGGAAGCGATCCGCGCCGTTTCCTCGCGCGCCGCCATTTCCTCTTCGGCATTGAGCCGATCGTCCACGACCTCCGTGCCGGCGGGAATGGCGCCATAATGGGCATCGGACCATCCACGATCCCTTTCGGCGCGCCGCTTTTGCGCGCGCAGCCGATCCAGCACGAGATTCTGCGCCATGCGATACAGATAGGCGCGGCCGTTGCCAACGGGGCCGATGGATGTCGACTGGATCCGTATCCACAGATCTTGGAGGATTTCTTCCGCCTCGGCCCGCTCTCCCGTGCGCGACGTGAGGAAGCGCAGCAATTCGGCGTGATGCAACGTATAGAGCGCTTCCAGCCCCGCGCCATGCGCCTCGTCCATGCTTTTGCCCATCCTGCCGGTTGCCTCCCTTCGCACCCGCGCTGCGGCATTGGCAAGCGATCGCTTGAAAGAATGGATCTCGACTGCGGTGCGAGTCGGCGTGATGCGCAGCGGTGGCATGGCCCTGGAGTTTTTGCTGCAGTGCCGGATCGGCAACGCATGGACCTGAGCGACTGGGGTCGGGCATCCAGATCGCTCCAAATATTTTTTCCGGATCTCAACTGGGGTGGCTGCCCGATCGCGACGTCCTTGCCACGTCCAACCGGGGAGAGCCCATGTACCAAGATGTCCACCACCTGATCTCCGATCGCTACCGCGGCGCGCATGGCGCGGTCGCCACGACGCGCTATCCGCGCTATTGCGTGGTCACCGATGATCGCGGTCCGCGCGCCGTCGTGGGATATCGGCACGCTTCGGACGGCCCCCTCTTTCTCGAATCCTATCTGGATCAGCCGGTGGAGGCTGTGGTCAGCGATCGTTTCGGCCGGCGCGTTTCGCGCGAGTCCATCGTCGAACTGGGCTCGCATGCGTCGAGCAAGAGCCGTGCGACCATCGCTCTCTGGGCCGAGGCCGCCGATACGCTGGGACACGACCACCAGATCGGGGTGGCGGTGCTGACCGCGCAGCTGCGTTCGATGTTCCGGCGGATCGGGCTTCCCATCATCGAGATCGCCGCCGCCAACGCGAGCTGCCTTTCGGGCGAGCAGGGCGCTTGGGGGCATTATTATGCTGCCGATCCCATCGTATGTGCCGGAGAAATTTGGGCGGCGCGCGCCGCACTTTCCGGGTGGAACGACGCGGCGGGGCGCCGCGCATGACGGCGCTGGCAGCGGCGATCGCCCGCCATGCGATCGAGACTCCCGACGGGCTCGCCATCGATGGCGGGATCGGAAACCTTCTGACCTGGCGCATGCTGGACAGGGCATTGCCGGCAGCGGTCGCGATGGTGCGGCAGGGGCTGGGCGGCGGCGGCCCCGTCGGCCTGAGCCTGGACCAGGGAGCCGGCACCTGCCTGATGGATATCGCGCTGGCCGAGGCAGGCATCGCCTCCGTGCCGCTGCCCGCCTTCTTTACCGAAGAGCAGCGCGCGCAGGCGCTGGCGGCGGCAGGGTGCCGGGCGGTCGTCACCGCGGCCGCGATCCGCCTGCAGACGACCACCCAGGCGGTGCTGGACTATCAGGTCGATATACTGGCGCCATCCCCGGCCGCGCTGCCGGAGGGAACGATCAAGATCAGTTTCACCTCCGGCTCGACGGGGCAGCCAAAGGGCATCTGCCTGTCGGCCGCCCATCTGATCGGCGTCGCGCAGGCGGTGGTGGATTTCCTCGGCAGCGATCATGCCGGCCGCCACCTCCCGGTGCTGTCGCCCGCGATCCTGCTGGAAAATGTCGCTGGGCTCTACGCCTCGATCCTTGCCGGGGGAACCTATGTCGCGCTCCCGAGCGATCAGACCGGATTCGGCAATCCGTTTCGGCCGGATTTCGCGGTGCTGCTCTCCATGATCGAGGCACAGACGATCACCTCACTGATCTTGGTTCCCGAATATCTTGCCGGGCTGGTCGCGGCGATGGAGAAACGCGGGGCGCGGCTGCCGCGCCTGACGTTGGTCGCGGTGGGCGGCGCGCGGGTGGCACCGGCGCTGCTCCACCGCGCCGCCGCGGTCGGCCTGCCCGTCCGCCAAGGCTATGGGCTCACCGAATGCGGTTCGGTCGTGTGCCTCGAGCGGGGCATGGAGCGCGATCGCGGCGGGGTCGGCGGTTCGATCGGCTTCAACCGCGTCGAGCTGGCGGAGGATGGCGAGATACTGATACACGGCGCTGTGTGTCTCGGCACAATCGGCGCGCCGCGCGCGCCCGGCCCGCTGCATAGCGGAGACCTGGGCCGGATGGGGCCAGACGGATCGCTAGTCATCGAGGGACGCAAGACCAATCTGATCGTCACCAGCTTCGGCCGCAACGTCTCGCCCGAATGGGTGGAGAGCGTTTTGATGGCCCGCCCGGAAATCGCCCAGATCCTGGTGCGGGGCGATGGCGCGGCGGCGCTCGACGCCTTGATCGTTCCCGCTTCTCCGGAGGCGGATATCGCCTCGGCCGTGGACATAGGAAACCGGGGACTGCCCGCCTATGCGCAGATCGACCGCTGGCGGGTCGTGCCGCCGTTCACGCCGTTCAACGCCATGCTGACCGGCAACGGCCGGCTGCGGCGGGATGTCATCCAAAGCGCCTATCCCGAAGCGCAGGACGACATGCCGTTCTTCGACCGTCTGGTCGCGGAAACGCGCGAGGCGCAGGCGCGCTTCCTGGCCGTGCCGCAGCTCCAGGCGGGCTTCACCGGGCGGATCAGTCGCGGCGATTACATCGCCTATCTCACCCAGGCCTATCATCATGTCCGCCATACCGTGCCGCTCATGCAGGAAGCACGATCGCGCCTGACGCACCGCCCTGCGCTGATCGCCGCGCTGGATGACTATATCGAAGAAGAGACGGGCCATGAATTCTGGATCCTGGATGATATCGCCGCGGCTGGTGGAGATCGGGAGATCGCGGCTGCCAGCGAGCCAGAGCCTGCAACTGCCGCGATGGTCGATCACGCGTATCGCGTCATCCGGCACGGCAATCCTGCGGCATTTTTCGGCATGGTCTATGTGCTGGAGGGGACGAGCATCGCGATGGCCAGCAACGGCGCATCCGCGGTGCAACGATCGCTCGCACTGCCGAACGATGCGATGCGCTACCTCACCTCGCATGGGTCGCTCGACCAAGAGCATATGGTCTTCTTCGAAGCGCTGATGAACCGGACCGACGATGCCGGGGATCAGGCCGCCATCATCGCCATGGCGCGCGACATGTTCGGCCTGTTCGGCGGGCTTTTCGCTTCGATCGAACTGGAGGCAGCGCATGAGCTGGCTTGAGGGCAAGACCATCGCCGTGACGGGCGCGGCCGGCGGGATTGGCACGCTTCTGGTCACGCGATTGCGGCAGGCTGGCGCGACGGTGTGCGGCATCGACCGGATTGCCTGCGCGGGCTGCGACCAGTCGATCGTCGCCGATCTCGCTGCGATCGACGGGCTCGCGGACGTCTCTAAACAGCTTGCCCAAAAGCGGATCGATATCCTCGTCAACGTCGCCGGCATGCAATATTTCGGGCCGTTCGAACGCCAGGGCGCGGGCGATCTTGCGCTGGGCTATACGATCAATCTCATCGTTCCCGCCGTGCTGGCGCGCGCCGTCATCCCGGGCATGCGCGCGCGCGGCCTGGGGCAGATCGTCAACATCGGCTCGGTCATGGCGGCGATCAACTATCCCTATTTCGCCGCCTATTCGAGCGCCAAGGCCGGACTGAAGGGGTTGAGCGAGGCACTGCGCCGCGAACTGCACGATAGCGGCATCGGCGTGACCTATATCGCGCCGCGCGCCGTCCGCACGGGCTTCAACAATGCCGCGGTCAACACATTCCTGGCGCTGTCGAAGATGACGGCCGACGAGCCCGCCTGGGTGGCCGATCGCATCGCCCAGGCCATTGCCGCACGCCGCAAGGATGTCGCGATCGGGGCGGCCGAGCGCTTCTATTGCGCCGTCAACGCCCTGTTGCCCCGCATCGTCGATGCCGGGCTTTCCGGCCAAGCCGCCAAGGCGCGCCGGCTTTTCTCTTCCTGAACGACATGGGAGTTCTACGATGACACCGTTTTTCCGCCTGGCAATCCTCGCCTCCGCCTGCCTGGTCCTGTCTGGCCCCGCCGCCGCTTCCGGTGATCCGGCGATGGACGGGCA
>Ga0247812_10001944_pt1 | contig 11661 bp, 10 predicted proteins | sample UWRJL149409B1_FD_178011 | JGI IMG/M metagenome (GOLD analysis project Ga0247812, IMG submission 178011) | Plant litter microbial communities from Arlington Agricultural Research Station in Wisconsin, United States - UWRJ-L149-409B-1 | ecosystem: Environmental > Terrestrial > Plant litter >...
AGTTTTTCCACCTTGCCACCGGTCAGCAGCTCGGCGCCTTCGCCCTTGGCGATTTCCAGGTAAGAGAGAATCTTGTCGAATTGCTGCTCGGAAGCCTGGGCGCCGACCATGGTGTCGGTGTCGAGCGGGTCGCCGCGCTTGATTTGCAGGACCTTCTTCATCACGACTTTCATGAAGTCGTCGTAGATCGACTCTTGCACCAGGGCGCGAGACGGGCAGGTGCAGACTTCACCCTGGTTGAAGAACGCCAGCACCAGGCCTTCGGCGGCTTTTTCGATGAACGATTCTTCGGCTTGCATGATGTCGGCGAAGAAGATGTTCGGCGACTTGCCGCCCAGTTCCACGGTCGACGGAATGATGTTTTCGGCGGCGCATTTCATGATGTGCGAGCCGACCGGGGTCGAGCCGGTGAATGCGATCTTGGCGATGCGTTTGCTGGTGGCCAGGGCCTCGCCGGCTTCTTTGCCGAACCCTTGCACCACGTTCAACACGCCCGGTGGCAGCAGGTCGCCGATCAGTTCCAGCAGCACGCTGATGCCCAGCGGCGTTTGTTCGGCCGGCTTGAGCACCACGCAGTTACCGGCAGCCAGGGCCGGCGCGAGTTTCCAGGCGGCCATCAGGATCGGGAAGTTCCACGGGATGATCTGGCCGACCACGCCCAGCGGTTCGTGGAAGTGATAGGCCGCGGTGTGTTCGTTGATTTCCGCAGAGCTGCCTTCCTGCGCGCGGATGCAGCCGGCGTAGTAGCGGAAGTGATCAGCCGCCAGCGGGATGTCGGCGTTCAGGGTTTCGCGCACGGCCTTGCCGTTGTCCCAGGATTCGGTGATTGCCAGGACTTCGAGGTTCTGCTCGATGCGATCGGCGATTTTCAACAGCACCAGGGAGCGGTCCTGGACCGAGGTCTTGCCCCAGGCATCGGCCGCGGCGTGGGCCGCGTCCAGGGCTTTTTCGATGTCTTCGGCCGTGGAGCGGGGGAATTCGGCAATCGGTTGGCCGTTGACCGGCGAGGTGTTGGTGAAGTACTGGCCTTTGACAGGCGCGACGAACTCGCCGCCGATGTAGTTACCGTATTTGCTTTTGAACGAAACGATAGCGCCTTCAGTACCGGGGTGAGCGTAACGCATGATGAGTGTCTCCTTGGCTTTTGTGCTTATAGGGGAGTACGCGCAATAAGCGCTGGTACAAGCCTAGAGCAAAGGTCGGGCCAGTGCCTTGTGGTGCCTGTAAATCAAGGGTTTGCGCAGTCGGCGGCGGGGCCTTGCTTGCAGGCTGTGCCAGATTCGATACGGGTTGTGTGACACTTTGTACCGTTTATGGCACAGCGCGTGACCGGTCGGTCTCGCTGGCATTGCAATGCGCGCCGGGCTGGAGGATGCTCGGCTGCATGAGAGGGCGAAGCACTCGCCTGAACCAGGCACAAGATAGGGGGCACGGGGGTTACGACCGTTCTGCGGACCTGACCCTCGGGGAGAACAATAAGAAATGCACAGCAACCATTTAAGTCGCCATGCCCAACAGGTCTTGACCGTCACCCAGGGCAAGAACCAGTTGCACGGTCCGGGCAGCGATCCGTCCATCGCCCGCTCCTGGCTGCGGTGCCTGGAGGACTATCATCTCGATCCGGCATTGGCCATCGCGCCCACGGTGCTGGAGCATGGTCGGGTGCTGGAAAGTCGCGAGCGCCTGCAGCAGGTGCTGCAGATTGCCGGCGGAGAAATGAACAGCCTGCATCAGCAACTCAGCGGTGCCGGGCATGCGGTGTTGTTGACCGACGCCCGTGGGGTGATTCTCAACTGTGTCACGGCGTCCACCGAGCGCAAGATCTTCGAGCGCGCCGGCCTGTGGCTCGGCGCCGATTGGAGTGAGGCCTGCGAAGGCACCAACGGAATCGGCACTTGTTTAGTGGAACGCCAGGCGCTGACCATCCACCAGGATGAACACTTTCGCGGCCGCCACACGGGCCTGACCTGTTCGGCCAGCCCGGTGTTCGACCCCCATGGCGAGTTGCTGGCGGTGCTCGACGTTTCCTCGGCGCGCCATGACGTTTCGCGCCAGAGCCAGTTCCACACCATGGCGCTGGTCAATCTCTCGGCGAAAATGATCGAGAGCTGCTACTTCCTGCGCCACTTCGACAACCACTGGTTGCTGCGCTTTCACCTGCAGGCCGAGTCGGTCGGGTTGTTCAGCGAAGGGCTGCTGGCGTTTGACGGGGAAGGGCGGATCAGTGCGGTCAACCAGAGCGCGTTGAACCTGCTGGGGCATATTCGCGGCGGCCTGGTGGGCAAGCCGGTGGAGGCCTTTTTCGACTGTTCGCTGGATCAACTGATGTCTCGCGCCAGCGTCAACGCCAGCGCCAGTTGGCCGCTGCGCACCCGTGACGGCCGGGCCTTGTTTGCCCTGTTGCGCGGTCAGCCGCGCAGTGTGCCCGCCCCGGTTGCGCAGGCGCAGAGGGTTGCCGAGCGGCCGCGGATGGCCGGTATTTGCCTGGGCGATGAAGGTTTGCAGGCGGATTTTCGCAAAGCCCTGCGGGTGTTCGAACGTGATGTGCCGCTGTTGATCAATGGCGAGACCGGTTCAGGCAAAGAGGCCTTTGCCAAGGCCGTGCACCAGGCCAGCCAGCGTGCCGACAAAGCCTTTGTCGCGCTCAATTGCGCGGCCATTCCTGAGAGCCTGATCGAGAGCGAGCTGTTCGGCTATCGCGGCGGCAGTTTCACCGGCGCACGCAAGGAAGGCATGCGCGGCAAGCTACAGCAGGCCGATGGCGGGACTTTGTTCCTGGATGAAATCGGCGACATGCCCCTGGCCCTGCAAACCCGCTTGTTACGGGTACTTGAGGACCGGCTGGTGGTGCCGATTGGTGGCGAGCCGCAGGCGGTCAACGTGCGGATCATCAGCGCCACCCACCGTGACTTGCTGGAGCGGGTGCAGGATGGCAGCTTTCGCGAAGACCTGTATTACCGGCTCAATGGCCTGGAGGTAGGTTTGCCGCCCCTGCGTGAGCGCAGTGATAAATCCCAGTTGCTGGACTTTCTGTTGGCCGAAGAGGCGGGTGGCGAGGCGGTGTTGATTGATGCTCCGGCGCGCCAGGCGTTGCTCGGGTTTGCCTGGCCAGGCAACGTGCGGCAGTTGCGCACGGTGCTGCGGACCTTGGCTGCCTTGTGTGAAGAGGGGCGTATTGGTGTCGAAGACTTGCCTGCGATGATTCGTCAGGCTCGTCCGGCATCGAGCAGTGCGCCGGCGCCGGTCGAGTTCCCACTCGACGATGCCGAGCGCCTGGCCTTGCTCAATGCCCTGGAGCAACAGCGCTGGCACATGACCCATGCGGCCGAACAGTTGGGGGTCAGCCGCAATACCCTCTATAGAAAGCTGCGCAAGCACGGGATAACCCGTTAGGTGTTGGCTGAAGTGACGGCTGTTCAGCGAAAGAACGGGTCGTCGAAAAACAGGTCGTCGTTGAGTGATTTTTCCATTTCGCGCTCATAGTCCCTCTGTGCCTTGAGCCAGGCTTTCAGGTTCTTGGAATCATTCAGCTCTTCGCCGAGCAGAATATGTTCCTGAATATCATCCAGGACCGAGTCGAGTTGCTGCTGGTAAAAACCAGGCAGGTTCGCCAGTGTCAGTTTGTCGAACGGGTCGAGATTTAGCTGCAGTTTGAATCCTTGCTCCTGATCGAATACTTCCTGTTTCAGCTCATCGAGTTGCTCGGTCAGTACGCGGTTGTAATGTTTCAGTCGATCAGCGGTCAGCGTGTTGAGGGTGCTTGCATCGATGTGCTCCAACTCCAGCTGTAGTTGCAGCAGCTCAAGCAGATTGCGCTGGCCATAGGCGTGGTTGACGCGCTGCATCAACACGGTTTTGCGCTCGCGCTCGTCAGGGTCGGTTTCTCGGTCTGGGTGCAGGGCGCTGGCCAATTTGCGGTACACCTCGCGCACGGACTGGCTGGCCTCGGCGGCGGCTGCTTCCTGGCGTAGCTGGTGGGCGTTTTTCTTGCCAGGTTTGTTTGGCTCAGGTTGTTCGCTCTGCAAGCGCTCATTTATTTTTTGCGCGATGTCGTCGGGAGATAGCCCCTGGATATCGTCGTCGAGCTCGACCCCGAACATCTCCTGCAGTCCCAGTTTGAGAAACTCGTTGTCTTCTTCCTCATCGGTATCGAAGTCGCGGCCACTGTGCTGGTTGTACAGCGCTTTCAAGCGCACTTGCTCCTCTTCGCTGCAATTGCCGCTATCAAGCAGGGTGTAGGCTTGGCCGCAAATTTCCTGGGTCAGCGTCTTGCGATCAGTTTTCGAGAGTTTGATTCGCTCGCCCAGGTCGCTCAGAAGTTGCACGAACCCGACCGTGTGTTGATGCAGGATGTCGAGCTGGGGCACGAACTCACTGTGCCAGCGCTGCTCATAAAGCGCGGTGGCCGCTTCCCACGCTTGCAGGATCTGCCGTTGTTTGTCGATTTTTTTCACCAGCTCATTGAATTTTCGCTGCCCGGCAGACAATTTTTTGGGACCTTTGTCTGGGGAGATACTCAGGTCGTAGGTGGTTTTGCTCATGGGCGGTCTCCGGCGATCACTCAAGCGTGAGGGATGCCAAGATTATCAGCGGCATCGGTGGTGTACAGGGTCGCAGGCAGATTCTGAATGTTCAGTGGTTTAATAGGGTGCAGTGACTCGCCCGTTTAAACATCAGGTGCGATTTTTCCCACCCTAGGCTAACCTGCCTCGATGTTTTACGAGGTTGACTATGCACATTCATATCCTGGGTATCTGCGGCACTTTCATGGGCTCGATGGCGGTTCTGGCCAAAGAGCTGGGCCATCGCGTGACCGGCTCCGACGCGAATGTCTATCCGCCGATGAGCACCCAACTGGAGGCTCAGGGCATTGAACTGACGCAGGGTTATGACCCGGCCCAGCTCGACCCGGCCCCGGACCTGGTGGTGATCGGCAATGCCATGTCCCGCGGTAACCCGGCGGTCGAGTACGTCTTGAACAAAGGTTTGCCGTACGTCTCGGGCCCGCAGTGGCTGGCCGACCATGTGCTGCAAGGGCGCTGGGTGCTGGCGGTTGCCGGCACCCATGGCAAGACTACCACCAGCAGCATGCTCGCCTGGGTGCTGGAGCACGCGGGCATGAGCCCGGGCTTCCTGATCGGCGGCGTGCCGCAGAATTTCTCGGTCTCGGCGCGCCTGGGCGACACGCCGTTTTTTGTGATCGAGGCTGACGAATACGACAGCGCCTTCTTCGACAAGCGTTCGAAGTTCGTCCACTACCGCCCGCGCACTGCGATCCTCAACAACCTTGAGTTTGATCACGCAGACATCTTCCCCGATCTGCCAGCGATCGAGCGCCAGTTCCACCACTTGGTGCGCACCATCCCGAGCGAAGGCCTGGTGATTCATCCGACCACTGAGCCGGCGTTGCAGCGGGTCGTCGAGATGGGCTGCTGGACCCCGGTGCAAACCACCGGTGCCGGCGGGCAATGGCAGGTCAAATTGCTCAGCGAAGACGGTTCGAAGTTCGAAGTGCTGTTCGAGGGCGTCGCGCAGGGCGTGGTCGACTGGGACATGACCGGTCAGCACAACGTCGCCAACGCCTTGGCGACCCTGGCGGCAGCACGCCATGTCGGCGTGGTCCCGGCCATGGGCATTGCGGCGCTGAGCGCGTTCAAGAGTGTCAAACGGCGCATGGAAGTCGTGGCCCAGGTCAACGGCATCACCATCTACGACGACTTTGCCCACCATCCGACGGCGATCGCTACCACCCTGGATGGCCTGCGCAAGCGCATTGGCGACGCACCGCTGATTGCCATCATCGAGCCGCGTTCCAACTCCATGAAGCTCGGCGCGCACCGTGACGGACTGCCGGAAAGCGTGGTCGATGCCGACCAGGTGATCTGGTACGCCCCGGCCAACCTGGGTTGGGACCTGGCGGGCACCGCGGCGCTGTGTACGGTGCCGTCGATCGTCAGCGATTCGCTGGACGGCATCATTGCGCGGGTCCAGAGCCAGGCTCAACCGGGCACGCACGTGGTGATCATGAGCAATGGCGGCTTCGGCGGCCTGCACGGCAAGCTGGCCGAGGCGCTTAAATGAACAACGGTCCGGATCGCATCACGCTGGCCATGACGGGCGCTTCAGGCGCCCAGTATGGCTTGCGCCTGCTCGATTGCCTGGTGCGCGAAGACCGTGAGGTGCATTTCCTGATCTCCAAGGCCGCACAGTTGGTACTGGCTACCGAGACTGACGTCACGCTGCCGCCCAAGCCGCAGATGATGCAGGCCTTTCTCACCGAATACACCGGTGCGGTCGCCGGGCAGATTCGGGTGTATGGCAAGGAAGACTGGATGTCTCCGGTGGCCTCGGGCTCCGGCTCACCGGCCGCGATGGTGGTGGTGCCCTGTTCGACCGGGACCTTGTCCGCCATCGCCATGGGCGCCTGCAACAACCTGATCGAACGTGCCGCCGACGTGACGTTGAAAGAGCGCCGGCAGTTGATTGTGGTGCCGCGCGAGGCGCCGTATTCGAGCATTCACCTGGAAAACATGCTCAAGCTGTCGAACATGGGCGTGACTATCCTGCCGGCGTCGCCGGGTTTCTATCATCAGCCGCAGACCATCGATGACCTGGTGGATTTTGTCGTGGCGCGGATTCTCAATGTGTTGAACATCCCGCAGGACATGCTGCCGCGCTGGGGCGAACACCATCTGAGCAGTGATGAGTAAGCTGCTGCTGGTGCTGCTGGCCTTGCAACTGGTCGGTTGCGCCAGTGTGCGCACCCTGGATGCGGCGCAACCGGGCGCTCCGGTGGTGTATTCCGGGGCGCGCCTGGACTGGTATGCGCTACAGGGTGGTTGTTGTGCCAAGGATCGATTTGGTGCCGAAGCCCCGAGTTATCCAGGTCTCGACCTGCCGGCCAGTGCCTTGCTCGACACACTGTTGCTGCCGTTGTCGGTGTTGACGGTGCTTGGGGTCGGGTTTCAGGCGACGGGCGGGTTGTAGCGCAGGGCTACTTGCCCAGCTTGCGCAGTTCGTCCGATTCCACCACCCGTATCCCGTCCTGCTCCTCCAACGCCAGGCGCCACATGGCGCGGGCCAGTTGGCAGGCTTCGATGCCGCGGTATTTACCCGGGATCAGCCTGGACAGCGGGCCGGCGAGTTGCTCGGCCAGGCGTGGCTCAAGACGTTCGCCCAGCAGCAGGGAGGGCCGGCAGATGGTCAGCTGCGGCCAGTCTTGCGCGCGCAGGGCCTGCTCCATTTCCCCTTTGACGCGGTTGTAGAACACCGAGGATTTTGGGTCCGCGCCGATGGCGCTGATCACGATCAGGTGTCGTGCACCCATTTCGCGCGCCCGTTTGGCGAAAGCCACCACCATGTCCAGGTCGACCGCGCGAAATGCCGGTTCCGAACCGGCCTGCTTGATCGTGGTGCCCAGGCAGCAGTAGGCAATGTCTACCCGGCCACTGAGTTGAGGCAGGAACACGGTAGGGTCGCCGACTGGGTTTTCCAGGTGCGGGTGTTCCGCCAGCGGTCGGCGAGAGGGCGCCAGTACGCGACTGATGGTGGGCTCGTTGAGCAACCGGTCGAGCAAATGTTCACCGGTCAGGCCGGTGGCTCCAGCGAGCAGTACGTGCTGAGGCGTCAAGTACATAGTGTTTCTCCCTTGATACTGTTCAGCTTAGTTGCTCTTTGCATCCGTGTTGTTCAACGCCGCATTTTGCAGCGCTTTTCGTGCTTGCTGCTTGCGCAGTGCCTGCCAGCGCGCCAGAACCCCCTTGGGTGCCCAGATCTGTGGTTCAGAAGCTTCGAAGTTGTCTGCCAGTTCCCGTTCGGCAACCGTGGCCTTGGCCAGCTTGAAGGCTTGTTCGAGGTCGTCGGTCTGGTTCAGTGCCTGGGCGAACAGGGCATCGCCGAAGTAGGTGAAGTCCGCTTCCTCGGAGCAGCCGAACGACACCCGGTCAGCCCGCGAGGCGGTCATGACCAGCGTGCGCTCGTCTTTGAGGGCTGGTAGGAAACCTCCGGAGTAGCAGGCGGAAATCACGATGATCTTGTCGCGGTTTTTCAGCGGTGCCAGGACGGCGGCCAACTCATCGGCGGGCAGGTCGGCCAGTTCCATGCGCGGTTGGTCGAGCACCAGTTCGTGTTCGTGGGTGCCGTGGCTGGTCAGGTAGATGAACAGCAAATCTTCCGGACCGCTGCGCTCGGCCAGGGTCAGGGCGGCGCGGCGCAGGTTTTCGCGGGTGGCCATGGGCCGGTCGCCGAGGTGGTCGCGGTGGTTGACCAGGCGGATCTGGCCATAGGCGCCGAAACGGCTGGCCAGCATGTTGCTGACGTAGTCGGACTCGCGCAGGAATACGCTCTGCTTGCCGTCGCCGCCGAGCGTCAGGCTGTACAGCTCGACCGCGGGGGTTGAGGCAGGCACATTGGCCAGCGCTTCATCGAGCAGGCGGCCCTGGGCCAGCAGGCCCAGCTCCAGGGTGTCGGGCAGCAATTTGCCGTCGGCATCACGCACGCGCTGGCCATTGATCCAGTCGCCGCTCTGCACCGTGCCGTCGGTCAGTACCAGCGTGCCGTGGCCCTGATAGCTGTCGTTGTCGAACTGGCCGACGTAGAAGCTGCCATCGGGCAGGTTCAGGCGTCCCTGGCCGGTGAAGCGCCAGTCGCTGAAGTGCCCGAGGTAGTGACTGTTGTCAGCGCCGATCAGCTCGCCCTTGCCGCTGAGCGCGCCTTCCTTGAACTGGCCGATCCACACGTCGCCGTCGGCGTTTTCGTAGCGGCCCTTGCCGTGCAGTTGATTCTGTTTGAAGCCGCCGACATAGCTGTCGCCTTCGGCGCTGTTGAAGCTGCCAATGCCGTCCAGTTGGCTGTTGATGAAGTGGCCGCTGAACTGATTGCCGCTGACATCGCTGCGCTGGCCTTGGCCATTGGGTTTGCCGTGGGCGAACTGGCCCTGGTATTGGCTGCCGTCTTCGAGTTCCAGGCGACCGAGTCCGGAGTACTGGTCGGCCTTGAATTCGCCCCGGTAGGTCATGCCGTTTTCCTTGAGCGTGCCCTCGCCGTCGCGCCGCCCCAGCTTGAAGCCGCCGGTGTAGCTGCTGTCGCTGGTGGTCAGGGCGCCCTGGCCATGGAACAGCCCTTGCTGGAAGGCGCCGCGGTAGACCTCGCCATTGCTGCCGTGCCACTCGCCCTGCCCATGCCATTGGCCTTTGTCGAACTGGCCGGCGTACCAACTGCCGTTCGGGTAGTCGATGCGACCCTGGCCTTGCAGCAGCCCGTCGACCAGGTCGCCCCGATAGCGGCCGCCGTCGGGCAGGCGCGCGTCCGGCGGCAACAGCGATTCGCCGTCGCCACAGGCGGTGAGCAACAGGGTCAATGCGAGGGGTGCAAGTAAGCGCATAGCAGGATCCGGGTGATTAGGCGACCGAGTATGCCGCAGCTATGTGCCTGATAAATAGAGACGCGGTGCGAAACAGCAGCAACTGCTCCGCATCCGGCAGGAGTTACACGAACGCCAGTGACAGGGGTTCGGCGATATAGGCCGGTTTTTCCTGGCCTTCGATTTCCAGGGTGGCGGTGGCCTTGAGCAGCCATTGGCCGGGTTTTTTCTCGGTGACGTCGGTCAGTTCGACCTTGAGCCGGACCCGCGAATCGACTTTCACCGGCTGGATGAAGCGCACGCTGTCGAGGCCGTAGTTGACGACCATTTTCAAGTCCTGGGGCAGGACCATGATGTCTTCCATCAGTTTGGGAATCAGCGACAGCGACAGGAAACCGTGGGCGATGGTGCTACCGAATGGTGTCTGTGCGGCTTTTACCGGGTCAACGTGGATGAACTGAAAGTCGCCCGTGGCTTCAGCGAACAGGTTGATGCGCTCCTGGTCGATGGTGAGCCATTCGGAACGTCCGAGTTCCTTGCCGACATAATTCTTGAGCTCTGCAACGGGTACATAGGGCATTGAGACTCTCCTTGGGTTCATCGGTTTTATAGTTTTTTTTGAGGGATCAGGAACCACCTTAGATCATCATGGTCACGGGTGCCGGTCAAGCTTGCATACCATTGGCGAATACCCATGCATAGCAGATGCCATGCTTATAATGGCAGGCCCGTTTTGGGGGGCGAGTTTTGTGGGGGGATGATTCATGTTGCTTCGCGGCCTGACCTGGCTGGTGCTGTTTCAATTGCTCGGCACGGCCATCAACCATTTGTTGTTGCCGGTGCTGCCGGGGCCGATTATCGGCCTGCTGCTGTTGCTGGTGTACCTGATCATGCGCGGCGAAGTCGGCGAGCCACTGAGCCTGGCTGCCGGCAGCTTGTTGCGCTATCTACCGTTGCTGCTGGTCCCGCCTGCGGTGGGGGTGATGGTGTATGCCGCGGATATCGCGGCTGACTTCTGGGCGATCGCCGGCGCATTGGTGCTGTCGTTGCTGCTGTCCATGGCCTTTGCCGGGGTGCTGATGCAATGGCTGGTCAAGCGCCAGGCTCGACGGGAGGAGCGCTCATGATGTTTGACTGGCAGGGCGCGGTGGCGGCAGTGATCCATCACCCGTTGTTCGGGATCGGCATTACCCTGGGGGCTTATCAGTTGGTGCTGGCGGCGTTCGAGAAAACCCGCTGGATCTTCCTGCAGCCGGTGCTGGTGTCCATGCTGCTGGTGATTGGCGTATTGCTCACCTGTGGCCTGACCTATGCCGAGTACCGTAAAAGCACGGAAATCCTCAGCATCCTGCTGGGGCCGGCGACGGTGGCCCTGGCGGTGCCGCTGTACCTCAACCTGCGGCGCATTCGCCAACTGTTCTGGCCGATTTTTACTACGCTGGTGGTAGGTGGGGTGGTCGCTACCGGCCTGTGCGTGTTGCTGGGCTGGTGGTTTGGCGCCGAACACATGATTCTGATGACTATGGCACCGAAGTCGGTGACCTCGCCCATTGCCATGCTGGTGGCCGAGCAGATCGGTGGCGTGGCGGCGTTGGCGGCGGTGTTTGTGCTGATCACCGGGGTGATCGGGGCGATTTTCGGCCCGGCGCTGCTCGATCGCCTCGGCGTCCATGGCCCCGAGGCCCGCGGCATGGCCCTGGGCATGACCGCTCATGCGGTGGGCACTTCAGTAGCCCTGCAGGAAAGTGAAGAGTGCGGTGCGTTTGCCGCGTTGGCGATGAGCCTGATGGGTGTGGCCACGGCGGTGTTGTTGCCGTTGGCGGTGTCGATGGTGGTGTAAGGACATGTCTATGAGTCTGGCGCTTTTCCCGCTGAATACGGTGCTGTTTCCCGGCTGTTTCCTTGATCTGCAGATTTTCGAGGCGCGCTACCTGGACATGATCAGCCGCTGCATGAAGCAGGGGGCAGGGTTTGGCGTGGTGTGCATTCTTGAGGGCGAAGAGGTCGGCCTGGCCCCGCAGGGGTATGCACTGGTCGGCTGCGAAGCGCGGATCACCGATTTCAAGCAGCAGGACAACGGCCTGCTGGGAATTCGAGTGCAGGGCGCACGCCGCTTCAATGTGTTGCGCAGCGAAGTGCAGCGCGATCAGTTGACTGTCGCCGAAGTCGAGTGGCTGGACGAGTTGCCCGAGCAGCCCTTGCAGGAAGAAGACGCCGACTTGATGGCCTTGCTCAAGGCGCTGGCCGAGCACCCGATGGTCGAAGCGTTGAACATGGGCACCGAAGCCCCAGGGCAGCAG
>Ga0247812_10001945_pt1 | contig 11660 bp, 11 predicted proteins | sample UWRJL149409B1_FD_178011 | JGI IMG/M metagenome (GOLD analysis project Ga0247812, IMG submission 178011) | Plant litter microbial communities from Arlington Agricultural Research Station in Wisconsin, United States - UWRJ-L149-409B-1 | ecosystem: Environmental > Terrestrial > Plant litter >...
CAGTCTGTCACCGTCATCCTTGACGCACCGGCCAATGCATTGACCGTCAGGGCGTCCGTTCCGGACGCCCTGACCTGCCGATCGGGCGACACGACGCTCGCGGTCATGGCCGGCGACCGGCGGGTGGGCCGCCTTGCACTGACGCCCTGCTACGGCTGGTTCTATGGCGACTATCCCTTCACCAACGACGCCGCTTCAGGCGGAGCACACCATGTCTACGATCATGCGCGCCTGAGACTGGACGACGTCCTGCCGACCGGGACCCGGCTCAGCCTGGTGATGGACAGCCTCTCGCCAGCCCCTTGGATCGTCATCGACCTTATCGATGTCGAACTCATCGATCCTCCGGCCCCTCCGCCTGTGGGCGCGGTTTCAGTGACTGAGTTCGGTGCCGACCCTACCGGCGGTCTTTCGTCACTGGAAGCGTTCAAAGCGGCGATTGCGCATGGCGAACGCCATCAGAGGCCGGTCTGGATTCCCCCGGGCGATTATCGGATCGAGGGCCATCTCTCGGTTGACAACGTCGCCCTGATCGGCGCCGGCCCATGGTGGTCGGAGCTTCGAGGGCCCGGCGTCGGCGTCTTTGGCCAGCCGGCCTTCATGGGCGGCAGTCGCGATGTCATCCTCCGGGACTTCGCCATCATCGGCGAGGTGATGGATCGCGTCGATGAGGCGCCGCTGAACGGAGTAGGCGGCGCCTTTAACCAGTCCCTGATCTCAAACCTGTTCATCCAGCACACCAAGGCCGGCCTTTGGCTGGACGGCCCTTTTGACGGCCTGATGGTGACGGACCTTCGCATACTCGACCAGACGGCGGACGCCGTGAACTTTCACGGCGGTGTCACGGGGTCGGTCGTGCAGAACACCTTTGTCCGCGGAACCGGCGACGACGGCCTCGCCATGTGGTCCCACCCGACGCCGAACAGCGGCAATGTGTTTCGAAACAACACCGTCATCGCCCCGGTCCTGGCGAACGGCATCGCCATCTATGGCGGGGCCGACATCACTGTCACCGACAATGTCGTCGCTGACACGGTAACGCGCGGCGGCGGGCTTCATCTCGGAGCCCGCTTCGGCAGCACCCGCGTCGAAGGCGACATCCGGTTCGATCGAAACACCGTGATCCGCTCGGGCTCGATTGACCCGGTGTGGGGCCACGGCGTCGGCGCGGTATGGCTGTATGCTCTGGATCAACCCCTTACGGGCGCCCGCATACGGATCAAGGACACCGAGATTCTGGACAGCACGGATGTGGCGTTTCAGGTCCTGGGCAAGACGATCGACGGCCTCACAATCGACGGCGCGCGCATTGAGGGGCCTGCGGCCGGCGTTCTTCAAATCCGCGCTCCCGGCGACGCCGTTCTGCGCAAGATCGAGGTGCTCGACCTGCGAGGACCGGCGATCGAGGATCGCAACGGCGCGTTCCGGCTTCACGACGGCGGCGGACACAGCGGTTGGTCTTTGATTGACCGCGATGGCCGAGGTCCTGCGCCGGCGCCATAGCCTTCTTACTGCTTCGATAAGCGTCAGCGAGCTCGCATGCCTGCTCGTCTTCGCAAGTCATTACGCTGCCTCGCAGCAACGATCTGTGGCCAGAGGGCTATCACCCGCCTCTGACGCTTCCTGGCCATACGACAGGCGTTCTTTCATCCGATTGTCGGGACCTGGATCGGTCTCTGGCGCGGTCGAACGGCGGCGCGTTCGTCCATATTACCTCGGATGAGGCTGACGGGTCGGCTGCTCTCGCCAGGCGCCCGCCCTTCGGCGCTCGCTGCTTTCCATTGTTACGATGATGCCTCCGGGGGCTGCGCTGGTCTCGAGATTCTGTCGGACCTCCCTGAGCCGACGCTCAAGTTCAGACGTGCGCATTTCCAGCATGTCTTGCAGGGCCATATTTCTGGCGTCCGCGACCGGGTGACGATCAACAACCCGGGCGATGTCGGCGATCGCGACCCCCAACCTGCGCAGCAGGATTACCGCGAAGGCGACCTCGCATTGATCCGGGGTGAAAAACCTGGCGCCGGATCGCGACCGGAAGGAGCGCAGCACGCCTTTCTCCTCGTAGTACCGCAGCGTCTTCGGGGTTACGCCGGTCAACGCACAGAGTTGCGCTATCCCGGTGGCCGCCATGACGGGTGACTCCCGACGTTTTCGCAAGGGCATGTCATTCACCCGGAGCAGTGCCTTTTGCCGGCGAGGCCGCCTGCCGCCTACCGCCTCTTGCCGTCCTGACGATGACGTCATGAGCCCCGCCCAATGACGGAGCCATCAGGATAGCCCCGTTCTTTCGAATGGCTTGTTCTCCAGGTCGATCGTGTCCGGGGTCAGGCCAATACGTCTGAGCTCGACCTTGCGAACCTTCTCCGTTCCGGTCTTGGGCAGCGCCTCGACGAAGGCGAGATAACGGGGCTGGGCGAACCTCGGCAAATGGTCGCGGGCATGGGCCTGGACCTCTTGCGGGCCGATGCTGGACGCGGGGAGGCGAACGACGGCGAGCATGATCTCGTCCTCACCGCCGCGAACGTCCGACGGCACCGCAAATGCGGCGACCTCAGCCACGCCTGGCAGGGCCGCCAGAACCTCCTCGACATGGGGCGCTGATATGTTCTCGCCGCGCCGACGGATGCAGTCCTTGATGCGGTCGACCAAGGTGACATAGCCATCATCGGCCATGCGGGCGGCGTCGCCGGTGTGAAACCAGAGATTCCGCCAGGCCTCGACGGTCTTGTCGGGCAAACCATTGTAGCCGGCCATGAAAGCCTGACCGATCCTGGGCCGGACCATGATCTCACCAACTTCCCCCAAAGGGACGGGAAGGTCGGTGTCCGGATCGCGGATCTCGACCTCGAAACATCGCGCCCAAACCTTCCCGCACGTCCCTGGCCTTGGATCGTTGCGATCGCCGTAAAGCGGGATGTTGCTCTCGGTCATGCCATAGCCGCCGACAACCTCGGCGATGCCGAAACGATCGCGCCAGGCGCTCTCATGATCAGGATGGTTGGGCGCGCTGAAGATGAGTCGCAGACGATGTGTGCGATCGTCCGGTCTCTCAGGCTGAGCCATGACGAAGGCGCTGATCGCCCCGAGGCTGTGGGTCACCGTCGCGCCAGACGACCGGATATCCGAAAGCCAGGCCGTGCCAGAAAACCTTTCCCGGATCGTCGCCCCGCAACCGGCGATCAGCACTGCGCCCAGCTGCATCAACAGGCCGTTGGCGTGAAACAGGGGCAGGCAGATGTAGTAATGATCGTCCGGCGTGACGGACAGGTTCTCGACCACCCCAAGGCCGAAGAGAAAGCAGTGCGCGTGGGGCATGAGAACGCCCTTGGGGGCGCCCGTCGTCCCCGAGGTATACATGATGCAGGCGATATCGGACGCCTTCGGCAGGTTTCCCCGGAACGGACTGGCGTCCCGCCAGCGGTCGAACGCAATCCATGCCGGATTTGTCGGTATCGACTGGCCCACGACCACCACGTGCCGGATTGACGACAAGGCTTCGTCCAGATCCGCCAGACGATCCAGCCACGCCTCATGGATGACGAGAATTCCAGGCGCGGAGTCGACCAGTGGATGCTCCAGAAAAGAGCCCATCAATTCGGTGTTCAGCAACACCGCGGTAACGCCCAGACGCCCGGCGCCCGCCCAGGCGCAGGTGAAGTCCAGACCATTGGGGGCCATGATCGCAATGCGATCTCCGGGCTCGACGCCGAGGCTCACATAGAAGCCTGCAACCCGCGAGGCGGCGTCGGCGAGCTGCGCATAGGTCAGGGTCTCTCCATTCACCATGGAGATCGCCGGCGAATGGCCCCTTCGGGCGGCCTGTTCCTCGATCACCGACGGCAGAACCCACTGCTCCGGATCGTTCACGCCAGAGTACATCTCTAGTCTCTGGCGTCAGACAGACGAGCGCGGAGATCCGTCGTGCCTGCGGCGAGGAAATAGGCCATCCTTTTGCGAACGGCCGCGACATCGCTGGATCGGCACAGACCGCCGGAAAGAGCGTCAATGCGGCCGGTGTCGGCGAAGGAGAGCGAGAGGGCTCCCGAGACGAAGTGATAGCACCAGTACAGGTCCTCGTCCCGCGCCTGGGGGAGGCAGGTCCTGAGCATCTGGATCAAACGTTCGATGACGGGATCGAAAAAGACCGTCATCGTCGTCGTACCCAGCGGCCGTGTTTAGTGACGACTTTACAATATTTTATCGCCTTTAAGGGCTGGTGAGGGGTGGAGAGCTCATGACCCGCTGAAACGACTGCCCGACCCATCCCTGAAGGCGCTTCCCGGCGCGTGCCCGTGCTTCACCGCGTCATTCGGGCAGGTCATCTGCGCTACTGGGTCATCGCCGCCTGGGCCCTGGCCCTACTGACCACGGTGCCGTGGCGGTTCGCCCCCGGCTGGTTCTCCGTGACGGTGGTGACGGGGCTGGTCCGCACACTTGTCGAGCGACGACAGACGGCGTCTGCGGATCGCAGCAGGTTGCCGCTGATCGTGGCCACTGTCGCCTGCAGCCCCCTTGCTGGACTACTTCACGGGCAGCAACCACAGCCTGACAATGGCTGCTGTCGCACTCCTGATGGCCGGGTACGTGCTCGATTTCACCCAGATGAGGGCGGCGCCCCGCGAGGCCCTGATCGTGTCGGCGCCCTATTCGATCGTCGTCGTCGTCCTGGCCATCGTGGCGCCGGGCTTCGAGGGGACGTGGACGATCCTGTCGATCGTGCCGGTGCTGGCCTGTCGCTGCTGATCAAGGTCGCCATCACCCAGATGAAGGATAGCGATCTCGCTGAGGTCAATGTTCGGCAGCGAGTCTGATCGAGGATCTGGCCCTCTCACGCGACCTGGCCGACGCCGCCAGCGAGGCCAAGTCGAACTTCCTTGTGGTCGTGTCACGTGAACTGCCCACGCCCATGAACGGGGTCCTGGGCGCCGCGCAACTGCTCGAGACGACGGGACTGAGCGAGGTCCAGCAGACCTACAGGCCCAATGGCGCGGCGATAGCTGTGTCACCTGGCTGTAGGCGCTGGAGACGATCCGGCCGCCGAACTATGAAAGCCGTCCTTCGACCCAAGCTCAAGGTCGCGAAGGGGCGGCGTTCTGCTGAAGCCAGGCCTGGAAACGCTGACCGTCGCTGTCGCGCTCGATCTGCACGGCCTGAAAGAGTTTAAGATGCTGGATGCGCTCGACGCCCAGCCATGCCATGGCGCGCTTCTGTTCGGCGGGATGTCTTGGAAGCGAGATGACCATGCCGAGGATACACCCGGCGGCGAAACCCGTTCCTCCTTGTCGGCGTCTCAGGCGCCGGGCGTGGCGCTGGGAACACGCTCCAACGCCGCGTTCGGGACGGCGTCCCGGGAGCGGCTCACCGCCTTGCCTGTCCGGTAGGAAGCACGATGTCCTCCTAGAGTTCAAGGCGGTCGGCCTGATCGTCGCATTCGTTCGCGTAATGGATAAGCGCGTCCTTCGATATCGGGTCGTTGACAGCGCCTGCGAGACGCAAGGCCCTTTGCGACTGCTCGCGGAGTCGCCTGATATCATCCTGTCTACGCACCGCACCGCACTGCACCGCACTGCAACATGATCCCGGAATTCAACGCGGGCGGTTAAGAGAGTTCCTGACCCCAGGCTCGCGCAGCGTAGTTTCGCGCGTCGGCGCGCCTACCGGCTTGTTTTGGTCACAACCGCCACACAGAACGCCAACCCCTGACGGTGGGGCCCCATTCCGGGAACGTCTCCGAGCGATCGTCGTCAATCCCGGAACATTCGTCTTTGATCGAGCAACTCGTCTACATCAGCAGGGCTGCAAGCCCCGACGGCTGTGAGGCGGATGTCCTGGACATCCTCGCGCAGTCACGCCGTCACAATCCCGCGAACAACATCACCGGCGCCCTTGCCGTCACCTCCACCCACTTTGTGCAGATCCTGGAAGGCACGCCCGGTTCGCTGGATGTGCTGCTGCTCAAACTTCTCCTGGATGACCGGCACGTAGACATCGAGGTGCTGGATCGTGCGCCGGTCACTGAGCGAGCCTTTGGTCAATGGGCGATGGTCGCTCCGGCCATGCCCCCCGAGAGCCACAGGCGTCTGGCCTTGTTGGTAGAGAGCGGATGTCGTTCGGCTGCGGCGTATCGGACACTCTTGCTTGACCACTGCGCGACAGGGCCGCGCTAGATTCCTACGAGGGTCTCGGCGGGGCGCGGCAGGCCTTCACGGCCGGGCTGGTCCCTCCACGCTTGAGTGACCTTCCAACAGCAGGTCGGGCCAGCACAAGGTCGAAGTCCTCGTCTGGCGCCCGCCTTCAGTGCCGAAGCGGGAAGATCCGCTTGGCGGCCAGCTCCGGGTAGCTTTCGATCAGTCTCAGGGCGACATCCTCCTCGCCGACATTGGCCGACAGGGTGAAGGGCCCGGTCCTGAAGGTGAAGAGAAGGTTTGTCGTCCTTGGCGCGGTCACCAGACGAACGCTTTCGATGTCCTCGAAGGCGACGCGCCGCAATGCCGTGACGCGATACTCAAGGCTGCCCGGACGAAGGATGAGGCGGGGATTGCGGCTGTTGGAGGCCAGGGCGATCAAGGCCGGCCACCCCTTGAGACCCGTGAAGGCGGCGATGACAGGCGCCGTCATCGCCCCGTCGGCACCGCGTTGAAGGTTGCTTGCCTGCGCCTTGCGCCGCGATCGCTGCCGCAACACGCGATGGACGATGAAGACGGCGATGACGAGACCCGCCGCATTGGCGCCCATCCAGATACCAAGGACGAGTGGATCGTTCATGCAGCTGAGCTCCGATAGGCCTCGCGGGAATGACAGTTTGTGCGGCTGCCATAGGACCGTAACGCCCTACTCAAGGTTTCAGATCGGGCAGGGCACGGCGCATTCTGGCGGTCTGGAACGCCCAAGCCTGACCTCGCCTGCAGACAGCACCTCGGTGCGGCGAAAAACTTCACGCCGTCGACGTCAGATCCACTGACCGGCTCGGCCGTGCGGATCGTGCAACGCCCGGTGTGCACACAAATGACGGTGATCAGCCGACGGGGGTAGAGGCGCAATGCGGGAAGGCGGCCTTGCCGGTGTATATGACCCTGCGCCTGCGAAGGGACATGCGTGCAGCATCGACGACCAAGCCCACAACCATCCGTATGATCACCTCAAAATCGAAGGTCTGATGGTCAAAATCCTGAGGGAGGGGGCTGGGGATAGGGGTTCGCGTCCGATCACGCCATTCCCTTCAACAAGCCCTGTCCGACCCTTAAGTTCCCTGGCCAACATAGCGCAGCCGCGGACGTCGCTGAGCCTGACGAACGGTGGGCCTCGACGTTCGGTGAGCGGCGAGCAAAGATCTGTTAGGGTTCATCGCCGCAGGAAAGGGCAGGCCGGCTGGCCGACGAGCTGAGCGGCGGCTTGGCTGACCAGAGACGTGGGTCGCCCTTCCTGAAAACGATGTTTAGTTGCCCTGGGTAAGATGCGGGCCGGTGGAGGGTTGCTTTACTCGGCTGATGTTCGCCGCCCACCGACGTTACACTGACCGACGTGATTACGGACCACCCCAGGCGAAGCCGCCGCATCCTGGTCACGGCTAGGCTCATTCAATCTTGTTGGCCGGCAGGTCGCGACCGCCCTGATGAAGGACGAGGCCGGTCACCGCGCCGTCGGCGTTCCGGACGAAACTCATCTGGGCGTCGACCACCTTAAGAAAGAACTGATCCGCCGCGTCAGCAAACAGCTCGAATGCTGGCTGACCGGTCGCCTGGGCCATCAGGCGGCCATCGACGTCCGAGATTGTGAAGCTGAAAGTCGGCGCGGCTTGATAGACGCCGACATAGGCCTGCAGAACCTCCCGCTCGACGGTGATTGCCATCCGCTCATTCTGAAGAACGACGTCGCCGCCGTGCGCCAGAGTCATCAGGGCGGGGCCTAGCTTGTCCGGTCCAGGGGCGTTGAGGTTGCCCAGAACAACCACGGTCACCCCGTCGTCGGCGTGGGCCAGCCAGCTGTTGAAGCCTTCGATGGCGCCGTTATGTCGCACGATCCGATGGCCGCCGTCTGTCGTCGAGATCAGGCCGAAGGCATAGTCGTTGCGCTGCGGCGTCGTCAGGAGGGCGAGGGACTCCGGCCGCAGCACGCGGCCGCCGAATAGACCCCGCTCCCATTTGAGCAGGTCGTGAGTAGTGGAATAGAGCCCTCCCGCCCCCTGCGGTATGCTCATGTCGACATAGGGCGCGTTCTCTATCCCCCCTGTCGCAACCACATAGCCCGAGGCCCGGCGAGGCAGGATGGGCGCGGCCGCATCATATCCCGTCGCCGACATTCCGAGCGGCTCGAGCAGATTGCGGGCGATGAAGTCGGCATAGGTCATTCCGCTGGCCTGTTCGATCACAGCCGTCAGCAGGACATAACCCGAGTTGGAATAGGCGAAGGCGGAGCCGGGTTCGAACGCCAGCGGCCGGGAACTGAACCGCTCTATCAGGCTGGTCAGGGTCGCGGGCCGCGTTTTCAGAGCGTCATAATCTTCGAAGCGGGTGAAATCAGGGACACCCGCCGTATGGGTGAGAAGGCGCCGCACAGTGATCCTGTGCCAGGCAGCGGGCGCATCGGGGAGGTAGGTCTTCAGGGGGGCGTCGAGATCGACCGCGCCCCGCTCGTTCAGCAACATGATGGCGACGGCGGTGAATTGTTTGCTGACCGAGCCCAGCCGAAAGACCGTGTCGCCGTCGTTGGCGATGTTCCATTCCCGGTTGGCCAAGCCATAGCCCCGGTCAAGCAGGATTTCGTCGCCTCTGGCGACAAGGACCGAGCCGGAGAATTCGCCGTCGTCGACGGAGGTCCGGATCACGCGATCCATTCGGTCGATGTCCTGGGCGGCGACGGCCAATCCTGAAATAAACAGCGACGCCAGGCCGAGCAGAGTGTTGCGCCACGCAGCCAGTGGGACGGACGGCGGCGTCTGACCGCGTCGCTGCGGCTGTGCGATCGATAGTATCTTCGACATGTCGGTCTCCCCGGGCGCGAACGCGCAATGCTCCTAGAGGCGGGCCGACCCCCCAACAGATGCAGGCGCCGCATTATCGTTTCGTAATCTGGTCGAAGGCCCATCCCGGTGCGGACCGGACGAACGGCGGGGCGGCGGGGTGCCCCCGAAAGACTGACCTCGAAGGTTACCCTCCGGTTGGTCAGACCGGCCTGGCTCAATGCCGATCGGCCGGCGGGGGAGGGGGTTCGGCCAGTCCCTCCGGCTCGGCAGTTGAGCCTCGGGCGCGCCTTGTGACATCCTCCTGTGCGGAGGGAGAACCATGCATTTTCGAAACGCACCCTGGGCGCTGCTGCTTCTTGCGCCCTTCATCCTGTTCGCCTTCTGGCCCGGCTATTTCGGCGATCTGCGCCAAGCGAGTTTCGCCTTCCACGCCCACGGTTTGACCGCGAGCGCGTGGCTGACGCTCGTCGGCCTGCAGAGCGTTTCGGCCCAGTGGCGGGATCGCCGGTGGCACCGGTTGCTTGGGCGGGCGGTATTTGTTCTCGTGCCGTTGTTCTGCGGCGCGGCCGTGCTGGTCATGCACAGCATGGCGACGAAGTTCACGGCAGGCGCAGATCCCTTCTACGCGGCTCTGGGAGCGCGGCTCGGGCTCCACGACCTGATCTCCACCACTGTCCTGGTGGCCATGGTCTGCGCGGCGCTCGCCTGGCGGGAGACGATCGCCCAGCACGCCGGTTATCTTCTGGCGACCGTGCTTCTGGTCCTACCGCCCGTCGTCGCGCGATTGCCAATCCCGAGGTTTTTCCATTCGGGCGAACTGATCGCCATTGGTCTGGCCGCCCTGGTCGTCTGGCGTGCGCCCAAATCCCGAACGCCGTTTCTTGTTCTGATCGGTGTCCAGGCGCTTCAGATCGTCGTGTTCGAGACCATCGGAGCGTCTTCCCCCTGGGCGCAGGTGTTCTCGGCCTACAGCCGACAGCCCGTCCTGCCTTTTGCCGGCGGCGCTGTGATCCTGTCCGCCGCCGCACTCTGGCTGGCCTGGACGCGGGCGCCCGGCCGGGCAACACAGCCACAACGTCGAGGCTCCGCGATCTGACGAAGTCGGGGGATCTCTCATCCGGTCGCAGACTTTCTGCCTGAGATCGTAGCCGTCTTATCCAGCAATGCTTATCGCCTCTAAGATCCGTTCATTTCGACCGGTCGTAGTCTGCTCCCGCGCGCTCGACGGCCTCGGCGTTTTCCAGCGCCCAGGCGCAAATCGCCTCGAACGGCTGACGCAGCGAATGGCCAAGCGGCGTGATCGCATACTCTACCCCGATCGGCGTGGTCGGCAGGACGGTGCGCGTCACCAGACCATTTCGCTCCAGCCGCTTGAGCGCATCGGCTAGGGCCTTATGGGTTATGCCGTCCAGCCGACGCTTGATCGCATTGAACCGGGACGGACGGGGGCAGAGGACCGTCAGGATCAGAATGGTCCATTTGTCCGCGATCCTGTCGAGCGTAGGCCGCACCACGTCCATGTGGGTGAATGCATCCACGCAGAGCAGGTCGAGGTCGGTATCGTCGGCCATATCTAGGCTATTCCAGGTGCGTTATTGATAGCAGATACAAGGAGTATATCTGCTTGGCCATCGATGACAAAGGACAGCACGATGGCTCGCATGACAGACAAGATCGCTCTGGTGGTCGGGGGCGCCAAGGGCATAGGCCTCGCCACGGCCCGGGCGCTGGCCCAGGAGGGCGCGAAGGTCTTTCTCACCGGCCGTAGCCGCATCGAGGTCAAAGACGCGGCGGAATCGATCGGTCACGACGCGCGCGGCCTCGTCGCCGACGCGGCCCGGCAAGACGATCTGGTCCAGGTCGTCGAGACCGTCGTTCAGACATACGGCCGCATCGACGCCCTGGTGATGAACGCGGGCATTTCGGAGCCCGGGGCGATCGGCGAAGTCACGCCGGATCATTTCGAAGGCCTGTTTTCCGTCAATGTGCGCGGCCCGGTCTTCGGCCTCCAGGCGGCGCTTCCCGCCATGCGGGACGGCAGCGCGGTGGTGTTGGTCGGATCCGTCGCCGGCGTGATCGGGGTATCGGGCTACGGCACCTATGCGGCGACCAAGGCGGCGTTGCGCTCCTATGCCCGAACCTGGACGCTGGAGCTGGCCCCGCGCGGCATCCGCGTCAATGTCGTGGCTCCCGGACCGACGGACACGGCCATGATGGCGGTCGTGCCCGAGGACGTTCGCGCCGCGCTGATCGCGCCGATCCCGCTCGGGCGCATGGCCCGTCCCGAAGAGGTCGCGGCGGCGGCGGTCTTTCTTCTGAGCGACGACGCCAGCTTCATTGCGGGCTCCGAACTGCACGTCGACGGCGGGATGGGTCAGGTGTGAGGTGAGAGCTATATCGCTGCGAGCCTGTTGCGCGTTTGGCCGGGTCACAAAGGTCGCGTTTCAAGCGGACCGCTGAGGTCCGACGTCGGCGCTCCGCTGTCGTTTCTCGGCAACGGGAGTTCCTGACTCTTAGCGGCGGTTGGGAATGTCCGCTGCTGGGCGGGGCCGCAAGCGCTGGGCGTCGATGTCCGAAGCTGGCGCTAAGCACTTAGCGGCCCATCTAGAGCAAGGCTCATTAGCTCGGCTTCGCGTGCACGAACTGCTTCTAGATCCCGAAAAGTGACCACGCTTCTGTATGGCGTTGGCCAGCTGGC
>Ga0247812_10001950_pt1 | contig 11647 bp, 35 predicted proteins | sample UWRJL149409B1_FD_178011 | JGI IMG/M metagenome (GOLD analysis project Ga0247812, IMG submission 178011) | Plant litter microbial communities from Arlington Agricultural Research Station in Wisconsin, United States - UWRJ-L149-409B-1 | ecosystem: Environmental > Terrestrial > Plant litter >...
ATCTATGATGTCATAAATTCTATCTTTAAATCTTTGATTCATTTTTATTCCCTAATTTTATAAACTTCCATTGCTCCCGTAATCCACTCCGAAACTATTTTAAAACTTTCTTGATCATAATTAAAATTCTCTCCTAATGGGTAATCATTAAATCCTGGGTACCATTTATCTTCCATGATGTAAGTTGCCACTTCAAAAGGATAATTTACCCCTAAGTCATTTGATGAATAATATTGGTTACCTTCAAATTCAGAAATTCTGTGAGCTACTGTTCTGACATCACAATTGAAACCCTCTGATCTGCTTATACATAATACTCTTGCATCTAAATCTTTACAGACTTTTTCTAGAGTTTTAATTTTTTCTTCTCTCTCCTGTAGAGTATCAAATAAGTAATCACCTGGCTCAAATTTATGAATATTTTTATACTCTTCGTTGTAAAAACCTCCCCAAGTCAGGAAGTGATATTTATATTTTTTCATTATATTTCTTTATTAATTTTATCAAGCCCATCTTCCAACAACTCTGAAAGACAAGTTCCTCCATTGTAAAATGAATATGTAAAACTGATTGTACCATCAGAGTTTTCTGTTGTTAAGTATAAATCGTCTGATTCCAGTTCTCCTGAATGTTCTACCATTTCGTATAAATTACCTTTATTCCAGATATATTTTATATAGAACGGCTCTTTGTATTTCTTAGTTTTATCGCGGATTTCAAAGTATTCATACTCATCCTCCATTTTCTCTTCAAAATCCTCAATCTCTAAATTTGGTTTTGTTTCTACCCAAGCCTGAAGTACTTCTAAGGGCACTTTTTCAATTGGCTTTAATTTTCCTGTGTGTAATTCTTGGTACGACATAATTATTTTTCACTTTTGTTAATTAAATACTCTAACTCTCTGATTCTTATTTTTAGGCTGCTTATCTTTTCTTCATTGAGAATTTTATCTAGCTTTGGATTTTCTTCTCCCGCCAAATCGGACTTTAAATGGTTCAAACGGTCTTTAAGTAGTTTCATAAAAATTTCTTTCTCAAAATAAATTGATAATAGTCTATTGTTTCTGTTGCGCCTTTATAATGTCTTGTCCAGGTATTGGGGAATTCTTTTTTGCATTGTTCTATTCTTTCTTGCGCCGATTTTGATTTATCTGTGTAAAGATGGTAGTAAATAAAAGACGGCCAGTAGTGGTCTGGTTCAGGTGCAGTAAAGACGATAGCAAATTGCAAACCAAAAAATACAAAACTGAACACTGGTGAAAATTCAAATCTAATGTCTTTTTCAGACCATTTTGTCTTCCACATGACATCTCTCAGATCAAAGCCTATTTTCTTTGGTTGTGGAAATTTATACCTGAGATAACTTTCATATAACTCTTCAAACGTACGTTCTGTAATCTTAGAGCTTCCTTCCTTGGAATTATGCTCTCTTACTCTCTTAATTTCTTTTAGAGCTTCTTCACAAGCTTTTTTAGGAGTTGCTTTTTTCCATGTTCGAGGCATGAAGATGGGTGTGCCAACTTTAACTTTACCTAAGTGCCATTTCCATTTCAAGGGTTTGAAAGGAGAGAAAAATGTTTTTGTAAATATCATCTGTTCATGTTTTTAATGTCCGTTATTTCAATCATTATCGTCTGTTTTGTTTGAAATATCATTCATTTTTCTAAATTCTTTTTCCGCGCGATAAATTGGAAGAAATGGATTATCAGGTCTCAAGTCTTCTTCATAAATAATAATGTTGTCCAACCACTCGTCTGAAATATCTTTTAGAAGTGTTATACCATTTCTATAAAATACTTCTCTAATCTGTTCGTGAGGGGAATCGGTATATAAATAGTTTGACTTTACTAAACTTAAATCTTTACCTCCTGCCCTTTCATATTGCAATCCTCCATCACACATAGTCCTATTTCCACAACTGCAAGTTTTGTAATCGTGTCTATGAGTACTTACTAAGACTTCCTTGCATTGTAAGCAAATTACTGAATTATAAACTAACTTTCTTTCCATCATCTTTTAAATATTTAACTGCATCGCCTAAAGCGTAAAACAGCTGTTCTCTTATTCCTAGTTCTATTCTTATTTCTGAAATTAGGTTATCCGCATAATCGTAAACTCTTGGCGCGTTATCTACAATAACTTTAAATTCATCGTCACTCATCAAATCTTCCACTACTTCAAAAAGCCAGTCATAAGAATTGTAAAATCTTAATTCATTGTGTGAACGGCAGACGTATTTATAGTAGCTATCTTCATTTAAAACCCATCCATTTTTTATATGGTACCTTAGAGGAGTTACATTAATCTCTCTATTTTCTACTATTTTTTCAGGATTAATGTTACTTGAAGTTGTAACAGTTACTTTTTCTATTTTTGGTTTGGCAGATTCTACTTTATACCAACCTGCTTTACTTAAACCCCTTAAATCATTAGAGGGAATATACTTCCAGCCTAAATATTCAGCTAGTGATTTTGATGTTTCTTTTATGTCTTTCATATTTCTATAGTTGTTTTCCAAAGAACATTTCAAAAAGCTCTGTTTCTGTTACTGTCTTTTCAGGTGGCCACTTATCACCTTTGCACCAATAGTCTCCTGAAGAGTGCTCTGTCCACTTATTTCTCTGAATCCATTTTACAAACTGCATTATACCTTCTTTTGGTAAATTTTCCATTATATATAAAGTTTTCCTAATTTGTTTTTCTCTGCATTTTTGAGAGCCTGGACTCCTTTATCACCTAAAGCAAAAAGAGTTGTACCTGTAGAAGGAGAATCACCTGTTGTTCCGTCAGGTTTAATAAATTTTATTTTTCCCGCAACGAATAAGACAGCATCTACTTTTCTTGCAATATCTTGCCACCAAGGTGCTGAAGTTCGATCAGGAGTTAAGGCTATTCCGTTTGAATGTTCTACAAACTTATCAAGCCAGGGAATAATACCATTTCTACCTCCAAAAGGAGGGTTCATCCAAACAAATCCGTTCCAAGCTCTATCAAGACTGCTATCAAATATAAAGTTACTAGCAGGTACAAACGTCTCTTGAGTTGGACTAGCAACATCTAGATCGAACTTACACCCTAAAGCGTCAAAAACGTATTTGGGCGTATACCATTCATCTGACTTTCCTTTAGTTTCGTGTACTCCCATATTATTCTAAATTGTTTTTACGCCAAATTTCTTCTATATATTGTTGGTTATCTTCAAAGTAGTTATTCAAAGGGGATTTAGCAAGAGTATAGTGTTTATCAAACATAGATTCAGGTTTGTAAAATAAATTATCCAACATATTATTCATGCACATTCTTGGATTCTGCTCTTTAAACTCGTGTATTGTTAGTCCTGATTCTTTTGTGTAACAGTCTTGCATAAAACATTGTAATAGTACAGCTAAACGGTTTTGGAAAATTCCTGTCTCGTCTGAATACCACTGTGCTCTCCTGCGAATTTCTTGCTTATTTTTTACAATTCCGTCTTCTCTGTCTTTGTATAATTCAACCAACCAAGAGCAAAGTTTTTCTGTGTCATCACTAATCTTATCCGATTTGCCTAAATCCCTTAAAAATTCAGTTCCTTTTTTATCAAGCCTTAACTCACCGTTCTTTATTTGTTTTAAGTAGCTTGATTCTAAAAGTCTCTGATTTGAATTTAAATTATAATACTCTTCTATGTTTTCTTGGTCTTGCTGTTTTACGGCGAGAATAAAAAATAAATCTTCTATTTTAAATTCTTTTAGGAACTTGTCCAGGCGGGAGAAATTAACAAACATTTTTTAAAGTGTTTTTTATGAAATAATACCCGTCATCTTCCCACTTATTTTCTTTGTGGATTAATAGCTTATTCGACTTTGGATAATACGTTGTTTGCCCTATTTTTGGAATATCGGCAACTATTGAATGTTCTTTTTCTTCAAAAATTAGCGCATTCGCTTCAAGTAAATCTAAGTATTCGTTTCTTCTAAGTTCTTTCATTTTCTATAATTAAAGATTATCGTGAATGTTTCCGATTACTTCATTTTCAAAAGCAAACAATGGGTAATGTTCTTTTCCTACACACCATAAACCATTAATTTGTTTTACTTCACCCTTTATTTGTTTCCAGTCTGATACATCAAGATATTCAGATTGTATATTCTGAATTACTATATCCCCTCCATAAATATCTTGGAGGTGCTTATCTTTTAATAGTGTAAATTGACCAACCGATTCAGGTTTAACTTCATGGTATTGGTAGTCATAATCCATCTCTCCTAATTCCATAACTTGAATTTCAGGTATTGGGTCATATGTAATTAAAGAACCATACACAAAATAATTAAGTTCTAAATCCAACCCTCTAAATTTTATCTCGTTCATTACTTAAACTGTCTTTTTATTTTTGTCTCTACTGTCTCGGCGTTTTTAAATACTCTTTCAAAATTATTATCATCTAAAGCCAGGCTTATGTATTGCTGTAGGACTAATTTCAGAGTCTTATAAGAGTGCTTGTCATTCAAAGTAAAACCGTCTTCTGTTACTTCAATGGTATAGTCTTGGTCTATCTTAAATTTTGCCATTTTTCTTTAAGTTTTTGATTGTCTGATTCACTCTTTCTGTTGCCTCGTAGATTTCTTGGAAGCTGTCTTGTTTTTGTGATTCTACTCTATACTTATTTAGAGCCATCAGTAAATCAGGAAATGACCATCCGTTTTTTGATTTTACTTCTTTACCGTCTTTTAGGTACTTTTTCTCATACTTCAAGTAAAAATCGTTTGTTGTGATTTCTATCGAGTAGTTTTCATCTAATTCTAAATTTTTATTTTCTTTCATTTTGTAAAGGTATATAATTTAATCTAAACTTTGTGTTAATTTCTCAAATATTCTCCAATGCCTTAAAGACCATTTTTCTACCTCCAAGTCATATAAAAAACATTCAGGATTATTTATAAGTACTTTATTTACTTCTTTTTGCGATTTTAAAGGCTCGATTGGCTTTGAGATTCTTTGATAATATTGTTTGGCTAGTTGTCTACTTCTTTCTCTATTCTTAGCGTGCCAATTACGGCAATATTCTTTATTATTTCGTGGCATTTTTATAAATTTCTTCTCTTTCGCTCCAAGAAGCTTTTAAGTATTTCTGTACTAATTCTTCAAATTTTATTTTATCTGAATAGTCTAGATTATCTTCACTGTCCTGTACTACAGTGTATCCATTATAATTCAAAATTTCAATCAATTCTTGAATAGGTGCTGAAATAATTGTAATACCGTTTTCTTGGTCTATGTATCTACCTTCTATCTCTATCCTTCTTCTGTCCATTCTGTTATTTTTATTCTTTTATTGTGTTTTTCTTTTTCGCGGAATTTTTCTATTTTAAAAGTATTATCTCTGCAATATAGCTTTAATTTTGAAATGTAGCCTTTAGGTTGCAGTAAAGTTAGCAGTTTTTCTTCTCTAGTCATTTTGGTGGCGTTTTAAAAGAACAGGACTTCCGAGACATTTCAATAACATTGTTTTAGCAGTTGTTTTGTAGTTATTCGGGTCTTTTGAAAGATAGTCATTATTGTCAATAAGTTCTATCAGTAGATCTTGCGCTTCATCAAATGAGATATAATTGCTTGCAACATAGCCTGACAGTAGGCAAGAAGCCTTCAAGCATTGTGGATGGCCGTTATCTTCAATCTTATTAAATAAATACATTATCTTATTTATAACTTCTTTTTTATCCTCTTCGTTTATATCATCGGGGGCTTCAAAATCTCCTTCATACGCAACAAAACTTCCTTCCTTATATCCACCTCTTGACCATTCTGTTGGGTTTTCCCTTACTTTAGCATCTTCGTCCCAACTAATGAACAAAGGTAGTACAGGATTGGCTCCTGAATAATCCAAATTTATAAACTTATCTAACTCATAGGCAAGCCCCCAAAAAAGCCTTTTGAATTCCAAAACTGTTGTTACTGGACTGATTCTGAATAAAAACTTGCAACCGCTTTTACTCGGCGACAAAAAGGCAAAAACACAACTGTCAAATTTTTCAAATATGTAGTCTCTCAAGATATTAGAATGTTCAATTCCGTCATATTCAATTACTAAGATATTGTTGAATGCCCTGAGACTTTCATAATTTCTAGATCCTTCAATTTGAACACAGGGAGTCATTGCAAAAAGACCTTTTTTTAATTCCGCTTTCAAAGTTTTATTTCCTGCCAAAGAAGCTTTTTCAATTTTTCTAAAAGTTTGCTTTAGTACTTCTTTTGGAGCTATGGTAGAGTTAATCATTTGCCTGAGAGTAATGTTTCCTTTCGGTCTTATTTTTCTTATATCCGCATCATACCAAGGAAAGGCTATACTGTCAATAAAACTTTTATCCATCTATTTCCCCAATCTTTTTAACTCGTTAATAACTCTAATGTTAGCTTGCTTCTCGCATTCTGTCTCGCACTTTTCTTGTAGGGCTTCTAGTTCTGAAATTCTTAGGTTTAGGAAATAATCAAAACTTTCTTCTACTTGGTATAATGACAGCATCAAATATTCATTGCTCCACTCTTTGAATGTTTTGTATTTTTTATATTCTTGCATTTAAATAAACTGTTTTAAGCGGTTAATTAAATATACATTGTCAGGGTTTGTTGTTTTTAAAACATCAATAGTTTGTCTCAAAACTTTATTTAGAGCTATTGAGGCGTTTTCTAGAGGTTTTAAGTCTCCTGTCTCATCAAAGTACTGCCAGCATTGTGGAATGCTAAGTGAGTCGAATATTAAATTTTCTTCTGTTCTCATTTTACATTTAATACTTTTTTAGCAACTTCCATGGCAAACCAAGAAACACACATAGTAAGAAGCGAAGTTAGACATATTTCCCAAGCATATTTAAAATGCCATATTCCTGTAAACATCGATACTATAATCCCTATAACACTTAATATGGATATACAATAATTTACTTTACTAAATGTTAATTTTTCAAAATCTTCCTCAGTCATAATTATATAAGTTTTATTTGTGAAATTTACTTTTTGGTTTATTAAATTCTTTTATTTTTTCTGAGGATTTTGGATTTATCCATTCTATAAAATTCTTTTTAAAAATCTTTTCTATTTGGGGTAATACTCCTACCATATCATTATTGATTTGTTTCGTAAGTATTTCCAATTACTTCTATATATCCATATCTCCCGTGAGAAATAGGAGAAAAAGTATAATCTTTGTACTTCTCACTATAAAATTCAATTTCCCATGAATTGTCATTAAACTTCACTTGTCCGATGTTAGCAATATCTATCAAATATTGTTCTAATGTTCTTTCATCTGATTCGGATTTAGAAGGCCAATCTGTATAAAGAATTCTAACAATATCGTTTTCATATATTTCTTTTCCTGATTTGTCTCTATTTCCTGTAAACCTTAGTCTAGAAAAAATTGCATTTCCTTGATTGTCTGAAATAGTGCCTAAATTATAATTATCTCTTCCGTTCCTAATAAACTCCCAATTCCCATCCTTATTCAACCTTTCAAATCCAATATGCTTAAAGTTCTCCTCTTCTGCATATTTTTGATAAACTTTAAATTTAATTTCTGTACTCATAATTCTGATTGTTTTTATTTATTCAAAGATACTCAAATTTCACCGAATAAAAGTTAAAGAAGTAATAAAGTTTTTAATTCGTTGAATTTAGCTGTTTCTCCCACTCAGGATTTCCAAAATCTGTTCCATGTTTAGATCCTTCATACTCTTCTAAAAGTGTTTCAAATAGATTGTCATCTTCTAAATTTAAAGTATTTTCGTAATCATATCTACCTCTTATAGCACCATCTTCGTACAAATATAAGTTACTTTTAGATTGGGTTGCCAAATCTATATAAAACTGATTGCGAATTAAATCATAAGTTAGGGTGGCAGAATAGATACCTCTAATAACCAAATCTTTGTATATCTTTATTAGTTTCATTTTGTTCTTATTGATTTTAGTGCATATTCCAATCCTACTTCTAAAGCTGTTTCAAAAGACTTCGAGATTGATGGTATTTGTTCTTCTAAGTTTTCGCGCGAAATGAAAATTAAAACAGGTGTCCAATAATCATTCTCCCTTATTACATTAACCTGTATATCCCATTCATTTCTTAACCAAGTTTGCAGTTGATCCTGTGTTGCTACGTTTTCTTTATATTGATAGGCTGTTGGGTTATAATCTTTTTTACTGTAACTGAGACCATCTCTCCAAAAAGCATCTGACTCACAAGTAAATCCTTTTTCTCTTGCCATTTTTGCTGTTTTGTATAATATATTCTTTTCTTTCATTATTCTCTTTCTTTTATGTTATGCGCCTTAAAATATTCTAAAATAGGTTTTATGTCTTTTATATCACGCCAATTATAGGCCAATATATAATCTTTAAATTCCCTACGAAAAACATTTTCAAACTTATATACCCACTTGCCATCTAAAAATAGTTCTGTATTTTCTTTGGTTAGGTGATAAAATTCTATAAAGTTCGGTGTTATTATCGCTGTCATATATTAAATATCTTTAAAATATTCTCTAACTTTTCTACCGTTAATTCTTTATCGTAATCCCAATTATGGAGATTGATTATGTCTGTCACTTCGTTTTCATACTCTTCGTCGCGCTCACATAAGTAAAGCATACAGTTGCAGTTGTCTAAATCTGATAAACTTAGATATCTATTTCTGCCTAGATCTAAAGTCAGACTATTACCTATTGTAAAATGCGGTACTTCTTGGAACCCGAAGTTTTTAGCTATATCTCTTGTTACTTTCATTTAAATATTGATTTTATCCAACTAGGTACTTTATCTAATTCAGCTTTTAAACTATCTATTTCTAACTGTATTGTTTTTGAAGAATTTAATCCAAATATCATATCTTCCTTAAATCTCTCCAAATGAATTTTTAAACTCTCTGGAACTTCTCCGTCAATCAACATTTCAAAATCTTTAAAGGAATATGCTCGTAAGAATCTTCTTTCTAAAGTAATATTGAATTTTATAAACCTAGTGTTATCTCTCTTATGATTTACCCACAAATCTGAGTTTTCCTTCAAATAATTAAAATCTTCTTCTTGTAATATAATTTCTTTTTTCATTGTTTTAGTTTTTGGCGCGGAAAAAGAATTAAAAACGGTTCTTTCTCCACAAAATGATATAATCTCTACCTAAGCCTTTACTGTAGTGCATAATTAAAATTTCACTCTCCTCGATCCATTCCAAATCGGGCTTAAAATATTTATAAGGGATGAACAAGAGGATTAATATTAGTAGTGTCATGGTATATAAAGATTTGTCGGGTTGTCTTTATGAATTTCAATTTCTGGAAAATTTTCTTTTAACTTTCTTGGGTCAAATGGCTTAGTGATATAATGTAGCCCAGTCTTTGAAGGAATATAAATAATTCCATTTTTACCTAAAGGATCTGAATTATTGACGATATCCTCCATTTCCATAAGTTGTTGATATGTGTACTCACCATCTAAATCAAGAATCCATTTCTTTTCAGTGTCGTTATGCCCTAAACCGCAAGCTCTATCATATGATTTATTTAGAAATTCGTACTCCTCATTCATCATAGTATTGGCTACATTGACCATAGTTTTCATTCCTACTTTTCTGTAGCTTCTTCTATTTAACCTAATTGAAGCTCGGGCATTAAATAGCTCACAAAGTTTTTTAATTTCATCATATCTCATTTCAAGATACTCAACAGAACTTATGTAGTAATTTTTAATAACTCTGCTGTTACTGCCGATTTCAGGGTTCTCTTTCTTTCTCTGAAGAATTTGGAGATAATAGAAATCATCTTTACTCTCAAATTTAAGAAATGGGATTATTAATTTTAAATTATCTTTCATTTTTAATTTATTTCATAGTTATATTCTTTAAACTCTAACGCGTGATAATAAGGAGAATTATCAATTAAGCCAGTCTGAAACTTACATCTTAAGCATTTAAATATTTCCCAATGTTCAGGGTATTCTGCCATATTACCTGTACCATACTCATATTCGCAACCACATTTAGGACAAAACAGTTCTATATTGGTTTCGGGTGTTTCATACATTGTTTTAGAAGGTTTTACTATTTTGAAGTCTCTAAGTTTAATTTTAAGGTCTTTCTTTTTCATAAGTTTTCCTAAAATAGTCTTTTTTGCTTTTCTTGGAACTTTCTCACCCCAGTATAAATTACTTATAATTCTACTATAATTCATTTTTCTATAGTTCTTTTTAGTGACTGGAAGAAGCTTAATTGAGGGCCTATAAAAGACTTAAATATCATTGGCCTATCTGCAACCATATATGCCATACCTTTTGTAAACTCTCTAAAGTAAATCATTCTTATAATTTTAAAGCTTTATCTAAACTAATTAAAAAATTTCCATCTGGTACATAGCAAGTGTTCTCCCTGAAAGTGTCCCACATCCAAACTTGATATTTAAATTTGTATTCTTCCATTACTTCTTTAAACTGTTCTTTTGTTTTTAATTGTATGTATTTCATTATTCCTTTTTTAAATATTTATCGCCCCATAAGAACTCAAACTGTTTTGAGTATACTTTCTTTTCTTCTTCTGATAATTTCGGGAAAAAGTAAGGTTTATTAATATCCCCTATTTCTACGTAGCCCATAACTTTATATTCTTTAACTAATTTATTATATTCTTCTTTTTTCATTATCTTCCTGTTGCTAATTGTTCAACTTCCGTTTCCACCTCTTTCTCGCTTTCTTTTAATGCTCTGAACCTCCAAGAAGCGAAAGCAGGCTCCAAAGTTTTATTTACTACTTTAAAATACTTTAAATCGTTTCTGACTTCCTCTAAAAGAATACCTAAGACAAAATCGAAATCGTGAATGGCTCTGATTGTGTATTTCTCACCTTTCTTTATCCAGTTCCTAACGTCTTTTTCAAGCTCTTCTCTAGTGTGTGGCTGTTTTGCGTCGTCTATACAGATGATTGTTTGGCCTATTTTGAGCATTTTTCCCATTCTTTAAGTGACTTTATTGTGTTGGAAGCCATAAGTTGTATAAAATAGTCAACTTGTTCATCTGATAAGCTCTCTGCAACCTGGTCAAACATTGGATAAACTAAATCATCAATTCTGTCTTTAATGTCAATTACTTTCATATTTTATTTGCTTATTTAGTTCTGTTGCTTCTTTGATTATTCTTTTTGCGTTATAAATTAAATTAGAGTGAACTCTATCAGAAATACCTTGTTCTGATAAAATTAATTTTAATATTTCCAGTAATTCAGGGGCTTTTGAAATAAGAAGAGCATTCTCTACATGCTTAATTTCTCTTCTATTGCTAAAACCTGTACCCTGTTCTTCGTCTTCAAAACTTCCTCTGTGTACATAGGAATCAATTGATGATATGGTAAATATATCAGGATTACCCCATTTTAAGGGGCTACTACCTGTAATAGTTTTATCACCATTATCAACACTAACTACATAGACATCTTTACCGTTTGAAGAATTAACTTCTCTAGCTGACCATACCCCCTTGTTACCTTTAAATTCACTCATAATTTCTTTTAATTTTCGCCGAAAAAAGACTTAAAATCAATCTCTAACAGCATTTCTTTGACAAATATACTTAATAGTTTTCTTTGTTGTTCTGAATTTAAGTATTTTTTAACTTATCTATGATTTCTTCTATG
>Ga0247812_10001952_pt1 | contig 11642 bp, 7 predicted proteins | sample UWRJL149409B1_FD_178011 | JGI IMG/M metagenome (GOLD analysis project Ga0247812, IMG submission 178011) | Plant litter microbial communities from Arlington Agricultural Research Station in Wisconsin, United States - UWRJ-L149-409B-1 | ecosystem: Environmental > Terrestrial > Plant litter >...
TCGGTAGGCACCATTCGAAATCTCGAGCGCACAGGTGACTGCGCGTTCAGCACCATCATCAAGATCGCACAGGCCTTACGTCTGGAAGCCGGTCTTGAAAGCCTTTTCAAAATGGACATCCAGTCCATCGACGATCTCATTGAACTGGACCGCGCGCGGAGTACTGTGCGTAAGCGAGCAGGCAGGTAAAAACTGATGGCGATACAACTACTGGATGTGATCTACGAGGGCTGGGGCGAGCAGTGGTCGCTGGGACGTCTCGCCGACGATGGCGAGCGCTTGTTGTTTCAGTACTCAAGCGAGGCGCTCGAGGAGGGGTTCGCTCTTTCTCCCAATCTCCCGCTGGTGCCGGAGGCTTTCCAAGGATATGACGACTATCAGTATCGTCTTCCGGGTGCTATTGCCGATGCTCTGCCTGATGGGTGGGGTCTGCTGGTCATGGATCGGCTTTTCAGAAAGCGAGGCCGCGACCCGCGCCGCCTTTCACCGTTGGATCGCTTGGCCTTCATTGGCGATCGTGCCATGGGGGCCCTCAATTTCAGACCTCAATCCACAATCGAGCTCGGAAACGAGGACCTCAGCCTGCTCGAACTAGCCGCGCAGGTGCAGGACGTTGTTCACGACAATGATGCGTCGGCGCTGGTAACCTTGGCCAGGCTGGGCGGATCCCCGCAAGGTGCGCGCCCGAAAGTACTGGTGGATTTCGAGCCCCGAACCGGCATCGTGAGCACCCAACCATTGCCCGGTGGAGAACCCTGGCTGGTCAAATTCCAAGCGGGGAACGAGCATCCTGAGCTCTGCGCAGTTGAAGCCTTGTATGCTCAGCTCGCTCTCCAATGCGGCATCGAAATGCCGGACACGCGGCACTTTGAACTTGGGCCAAAACTGGCAGCATTCGGAATCCGGCGTTTCGACCGGCACGACGAAATGCGCGTTCCAATGCTCACCTTGGCTGGCGCTGCAGATCTCAACTTCCGCATCCCACAGATCGACTACTCCGGATTCCTGAGACTGACCCGTTCCATTACCCGAAGCCAAGCCGAAGTGGACAGAGCATTTCGACGAGCGGTGTTCAACGTGGTTTTCAACAATCAGGACGATCACAGCAAGAATTTTTCCTATCGGCTTGACCGTGATCGAGACTGGAAGCTTGCACCGGGCTATGACCTGACCTTCAGCTGGGGACCGGGCGGCGAACATCACATGGACGTCTACGGTGAAGGCAAGGAGATCAGTCGCCCGCATCTGCTGAAACTGGCCCAGAACCATGATGTGCCGACGAAGGATGCCGAGGCCATCATCGCGTTGGTCTGCGATGTTGCGATGCGCTTCGCCGATCTGGCGCAGGATTACCCGATCCGCCGGATGACTCGCCTGCAGATTGGCAAGGTAATCGGCGCGCACCTGAGCCGGATGCGCTGAGTATCCGGGGTGAGCCCTATGCCTTGGTCTCATGCAGACCAAGCCATCGCCCCCATCGCCCCCCTCCCCTACAATGGTCCACCCGCGGCCACCCCGTGCCCGCACCCGTATCCCGATGGCCCCCGCGTGACCCAGAAGCAGCCCGAACACACCCCGCTCATGAAGCAGTTCTTCGCCGCAAAGTCCGAGTTCCCGGACCTGCTGCTGTTCTTCCGCATGGGCGACTTCTATGAGCTCTTCTACGACGACGCCCGCAAAGCTGCCCGCCTGCTGGACATCACCCTGACCCAGCGCGGCAGTTCAGGCGGCGCGCCGATTCCGATGGCCGGCGTCCCCGTCCACGCCTACGAGGGCTACCTGGCCCGGCTGGTCGCGTTGGGCGAGTCGGTCGCCATCTGCGAACAGATCGGCGATCCGGCCCTGGCCAAGGGGCTGGTTGAACGCAAGGTCGTGCGCATCGTCACCCCGGGCACAGTCACCGACGAAGCGCTGCTGGATGAGCGTCGCGACACGCTGCTGATGGCGCTGTCGCGCAGCAAGTCCGGTTACGGGCTGGCATGGGCCGATCTGGCCGGTGGTCGCTTCCTGGTCAACGAAGTGGACACCGACGACGCGCTGGAGGCAGAGCTGGCCCGTCTGGAACCGGCCGAACTGCTGGTGCCCGACGAAGACAACTGGCCCGAGTTCCTGCGCCAGCGCAAGGGCGTGCGCCTGCGTGCGCCGTGGCTGTTCGACGCCGATAGCGGCCGCCGCCAGTTGCTGACTTTTTTCAAGCTGCATGACCTCAGCGGCTTCGGTATCGATGACAAACCGCGTGCCACCGGTGCGGCCGGTGCGCTGCTGGGCTATGTGGAAGAAACGCAGAAGCAGCGCCTGCCCCACCTGACGTCCATTGCGATGGAAGACGCGGGCGAAGCGATCGCCATGAACGCCGCCACGCGCCGTCACCTGGAGCTGGATACTCGCGTGGACGGTGATACGCGCAACACGCTGCTCGGCGTACTGGACAGCACCGTCACCCCGATGGGCGGCCGTCTGCTGCGCCGTTGGCTGCATCGCCCGCTGCGCCTGCGCGATGTGCTGGTGCAGCGCCACCACGCGGTGGAAACGCTGATCGACCGCGGCGCGGAGGCGGACATCCGCGAGCAGTTCCGCCGCCTGGGCGACCTGGAGCGCATCCTCACCCGTGTGGCCCTGCGCTCGGCGCGACCGCGCGATTTCTCCACGTTGCGCGATGGACTGGGCCTGCTGCCAGCCGTGCGCGAAGTGCTGGCGCCGCTGGATTCGCCGCGCCTGCAGGCACTGCACCAGCTGCTGGGCGAGCACGATGATTGCGCGCGCCTGCTGGCCAGCGCCATCGCGGAGATGCCGCCGCTCAAGCTCAGCGATGGCGGCGTGCTGGCAGACGGTTTCGATGACGAGCTGGACGAACTGCGCCGGCTGTCCACCCATGCGGACCAGTTCCTGGTGGATCTGGAGCAGCGCGAGCGCGAAAGCAGCGGCATCGCCACGCTGAAAGTCGGCTACAACCGCGTGCACGGTTACTACATCGAAATCAGCAAGGGCCAGTCCGATCGCGCGCCGGTGCATTACACCCGCCGCCAGACACTGACCAATGCCGAGCGCTACATCACCGAAGAACTGAAGACCTTCGAAGACAAGGTACTGTCTGCGCGTGACCGCTCGCTGTCGCGTGAGAAGCAGTTGTACGAGCAGCTGCTGGATACGCTGGGCGACTGCCTGGAGCCGCTGAAGCAGTGTGCTGGTGCGCTGAGCGAACTGGACGTACTGGCCGGCTTCGCCGAGCGCGCGCAGGCGCTTGACTGGTCGCGCCCGGAGCTGGAGACGGCTCCGTGCCTGAAGATCGAGCGTGGCCGCCATCCTGTGGTGGAAGCGGTGCGTGACCAGCCCTTCGAACCCAACGACCTGGATCTGCATCCGGACCGCCGCATGCTGGTCATCACCGGCCCGAACATGGGCGGTAAATCCACTTATATGCGGCAGAACGCGTTGATCGTGCTGCTGGCCCATATCGGCAGTTTCGTGCCGGCCAGCCGCGCGGTGATCGGCCCGATCGACCGCATCCTGACGCGCATCGGTGCAGGCGACGACCTCGCGCGCGGGCAGTCCACCTTCATGGTGGAGATGGCCGAAACCAGTTACATCCTGCACCACGCCACGACGCATTCGTTGGTGTTGATGGACGAGATCGGCCGTGGCACATCGACGTACGACGGACTGGCGCTGGCCGATGCGGTGGCCCGTCATCTGGCATGGCACAACCGCTGCTACACGCTGTTTGCTACGCATTATTTCGAGCTGACCGCCTTGGCCGACGAACAGCACGAAGGTGGCCGCAGTGGCATCGCGAATGTGCACCTGGATGCGGTGGAGCACACCGACCAGGGCGGCAACGAGCGACTGGTGTTCATGCATGCGGTAAAGGACGGCCCGGCCAACCGCAGTTTCGGCCTGCAGGTCGCGGCGCTGGCCGGCCTGCCGCGGGCCACGGTGGCGCAGGCGCGTCGCCGTCTGGCCGAGCTGGAGCAGCGGGGTGGTGAAACCCAGTCGGCGGCGGTTGCACCGCAGGCGCTGGATGCACCGCAGCAGTTCGGCTTGTTTGCCGCGCACAACACGGCCGCGCTGGACGCCCTGGCCGCGGTGGACCCGGACGAGCTGACGCCGCGTCAGGCGCTGGAAGCACTGTACCGGTTGAAAGCGTTGATGTAAGCCGCGTAGCGGCGCCCCGCCCCGCCTGCCCGCGGGTTCGGTAGAGCCAGGCCGGCCCGGCGCCGCCGTCGGTAGAGCCGGCTTCAGCCGGCTGGCCAAACGCAGCCGACTGAAGTCGGCTCTACCCGCGCAAGCAACCCGCGCAAGCCGCCCACCGGCCCGTGCCGCGATCGGTAGAGCCGGCTTCAGCCGGCTGGCCAGGTGCAGCCGACTGAAGTCGGCTCTACCCGCGCAAGCCCCCCGAGCAAACGCCCCGCAAGCCGCCCAGCGGCCCGTGCCGCGGCCCGTGCTGCGATCGGTAGAGCCGGCTTCAGCCGGCTGGCCAGGTGCAGCCGACTGAAGTCGGCTCTACCCGAGCACGCCACCCGAGCACGCCACCCGCGCAAGCCACCCGCCCAAGCCCCCGCAAGCCCCCACGCAAGCCCCGCACCGGCCCCAAGCAGACCCCGCGCACGCCCGCGCCGGCCTCCGCCGCCTTCGGTCGGCCTTTGCATTTATTTAGTGCACCCGGCGCTATGCTCGGGCGGTTTCCCATCCACCGCTCAGGAGCCCCGCCATGAATGCTTCCTCGCTCACTTCCACTCTCCTCCAGCAACTGCAGCAGGGCCCTGCCCTGCAGCAGGTATCCAAGACGCTGGGCGTGGACAGCAACCAGGCAAGCCAGGCCATCCAGTCCGCCCTGCCGCTGCTGATGGGGGCGCTGGGCAACAACGCCAGCAACCCCCAAGGCGCGCAGTCGTTGCTGAATGCCTTGCAGCGAGACCATTCGGGCGTCAGCGCGGCCGCTCCAGCGGCTGCGTCCGGCGGCCTCGACCTGGGCGGTCTGCTCGGGGCGGTGCTGGGCGGCGGCGGCGGCCAGGCCACCAACGGTGCAGGCATCCTCGGCCATGTGTTCGGTGGCCAAACGCCGCAGGCGGCCCAACTGCTGGGCCAGAAAACCGGCCTGGACAGCAGCAAGTCCAGCCAGTTGCTGGCCCTGCTCGCGCCCATCGTCATGTCGTATCTGGCACAGCGTTTTGCCCAGCAAGGCAATGCCGGCCAGCTCAGCCAGGAATTGGGTCAGGAGGCGCAGGCCTCCGGCATGGCGGGCGGTGGCCTCGGTGGCCTGCTGGATCAGGATGGCGATGGCAAATTCGGCATCGGTGACGTCATGAAGATCGGCAGCGGCTTGTTCGGCAAGCGTCCCTGAGTCGATTGCGAAAACGCATGACGTGCAGGCCATGCCCTATAGCCCACACCTATCAGCATGGTTGAATAAATCGACTGTACCGATTGCGCATGCGTGCTTAGGTTGGTCAGGTCGATCCTCCTCGCCAGTACACAGGTAGCTACCCATGAAAAGCGAAGCAAAATGTCCCTTCAACCATGCCGTCACCGGTGAAGGCACCACCAATCAGGATTGGTGGCCCAAGCAGCTGCGCGTTGACCTGCTCAACCAGCATTCCGCGCGCTCCAATCCGCTCGATCCCCAGTTCGATTACGCCAAAGCGTTCAATCAGCTCGACTACGCCGCACTCAAGGCCGACCTCACGCAGCTGATGACCGATTCCCAGGACTGGTGGCCGGCCGACTTCGGCCACTACGGCGGCCTGTTCGTGCGCATGGCGTGGCACAGCGCGGGCACGTATCGCGTCGGCGATGGCCGTGGTGGCGGCGGTCGTGGGCAGCAACGCTTCGCCCCCCTCAACAGCTGGCCGGACAACGTCAGCCTGGACAAGGCGCGTCGCCTGCTGTGGCCGATCAAGCAGAAGTATGGCCAGGCCATTTCGTGGGCCGACCTGATCATCCTCACCGGCAACGTCGCGCTGGAGTCGATGGGCTTCAAGGTGATCGGCTTTGCCGGTGGTCGTGCGGACAGCTGGGAACCGGACCAGGACGTGTACTGGGGGCGCGAAACCACGTGGCTGGGCGGCGACGAGCGCTACAAGCACGGGTCGGAAGGCGTGGAGAAAGCCGGCGGCGTACTGGTATCCGATGACGATGCCGATGGTGATGTGCATTCGCGCACGCTGGAAAACCCGCTGGCCGCGGTGCAGATGGGCCTGATCTACGTCAATCCGGAAGGTCCGGACGGCAACCCGGATCCGGTGCTCGCCGCGCATGACATCCGCGATACGTTCGGCCGCATGGCGATGGACGACGAAGAAACCGTGGCCCTTATCGCCGGTGGCCATACGGTCGGCAAGACGCACGGTGCCGGCCCGGCCGACAATGTTGGCGTTGAACCGGAAGCGGATGACCTCGAACACCAGGGCTTGGGCTGGCGCAACCGCTACGGCAGTGGCAAGGCCGGCGACACCATCACCAGCGGCCTCGAAGTGACGTGGACGCGCACGCCGGCGCAGTGGAGCAACGATTTCTTCGAGCACCTGTTCAACTACGAGTGGGAGCTGACCAAGAGCCCGGCCGGCGCGCACCAGTGGGTGGCCAAGGACGCCGATGCGGTCATCCCCGATGCCTTCGATCCGTCGAAGAAGCACCGTCCGAGCATGCTCACCACCGATTTGGCGCTGCGCTTCGACCCCGCCTACGAGAAGATTTCGCGGAAGTTCCTCGCCGATCCGCAAGCGTTCGCCGATGCCTTCGCGCGTGCCTGGTTCAAGCTGACCCACCGTGACATGGGGCCGCGTGCGCGCTACCTGGGGCCAGAGATCCCAGCCGAAGAATTCGTCTGGCAGGATCCGGTGCCGGCCGCAACGCAGCCGCATATCGATGCCAAGGACATCGCCACGCTGAAGCAGAAGATCAGCGCAACCGGCCTGAGCGTCGCCGAGCTGGTCTCCACGGCGTGGGCTTCGGCGTCGACCTTCCGCGGCGGCGACAAGCGCGGTGGCGCGAACGGTGCGCGCGTTCGCCTTGCCCCGCAGAAGGACTGGGCGGTCAACCAGCCGCAGCAGCTCGCCAAGGTACTGGCTGCGCTGGAAGCGGTGCAGTCGGAGTTCAATAGCCAGGGCGGCCATCAGGTCTCTTTGGCCGATCTGATCGTGCTCGCTGGCGGTGTCGGCATCGAGCAGGCCGCCAAGGCGGGGGGCCATGACGTCAGCGTACCGTTCACCCCGGGCCGCACCGATGCCCGTCAGGAACAGACCGATGTCGAGTCATTCGCGGTGATGGAGCCGGCGGCCGATGGCTTCCGCAACTACCTGAAGGGCCGTTACAGCGTCCCCGCCGAATCGCTGCTGATCGACAAGGCCCAGCAGCTGACCCTGACCGCGCCCGAACTCACCGCTCTGGTGGGGGGCCTGCGCGTGCTGGGCACGACGGTAGACGGCAGCAAGGACGGCGTACTGACCGACCGTGTCGGCACGTTGAGCAACGACTTCTTCGTCAACTTGCTGGACCTGGGCACGCAATGGAAGGCTGCAGGCGATGGCTATGAAGGCATCAGCCGCAGCGGAGGCAACACGCGCTGGACCGCAAGCCGCGCGGATCTGGTGTTCGGCTCGCACTCGGTGCTGCGTGCGCTTGCCGAGGTGTATGCCAGCAACGATGGGCAGAAGAAGTTCGTGCAGGATTTCATCGCCGCCTGGACACGGGTGATGGAACTGGACCGCTACGACCTGCACGCGTAAGCCTGTGGCGTACTGACGACAGGTACCGGTGGTGACGCCGGTACCTGTCGGCACGGCTAGCTCCCGGTGGGTGCCTGCAGGGCGTCGCGCAGTATCCGGAACAGCGGCGCATCGACGGAACGCGGCGGCTGCGGCGTCTCCCCACGCGCTTCCTGCTGCCAGTAGGTCCACGGCAGCGGCTTGTCGCCCAGCTCGTAATCCATGCCCTCCCAGCCGTCTTCGCGGTAGGCATAGAAGGCCCAGTGCAGCTTCTCGCCCTGCACCACCTCCACCACATCACGCAGATACGCCGGGCAATCCGGCCAGCGCCGCATGCAGCCGAACTCACCGACCACGATCCGACGCGGATCGATACCGTGCTGCTTTGCCCAACGTACCGGCTGGCGGAGATAGTCCCCCACCCGCGTGGCATCCCACTGCTGCATCGCGCCGGCGTACGGCACGCGCGCAGGATAACGGTAGGGTTGCGCGCGCTTGGCATTGGGCGCGCTGGTCGCCGCATACGGCTCGTACATGTGCACGCTGTACAGCAGGTTCGGATCCTGCAGTCCCGCCGGCCAGTAGTTGAAGGCATCCGCAGCGGCATACCAGCCGGAATCCAGCATCAACGGCATCTGCGTATCGACCTCACGCACCGCGCTGATCACGCCGGTGTAGAAGCGCAGCAGATCGCGTGGGCCGTCCTTTTCGGCGGCGTACCAGGCCACCATGTCGGCTGCAGGCGCGTGTTCGATCATCGACGTACCCAGTTCGGGGGCGGGTTCGTTGATGAGGTTGTAGGCCACCAACGCGGGGTGATCCTTCAGCGCGCGAGCGAGGTCGCGCCAGAACGCCTGCGCCGGTTGCTGGTTCTCCAGCGATTGCCACAAGCGATCATCGGGCCGGTTGTTGTTGTGCTGCCGCCAGCGCAGCAGGGGCAGCGACAGCGGGGCCAGCACCACCTTCAGGCCCGCTGCGCCGGCATCGTCGAGTACCCGCCGCACCGTGGCGAGGTCGGCAGGCACCAGGCCCCGGTAGTCGTCTGCATTGCCGATCAGGAAGTCACGCCCTCCGGCCGCCGGCCATTTGTCCGGCGCTATGCGCACCCACGTTGCGCCGGTGGCTCGCAGCGCATCGAAGTAGGCACGATCCGGCGGCTGCAGATTCATGCTGTTTGCGCCACGTTGCGGCGTTTCCCAGAACGCAGCACGCGCGTTGACGGCCGTTTTTTCTGCGGCCACCGCGGGCGCGGCGGCTTCCTTCGATACAGGCGGATCACTGCGCCCGCAGGCGCTCAGCAGTGCGATCAACGCAAGGGGAATCACTCGATGCACGGCAACCTCGGCAGACACAAAGAAAAAAGCGTGTTCGCTGAAGCGGCGCGCGTCCGTGATGCAGTTCCATAACGGTCACGTCATAGGTAGAAATATCGCTTCCTGACCTACGTGATTGACGCCATGACTGCTAGATAGCGTCCAGATCACCCAACGCACGGATCAACTTGCGCGCCCGTTTGTCCGGCTTGTGTTCCGGCGCCTGGTAACCATCACGCGCGGCGATGCGCAGTGCACGCTGCTCGGCACGCCGCGCCTTGGACGCCTCGGTTTCGGCGTACAGCTGCTGGGCCACCGGTGCGGGGCCGCGCTGATCACTAAGCGCGGCAACGGCGACCTCAAACTGCTCTTCCCCCCGCTCGATGGTCAGCTGCTCGCCCACGCGCACCGCGCGCGATGACTTCGGTCGCTGTCCGGCCACGGCCACCTTGCCGGTCTCCACCGCCTGCTTGGCCAGGCTGCGGGTCTTGAAGAATCGTGCCGCCCACAACCAGATGTCCAGACGGACGTTGGCCGGTAACAGGGAAAGCTCACTCATCGAAGGGGACTACTCCGTTCGCTTGTTCAAGGGACGAGGCGGGTCAGTGTCGCTCCGGCAGCCGCTGCCGCCGATCAACGTCGGCACGCCGGCCGCCAGATCCTGGCGCTGGCTGCCCACCTGGCACTCGGGCCGGTCACTCGGACGCACCTGCGCGTCCCCCTACCGGTCCATAGTGGAACATGCGGCCATCGCCAGGCCGATCAAGGCCCCGGCAACGGCTCGGCCATGTGGCAGTGAACGGTTCATCGCACGCCCTGTAAACCGGCTTGGTGCTAGTGTGCGCCCACGTCCGTTCGATCTCCAGCCCATGGCAAAAGCGCCCCTTGACCTGACCACCGGCCCGATCGGCCGTAACCTGCTGCTGTTCTCGCTGCCGATCCTGGCAGGCAACATCGCCCAGTCGTTGAATGGCTCGGTCAACGCGGTCTGGGTCGGGCGCTTTCTGGGCGAGGCGGCGCTGACGGCGACCGCAAACGCCAACAACATCATGTTCTTTTTGATCGGTTCGGTGTTCGGCATCGGTATGGCGTCGACGATCCTGATCGGCCAGGCCATGGGCGCCAAGGACATCAGCCAGGCGCGTCGGGTGATGGGCACCAGCGCCACCTTCTTCATCGGCCTGTCGGTGGTGATCGCGGTGGCCGGTTGGTTCCTTGCCCATCCGCTGTTGGCCGCGATGGGCACACCGGCCGAGTCGCTGCCCCTGGCCGAGGCTTACCTGAAAGTCATCTTCCTGGCGATGCCCACGCTGTACGCGTTCGCCTTCCTCAGCGCGGCCATGCGCGGTGCGGGCGATTCGCGCACGCCGTTCCGCTTCCTGCTGGTCTCGGTCGCGCTGGATATCGTGTTCAACCCGTTGCTGATCTTCGGCCTGGGCCCGTTGCCCGAGCTCGGCATCGCCGGCGCCGCGTGGGCGACGCTGATCGCACAGACGCTGTCGCTGATCGCGTTGCTGCTGTACATGCGCCACAAGCGCCACGTGCTGTGGCTGGGTCGCAAGGACATGGCGCTGTTCAAGGTGGACCTGCCGATCCTGAAGGCACTGGTGGTCAAGGGCGTGCCGATGGGCCTGCAGATGGTGCTGATCTCGTTGTCGATGATCATGTTGATGACCATGGTGAATCAGTACGGCACCGATACCGCAGCGGCCTACGGTGCTTCGCTGCAGCTGTGGACGTATGTGCAGATGCCGGCGATGGCGATCGGCGCGGCGTGTTCGTCGATGGCCGCGCAGAATGTGGGTGCGCTGCAGTGGGGACGCGTGCGCGCCACCGCGCGGCAGGGCGTGCTGTTCAATTTCCTGATGACCGGCGTACTGATCGCCCCGCTGATCCTGCTCGACCGCTACACGCTGGCGTTGTTCTTGCCTGACGGCAGCCAGGCGCTGGAGGCCGCGCGCCACCTCAACCACATCGCGGTGTGGTCGTTCCTGTTCTTCGGTGTCAGCTTCGTGATCTCCGGCGTGGTGCGGTCCACCGGCGCGGTGCTGGCGCCGTTGCTGATCCTGGCCGGGTCGTTGTGGGGCGTACGCGTGCCCTTTGCCGAACTGCTGCAGCCCTATCTGGGCGTGGATGCGATCTGGTGGAGTTTCCCGGCCAGTTCGCTGGTGTCGATGCTGCTGTCGCTGGCGTATTACCGCTGGGGTGGCTGGCGCAAGGCGCGGATGATGGGTGCCCCGGCGCAGGGCACGCCCGCCGAAGTCCCGGCCAGTCCGCCGTCGCCGGTCGCCGACCCGGATGCCGCGCTGGAGATGGCGGCACCGACGGCCGTGTCCCCGGCCGCCCCACCGCGCTGAGCCACCCGTGGTACGGCGCCACCGCGCCCGCGCCACACCCGGATCGGCTGCCCCATGCCCCGCTGCGGTAGAGCCGACTTCAGTCGGCTGCCCCATGCCCCGCTGCGGTAGAGCCGACTTCAGTCGGCTGCTCCATCGCAGAGCAGCCGACTGAAGTCGGCTCTACCAAGGTATCCCGCATCCCGATGCATCGCGGCACCAAGGTATCCCGCATCCCCCGATGCATCGCGGCACCAAGGTATCCCGCATCCCCCGATGCATCGCGGCAC
>Ga0247812_10001953_pt1 | contig 11642 bp, 11 predicted proteins | sample UWRJL149409B1_FD_178011 | JGI IMG/M metagenome (GOLD analysis project Ga0247812, IMG submission 178011) | Plant litter microbial communities from Arlington Agricultural Research Station in Wisconsin, United States - UWRJ-L149-409B-1 | ecosystem: Environmental > Terrestrial > Plant litter >...
ATCTCGTCTCGAAGCTCATTGCAGCAGTTAAGGATGATCTCCAGGTGATTGAACAGGAATCAATCGAGGCAAACATACGAGAGGAAGGATTTTGGAGATGGGCTGGCAAATCAGCGTGGCATAATATGATTGCTGTTAGACAAAAGCTGGACTGGGCTACAGGTCAGAAGATTGATCCATCCACCCGCCGACCGTCCTATGATATGCCCCCTCCTCCAACTTTTGATGATGGTCTGGAGAATGATACCCCCGTGTCGGAGTTCAATGAGCACGCCGTGAAGCCTCCTACCGAAGAACCAACTATGCTACCAGAAGACTTGGATAGTGTTAGCAGCCAAGATTTCGCCTGCCCTCGTTCACCACCTCTCCCCAAGATCACGGAAGAACCATATGTCGAAGAAGAATTCCAACTGGTCACCAATAAAACCAGATATAATAAAACTGCTTCTGCCCGAAGACAAACAAAGAACCTAGCTGCACGAGCGAGTTTAGTCAAGACTCAGACCCTAGCAGGCCACCAAAATGATGACGAAGATGCAGATTTCACATCCGAAGTTATGGCGTCAAAATATGCTTTGCATAGCAAAGGAAACGATACTCCAGAGTACAAAAATGCCTTTTACCGAAGATCAAAACGCCAGGTCTTCAATCCCCGTCAGTGACTTTTTGCATGCATCATGCACAGTACGAGATATTGCTGAGAATGCTTCTTGATATTTTGGTTTTGCGAATTTAACCCAACTAAAATTCTGCAATGCTCTTCTAACATCACAAGTAAGCACCCATGCAATATATTAATCCTCTCACACCCAGCAGAGCTACCCCATTCCACTCGCCCTACTCCTTGATCACTTCAAACTAAGCTAACATCAAATCCCTCAAGGCTATCTCACGACTCTTTCTTGGAGCGAATGATACTATTGGATCTTCCACTTACCAAGTTTCACTAGTTATTATTTTACGCTATGTTTTGGAGATGCTCATGAGTTCAAGTTACTGTATGATGATTTTATAGGCTATGGCTCATGTGTTGAGACCCTATAGGTGCAAGTAGCGCTTATGATGAGATAGATACTCTTATGAACTCTTTATAAATGAATCTCATGTCTTTATGAAGTTAGGAACCTTATGTGATATGTGTGTAATAATGTGGACAGAAGCAGAGGGGGTCAAACTCTGAACGATTTATGTCGCATCCTTTTAATCCAAGTAAGATAACCCATGTGAGGTAATTCCAACAACCCGATTGAGAGCTATTTAAGAAGTGCTATCACCCCATTGATCATATCACCCAAAATATTAATCTGTTCTTCCATTTGACTTAGCTGATTAAGTCATAGGTTAAGCATTGCAGATATTCGAAAGTTATAAGTTTTCAGGAAGATCTTAGACTGAGGATGTTGGGAAGCTAACCACGTTGAGAATGGTTCGACAACCACCATTGCAGTTCACATCTGAAAATTTAAACAATGCCCATCACTGGATATATCAAGCGAGAGTTTCTCTATATTCTTTTCTTTTTCTTTCACCTACTTATTCATCCTTATATTTATCATATGGTTTAAAGCTTTAAGCAAACCAATTATCCGCATCTACTGAATGTGGAGAAACCCAATAGAACCTAGGTTCACTCTCATAATACCCTCCACAAGCAAAACTCAAGACAAACAACAGGCCTTTTATAATGGCAACAGAAGTCGTCAATTCTAGGAGCGTTTGGCTCTACGAACTCAGTTCAGATATCCGCTTCACAATCTACGATGTAATGATGGCACAAGAACACAACATAATGTTAGGGAAGATCGCAGATCGTGGACCTTTAGTATCAATCATATCCGTCTCGCCAGTTTTAAGGGACGAAGTGGAAGAGTGGTTCCAAAAAATCAATATTAAACAAAGCTTGATCCTAAGTCGCCTACTTGGAATATACAACCCAGAGACCACAACTTTCCATCTCGGTCTTACTCGGGAAAGAATAGGACTTTTTAGAAGCGTCCATGGATCACTAATCCCGCAGATTCAGCGTCTCTGCCTAAGCATTGACATGTTTCACGATAAAGAATTTCTAAGATCGGACTTGTTTGACTGCCAGCTGTTTGACAGTCGTACTAGCGAAAGATTCCCCGGCTGGCAAAATTTGAAAACGGTAAAGATAGTGGTGGCCGACGATATGTGGCTCCACTCACACTGGATTTTCAACTTCATGCACCGCTACCAGAGTTTAAGAGGTCGCGATCCCTCACAGCGGCACGAGCTTGAGGTAGCAATTGTAACTTCCTCAGGCCGTATACTCTTCGATGCAATCTTTCGACCGGGATTTCACCCTAGGATCTGAGATCTTTAGGGCTCCAACCGATATTTGGGAATCAACTTCCAGCACAGCGAACCATATCGACAGAAACAACACGTTAAAAGCTATAAGCTACAAGAAGGATTCCTAAGCTGCAACATTAGCGTGTATCAACAACTATTCATGGGCCAAAAGTCCCGCGACTTTCACTTCTCTAGAATTATGTTGTAACCTAAGTGGTGCATTAATTTCCCAGGGTCTTCACAAGCACACACCACATTTTTATACAAATAATTTAGTGTTACCGGTTAACCAAATATCTCAAGATGGCATGCATGCATAGGATAGGAGCGCAGAAAATCTACGTTCCAAGACATAAATTGGTCGTCAAGAGCAGGGAGAAACTGGAGTTTAGCGAGGCAAAATGGGACAGGCGAAAAGGCAATTCCTCGCAATAGCTAATAACTATACATACAACTATTCAACAAGAAGAGTTTTCTTTTGGCTAGGAAATTTCAATATGAATCCTCTGGGCAGTAGACTACTGACTGTAAAAAAACGACAAAGGAACAGTTGCATAGTCTGATAACATTGTGAGGATCCCGACTTAACAATCGATGGGAGGTTCGTCGGCTTAAGAAGTTGGGTCTTGTACTCAGTGTAGTCTAAGGAGAAGAGTCTTTTCGTGATGCAACATACTGTAATGCTAGTCTAGTGTTGGTGTCTGAGGCTACAACAGGTATACATACATTGATTGATAATATTTGGTTTCAGTTTTTTTATATGTAATTGAAATATTTACTCGATGGCTGAAATCACTATGTTCCAGTTGAACATTTTACAGGATCAGAAGTTGTAGTATTAATCTTGGAAACATGACGTTGATAAATAAAACGGATTTGACAAGATAGATCTTGTCTTACATAACTCTAGAAAGCATGATTAATAAGCCACCCTCCTGTAGAATAAGTTTAGGCGTTTCTTCGGAAGCTCCAGGGCCTCATGTAGAAAAGATATCATGTGAATCTCGTAATCAACGATACTTAATTTAACGCTAACTAAATTATTCCTTGATCCGTCATCATTAGTCCCCATTTTTCATCTTCCCCACGACTTCTACCCAATTTCCTAAACAAGCATCAACTGCTATTTTATGAGCTAAATACATCGAATATCTTCAACCACCCCTTACAGGAAAGCTGTCCATTTTATGAAAAGAATGCCCGACAATAAAGGGGTAGTTATAAACCAAGTTTAAGCTTAATAAACTATTGTTCATAAGATTTCGTGGGTTCTCACCCTCCAATATAGCATAGCTATGTAATCGAAATGTCGTGATATTGTCTATCATAGCTAAATAGGCTCTTGACATCGGTGCCGACTCATCTGACTTAGGGTTACTTATCAGAAACATAACAGCAGCACTATTTTCTTTGGCAGCGGCTGATGGACCAGGATTGAAGTTCTCCTCCAGCCATTCTTGAATTAACGGAAATGGGTTTTTTGTGTCCCGAGTAAATGTAGCGGTCATGCCCAGGCTCCTATCCTTGAGTAGTCCTATGATATAGAGCTTTGATGGATCGAAGGTGATTTGAAATGCTTCTCCATACTCGATCGTAATAGGAGAGCTCTCCTCTCCGACGGTTATAGTGGAGGTAGGTCCAGGTTGCCTGTTGGGTACCGGCTGGCTCATGGTGTTTAAATGCGTCCCAGAATAGAGCGAGAGTGTGATAAAGATGAATTTTTGCTTGAGGTTGGATACGGAGAAACAATAGCTGAGATGTATGGAGAACTGATCATATGTGCGCTGACGGAGGAAACAAATGGGTGGTCGGCTAGCAGAAAGTTATTAGAAATGGATCGTGTGCAAGCAGCAGAGCGCAAAATACTTGCCTCCCAGAGATATGGATGCGTGAGAATGAGAAGTTTTTATCAGTTGATCATCGTTTCTAAAATTTCAAATGAATCAACCAACAAATGTAGTAGTGATTATGGTGAGGGACAAGTTTTAAAACAGGTGGCTGCTATTGAGATGTTGGTATTGCAGCCGCCTACAACCATACGTGCCTGCACTTCGCCACGATGCCTATTCAAATTTTAAGCGATCCATATACGTCCGTTGGTCTCTTGTTGGAAATGAAATTAAATTCGCCAACCAGCTGCGCAGGGGCGCTGTCCGGCCGGTTGGATCTTGGCAGCAAAGCCCCTTTCAAATAAGCGATACACACCCATAAATATCAGACACCAGAAGACAATAGCGCTGCGGTTACACTCTATTCCCTTATAATTTAGCTAATTTAGCTACTCAAATCAGTGACAGATAAAATACGTCACAAACTGGTAAAGAGCCACCAGCTACAGAAATCATATTTCGAGAGAATGTAGGTGGTTTCACTCAGGCAACCCCATGGAATTGGAAAAGAATTCATGTCGCATCCCCTCCTATAAATAGCAACTACATAAGCGTGAAAATCTCCCTTGTCCTCAACTTTCGATATTGGACTTCATATAATGCATAACGTGGTTTCCCGTCTAAATCTCGATCAATTGGGTTTGATCGGGCCTCCTCCTCAGCACTAGGGGCTATGGCAGCGGTTGCTTTGCCTCTGACCTTTGGTAGGAAGTTCCAGGTATGAGCCGTAAGCCCTGTTGAATTCCAGCTTGGAATGGCAAATATGTCCCTGTAGTTTCTCCAAAATTTCGTTCTGGCAAGGGCAACAACCTTGAGCAACAATATCATCAACAGGAGACAGCTACATTTTATACATTAGCTAACCTATTTCTATAAAATTTCAGTGGGAAACCATACCAAATGAAGAAACAAACGCCTCCAGAGACACCCATAGTGATCATAATCATTCTTTTTACACGTATACAGTCAGGGGTTCTAGGGAACATTCCATCGTCCGATCCTTGCCATCGGCCGCATGTGTATGAATCTAACCATCCCTCCGCAAATATTACCGAGCTGAATAAAAATACCAAGCTCGATATAGCGATCTGGCTGATAAGATTGATTAGAATCGGAAGTGTGCAGAAGATCTCTAGGATTGATAGATCAAAGTTGACAAAGAGCTTTATTCTTCTTGTTAGCCGAGAAGTGACGCTGGCAGGGAGGAGGTAGAATTCACTCACAACTATGGCTATATTTAAAAATTTATCTCGAGGTTTTGATGCATCCTCGCACGGTCCAGCTCCAAGAAAAAAGTAAGTGTATACAAGGAGCGCAACTACGGAAATCGAAAGAACAGCGTTGATTGCTGTTAAAATTTCGAGTGGTCGTTTAAAATGAGTATTTGGAGAGTTAATAGCAATATGAGGGTCCTGTTGCCCATCGTATTGATTGTTTGTCATAAGGAGACTGTCATCAGTGTGCTGGTCCATGTTAAGAGAAAGCAGTGAGCGAGTTCTTGGTCTTGTTGAACTTCACGATACGGCTTCAAAAAGACGTTCAAAGAGATACAAAAGAATCTGTAGAGTTTATAAAGGCGAATTTAACTCCATAAGGGGGGATAGTTTACGCCTTGATTGTCGGTGTGATGTCGTGCCATGTTGGTCTGGCTGTTGGTCTGGCACACTGCCTTGACTCAGCCTTTGTTGTACCTAATACCTGGTTACAAAGTATCACTTCACTTTGGGAATATTTTCGATATTCATATTGTAATCTCTGTCTTGAATAGTTGGACTAGTCTCTAGCTTTTGGTATCATATGACTTGTTTGTCTACCAAAATCAGGGGTGTTACTGAAGACCTTGGTATCCACGTGATGAAGTAGGTCCCATTACACTTCCTACACTAAAGCTAGTTTGTACAATATAGACTGGATACAAATTTGAAACTAAAACAATATATGTCATGTAATACACAATTCGACATTTACTAGCCATTTCTTATCTTGAGGTTGGAAATATTATTTCAAGCTCACCAGCATGGAGAGAATTGCTTAGTAAGCAGCATCCCTTACCTCTAAACTCGCTTTGTCAGACCGAACACCAACCAACTCACTACACTGAACCTCCTTCTATGACGCTTCATGAGCAGAGACTTTTTTTATAGAGCTGTTGCTGCGGATTGTTCTGTTGCAACTGATGGCGGCAGCATTTCGGTAGGCAGGTGGGACCAATTGAGGGCCACCTGAAGGGGCACTGACTACCATTCGAGCTGGCACTTGACGCAATTCATGGCTCGCTTCTTTGGAACCGCCACAACCCATTGTGTATTAAAGCAACTCGAGAATTGAGAGAATTTAGTCCTGTACCAACATTGACCGTGTCCAAAGATTTTGAAACTTGATTAACGACCGATCTCAACTTACTACTTTCTTTGCCGTCAACACTTACATACCGCGTGGTTGTATTTCCAACAAGGTCCTCTTACCGGCCCTGTGTCATGGCTTGTGTTTAGCATAACTTCTATTTATAGAATACAAAATTAAAATCATACCATGCCTGCGCGCGTTTTTAATCACTTAGATATTCATAAGGAAAATTTATCGTCTCCAAGATACTCGGCTCGTCAAGTCTTGACTTTTAGCTGAAGCAAAAGTTTTCTTAGTGGTGAAGTTCAAATTCCACTTAAGTCTGGATTACTTTCACTCAAATTCAATCATGATATCTTTTAGTATTTTGATCCACGAGCTAGCTTTTGATAATTGAGCTTAAATATCACAACTTCCACAACTAAATGTGAGATCCAATCAGAGAGCGGGACGGTAATAATAGCCGCGCGGTTACATATCACGTAATCAATGAACTCGAAACGAGAGTTGCCACTTACTATAGCTAGGTAGCACACGCCAGTCTTTAGTTGGAGCATTTGTCGCCAAAGCTAGTACTGGCTGGTCTGAATTTAGTAAACTTCGCCCAACTGTGGGTCAGTCGTTGACCATATTGACCTATCCTCTAAGGATTAAGGAGAAACCGATCTTGGTATCACTCTTTGTGCAAGATGTCACGTCTCAATTGTCTCTGGCCTCAAAAATGATTCTTTCCAGACTTGACACATTACGGTTGAGATATAGCAACCGATCATCTCTTGTACCTTTCCTACTCGAAAATGAAATCAATATCTGCCCTGCACTTCTGTCTCGGAATCCTTTCGAGGAGAATGAACCGCTGCGCCATTTCAAGGCTAACCAAGCATTGTTTATCGCTGATTGAATCTATTACAGAAAACCACCAGTTTCTCGCTCGTCTGCGTCTCAAATCCAACCTTCTATAAGGATAGTCTGTATTTCTGACACTCATAATACAACACCGAATATTCCGGACGGAGACATCTCATGCCGGTGATCTAACAAATAGAGGGACATTTACAGAACTCCCGTCTCAGCTCACCTGGCTCAACAGCTTACCCCACAAACACAAAGTAGTCATTGGTGGAAACCATGATCTGCTTCTCGATCTCGAATTCGTTGATAACCACCCAGAACGCATTATGGAGCGGGAAGGTGCTGCTCATAAAGACTTAGACTGGGGTCATGTGATCTATCTGAACAACAGTGCCGCTACAGTAGATATTGGAGAGCGATCGATTACCATCTTCGGCTCACCGGTGACTCTAGACTGCGGAACATGGGCTTTTCAGTACCCACCGATTCGAGATGTGTGGACTGGTAGAGTGCCTCGCGGGACGGGTGTGTTGTTGACACATGGACCTGCGAAAGGTCATCTAGATTCGTCGCTGAGGAAGGGATGCGGGTGGCTGGGAAATGAGCTGTGGAGGACGAAACCGAGATTGGTTGTGTGCGGTCATATTCATCAGGCTAGAGGACGAGAGGATGTGAATTGGGATTATCTGCAGAGAGTTTACGATGGTGTGCAATCTGGGCATCTTGGAATCATTAGCGTGCTAGGCATGTTAGTCGTGTTTGCCATATCGAAGATATGGTACAAAGTCTCGGGTGGGATGCCGGTTGGCACCACTACTTTTGTCAATGCAGCAGTTGTTGGTGGTCCGGGAAACTCGGAAAGTCATCCCGCAACGACAGTCGAGATATGAGTTGTTGATCACATACATATTCTAGTTAGGCACCTTATATCTGAGAGCTTACAAGTGAGATTTCTCTCCAAAATACAAATACGTGTGCTAAATTTAACCTGAATTAGTAAATCCTTTACTACCGTTAACTATAAGCAAGTTTTCGAGGCTGATTTTGCAAATTTGGTCACTGCCCGCTGGTGCTTCAGACACGGGGAAAATTGATAAGGAAGAAAGCTACATTTCCAAGCTTTAACTCTATGAGGCTTCAGTTTGGTGTCGCTGCCGAAATAGATTGATCGGGATTGAGGGTATCACCATCTCGTCTAGTCGGCGGTGACCCTTAACTTAATATATCTCTTGGGTTTGGTTACTGTATCTTCAAGGATGATCAATGGTAAACTAAACAAGGCTAGCAAATCAACAGCCAAATGAATAAGTCTAGATTCAACTTTATACATCCAAACTCAAACGATTGTTGCAAGATTACCAATAGAATTGCGTAAACACCTAGTTATCAAAGCCAGTAGTTTGGACCATTTGTTACTCCTATATGCTCTACATAACTTTCGAACGTTCCAAGTAAAGAGATTTCACACACATCGTCGATCGCTCTTAGATTCTTGGTAAAATGTCGATTTGCATGCATGTTTCAAAGTGTAGATAATTTGTTACCACTGTTTTATTTCGAAGATTATATTGAAATCTATTTCGCATTGCTTTAAGTTGTCCCAAAGAAACATGGGAGTAATCAGAGCTAGACCAGAGCCAACAAGAAAGCAGATAATTTGTTAATCACTTCTCTCGACGTCCCGGAACTGTACCACTTTTATGGAGATTTCTCTAAGATTTGTTAGCCGACACTTTGCTCTTCTTTACTCACGCTACTATCCGCTGCTCAAGGACGATTGGGCTTCATCACTTTTGCAACGTCGTACTTTCATTGGGTATGAATATCGGGAAGTCTGCTTGAGGGCCGATAAAATAAATATCTTTCGTGGGCTTTCTAAATATACTCGCTTAAGGCATCTACTTAGATAATCAAGATATAGGGGTAGTGCTGGTAATGAAGTGGACTGCTATATATATCATTCGACTACCATTTAATTTTTCGACTCAAAACACTTGCAAAAGTGTTTTCGAGTCTCATCAATGCCTCATCGCTTATTTGATAATGTATAACAATCCTACTACCATCGACCTTCACACCATATTTCCTACCTACTTCTCTGAAATTTTCTCCTTCAATCCCCGCCTCCTGCAGGTCTACCCAAACAATATTTGTTTCTACTCTTCTGCGTAATTTGCCACCCAGTCTAATCCACATATCACCCACATGTCTCGCAGTGCAATGAACCTCCCGCATCGCCGCTCCTCTTTCTGCAGTGCTCATCTCGCTCCCAAACATCTCATCCACAGCGGCTCTGGCAGCTGCACTTATCACTCCAGCCTGTCTCATCCCACCACCTAGGCTCTTCCGGACTCTTCTTCCTTGCGCAATGAACTTTGCATTCCCAACAATAATTGCCCCCATCGGCGCTCCCAATCCCTTTGCAAAATCGAGTGCTACACTGTCAAAACATTCAGCAAAATCTTGCATTGTCCCAGCCCCTGCAGCAACAGCCTCCCACAACCTTGCTCCATCCAAATGAAGCTTTACTCCATTCTTTCTTGCCCATTTGGAGATTCGTCTGATTTCGGAAAGTGGGTGGATTATGCCCAGCACTGTGTTTTCGAGGGCTATGACCCGTGTCGGGCATTTATGCACATCATCACTCAATACCGCTTTGCGCTGTACATCCTCCAACGTTAGATATTCGCCATTGCTGGGGTTTACGCCTTGTACCATTGCCCCACACATGCTAGCAATACCGCCAGCCTCCCAATGTATTATATGTGCCCTAGCATCGCAGAGGATTGCATGTGGAGGCTGGGTGAGATGCGTACGAAGGGCAACCTGGTTTGCCATGGTTCCAGAGAGGATAAACATTCCAGACTCATGGCCAGCCATAGTCGATATGTGTCCCTCAAGGGACTTGGTGGTTGGATCTTCCTGATAGACATCGTCTAATAGAGATGCTTTGATGATAGCTTGAAGCATTGGAAGAGTAGGAGTTGTCACCACATCGCCTAAGTTGTTTGCTATCAGTATTGCAAAATCAAATTCAGTGTGTGGAGTCAGAGAAATTACTTCTGAAATCGAATTGTGCTGGCCCAGGCTTATGCCACGCGGTTGAATTGGAGCGGACAAGCTCTAGAATATTCTTCACATAATCATCTTTGCTGTGTCGAACAGCAACTTGGGTCTTGAAGTCATCTAAGGTAGTTCTTTTAAGTGGTGAATATGCAGTGCCTGCTTGAAATCTAGCGTGATAGCACGGTACAGCTGGGTTGATTACCAATTTGCGTCCGAGCCTACAGCTCCAAAAATTCCGAAAGATAAGTGTAGACCGCATAGTATCAATCTAGTACTTGAAATATTGGTGGCACACTGTTCTGTTCATCGAAATATGTACCGGATGATAATAATTTGTTCAGAAAAAGAAGCATACGGACCGACCGATGTTTGCTTTTTGGTACAACTGCTAGTGGCTATCTACGACGAGGACTCGTTCTCTCTGTGACTAAATTGGAATGCCAACAGCTGAAAGGTGAAGGCTGTGTCTATCCGAAATATCCCTGTGACTGATAAATTGCAACATCACGAAACCCAACACCCCGCAGTTTTGTGGCAATATCCTTTACGATACCGCAAAAGTTCTTTTGACATTTTATTGGGACCAGAAACAGGTGGTCAGCAACTGTGTCAATAGAGAATGAAGTCAAAAGGCTCGTAAGAACTTAGTGCTTCGATAGTCGAAGAAATAAGCGCTAGCTTTCTAATAGGTATTTACGCCCGCTAGAGCATGATTGATCCGCCCGGGGAGACGTTTGGAACTCCCACGTGGGAAAGTCATCCCACTGGTCTTCGTCTTGCGTACCAACAGTACCATGGGACTGGAACTCGTAATCGTGCCCAGTCGAACCCTGTCGTTGGATGTCCCGGAAACTTTAAACCCTTTATTGACCCGTCAAGGATTACAGCTTCTGATGGACAGTAAGACTGCCTATGTCAGGATGAAGGTCAATGCTATTTAGATTGTTCTAGTATAGGCGTTAGATTTTAAACTTTTGAGGTTAACATGTTTAAGTATTTCCTAATTCGGTAATCGCGACAATATCGAGTTGCCATGAAACTCCGAATGCGAAGTGGGCTGACCGACGGACTAGTGCCAAGAATCAAAAGCAGCTATATCCAAGCTTGAGCAAGCTCTCTGCTCGGTTGTTATGCCGATTCGCCTGAAGCCGAGAAGACTGTATGGCAACCCGGGAC
>Ga0247812_10001954_pt1 | contig 11639 bp, 7 predicted proteins | sample UWRJL149409B1_FD_178011 | JGI IMG/M metagenome (GOLD analysis project Ga0247812, IMG submission 178011) | Plant litter microbial communities from Arlington Agricultural Research Station in Wisconsin, United States - UWRJ-L149-409B-1 | ecosystem: Environmental > Terrestrial > Plant litter >...
GAATTTTTAAAGATTGAGTAGGATTCGTCGCCTTTTTTGCCATATAAATATTTTTTTTCTGAAGCCTTAATTGTACTTATTTTTTCCTAAATTTAGGAAACATAAAAGTAGCATTTTAATGTGTGCTTATTAAAAAAAATAATTCTCAATTAGTTTATAAATTTTCACATGGAAATATTTCATATCAGTGCTGAGTGTTATCCTATGGCAAAAGTTGGCGGTTTGGCTGATGTTGTTGGCGCACTGCCAAAATATCAAACGAATGCCGGTCATGAGGTTCGTGTTGTTGTTCCTTGTTACGATACGAAGTTCAAAAATGAAAATAATTTTGAATGTGTTCACTGGGGAACCGTAAAATTGGGAAGTTTTGATTTTCCGTTTAGTGTCTTAAAGGAAACAACAAATAAGCTTGGTTACCAATTATATCTTATAGAAATTAAGGAATTATTTGACCGACAAAATATTTACGGATATGAGGATGATATTGAACGTTTCTTTTCGTTTCAGATCGCAACACTGGATTGGATTGCTGCACGTAAAAAAGTTCCGGATATTATTAATTGTCATGACCATCATACCGGACTGATTCCGTTTTTGGTTAAATATGGTTATAAATATGAGAGTCTAAGAACTGTAAAAACAGTAATTACTATTCATAATGGTTTGTACCAAGGCTGGTTTGGTTTTGATCAATTGCATTATTTACCAGAGTTTGATTTAATTCATGTTGGATTTTTAGAATGGAATAATTCTCTAAATTCTTTGGCGGTAGGAGTAAAGTGCGCAAATGCAGTTACGACTGTTTCGCCAAGTTATCTGGATGAAATTAATGTCTCAGCAAATGGTCTGGAATCGTTGTTTAATTCGGTTAGAGACAAATCAAAAGGGATTTTAAACGGAATTGATTTTGAAGTCTGGAATCCGGAAAAAGACCAAATGATTGCCGAAAATTATTCGATTGAAACTCTGGAATCCGGTAAAGAAAAAAATAAGGAAAAGTTATGTGAGCAATTTGATCTCGATCCTACGAAACCTTTATTTAGTTTTATTGGCCGTTTGTTCGAAGAAAAAGGAGGAGACTTATTGCCCCAGGCTTCGGCTTTAGCGTTATCTGAAAATTTTGAAAATATCAATATACTGATTTTAGGATCAGGAAATGCACAAATAGAAGAACAATTGCTTCAGCTAAGAAATGATTACAATGGTAATTATAATGTGTTTATTGGTTACAATGAAGAATTGGCTCATTTAATTTACGCAGGTTCTGATTATATTTTAATGCCATCAAGAGTTGAACCTTGCGGATTGAACCAAATGTATGCTTTGCGTTACGGAACTGTACCAATTGTGAGAAGAACTGGCGGACTGCGCGATACTGTAATTGATTTTGGGGATAACGGAAACGGGATTTGTCATGATCAGGCTTCGGTTGGAGATGTTTGTTATTCTATAAATCGTGCTGTAGGACTGTACGATGATAAATTAAATTTTAATACAATAAGAAAAAAAGGAATGGCGATTGACCATTCATGGGAAAGAGTTTGCCAAGAATATATTGAAGTATACAACCTAATAATTGAGAAAAATGAAGTTTAAAAAGAAAAATGTAGTTGCTATTATTTTAGGAGGAGGACAAGGATCACGTTTGTTTCCGTTAACAGAAACCAGATCAAAACCAGCAGTTCCAATTGGTGGAAAATACCGATTAGTTGATATTCCTATTTCAAATTGTATCAATTCGGATATTTTTAAAATATTTGTTTTGACCCAGTTTAACTCGGCATCTCTAAATGCGCATATCAAAAACACTTTCAATTTTAGTATTTTCAGTCAATCATTTGTAGATATTTTAGCTGCAGAGCAAACTCCGGATAATCCAACATGGTTTCAGGGAACTGCAGATGCTGTTCGCCAATGTATGTCGCATTTTTTGAAACACGATTTTGATCATGCTTTAATTCTTTCAGGAGATCAGTTGTATCAAATGGATTTTAATGAAATGCTCGAAGCGCATATTGCAGCAAATGCGGAAATTTCTATTGCCACATTACCTGTAAATGCTAAGGACGCCCCTGAATTTGGAATCTTAAAAACTTGTCATGAAAGTTATGTAGAAGCTTTTATAGAGAAACCTGATGCATCGCTTTTGCCTGAATGGGAATCGGAAGTAAGTGAACATATGAAGGAAAAGGGTAAAAATTATCTGGCCTCGATGGGAATCTATATTTTTAACCGTCAGTTATTAGAAGATTTAATGGCAGATCCGGAAACAAAGGATTTTGGTAAAGAAATTATTCCACAAGCCGTAGGCAAACATAAAATTTTGAGCTACCAATATGAAGGATATTGGACAGACATTGGAAATATTGAATCCTTTTTTGAAGCCAATATTGGTTTAACCGCAGATATTCCTGAGTTTAATTTATTTGATAACGATAATAAAATTTTCACCAGACCAAGATTATTACCGCCATCAAAATTTAGAAATTCAAACATCAATCAATCTTTAATTTCTGAAGGTTGTATTATCAATGCCAAAGAAATTAAAAGTTCTGTAATTGGCATTCGATCCAGAATAGGAGAGGGAACTGTGCTTGAAAATTGCTATGTAATGGGGAACGATTTTTATCAGGATTTGGATGAAATGAATCATGAAAGCAGTATCAATAAAATTCACGTAGGAATAGGAGAAAATTGTTTTATAAAAAATGTTTTGGTAGATAAAAACGTTCGTATAGGAAACAATGTTCACATTAATGGAGGTAAACATTTGGACAATTTTACAAATGAATTATACAGTATAAAAGATGGTATTGTCGTGATAAAAAAAGGAGTTGTATTATCGGATAATTTTAGAATTGAATAAAATTTTAAAAAAAATCAATACAAAAGTTCCTAATTATAATAAAAAGTTCACATTCCAATTATAAAAACAAATATGAATAAAGTTATCACGCATTCTCTTTTTACTGATTTTGATATTAATTTATTCAAAGCAGGGAAACACTTCAAATTATATGAAAAATTAGGAGCACATTTAGTTGAAGTTAACGGAGTAAAAGGCGTTTACTTTGCAGTTTGGGCACCAACGGCTCAATCTGTTTCGGTTGTTGGTGATTTTAATTACTGGACACAAGGAGATCATTTATTACAAGTACGCTGGGATTCTTCGGGAATTTGGGAAGGTTTTATTCCTGGCATCGAGAAAGGAACACTTTACAAATATAAAATTCAATCAAATATAAATGGAGCTATAACCGAAAAAGCAGACCCTTTTTCTTTATACTGTGAAAAACCTCCTCACACAGCTTCGGTTGTTTGGGATTTAGATTACAATTGGAAAGATAAAAAATGGATGCAATCCCGTCAAAATAATAATGGTTTAGATAAACCTTATTCTGTTTATGAGGTACACTTAGGTTCATGGAAGCGTGGTGAAAACAATCGGTTTCTAACTTATTTAGAACTAGCAGAGGATCTGGTAAATTACGTAAAGGAAACAGGTTTTACGCATGTCGAATTTATGCCAATTATGGAATATCCTTATGACCCGTCGTGGGGATATCAACTGACAGGATACTTTGCACCAACTTCAAGATTTGGGAAGCCACAGGATTTTATGGTTTTGGTTGATAAATTGCATCAGGCTGGAATTGGAGTAATTTTAGACTGGGTTCCTTCGCATTTTCCTGATGATGCACATGGCTTAGGCTTTTTTGATGGTTCACATTTATACGAACATCCTGATCGTCGAAAAGGCTATCACCCAGATTGGAAAAGTTTGGTTTTTAATTACGGACGTAATGAAGTTCGAGCTTTTTTAATTAGTAATGCCGTGTTTTGGCTACAGCATTATCATGCTGATGGTTTACGTGTTGATGCAGTGGCATCGATGTTGTACCTTGATTATTCGCGAAATGAAGGGGAATGGGAACCGAATATTTTTGGAGGCAGAGAAAATCTTGATACGATTAGCTTTCTTAAAGAGTTTAATGAAGTTATCTATGCTAATTTTGATGGAGTTCAGACTATTGCAGAAGAAAGCACTTCTTTTCCAATGGTGTCTAGACCCACTTTTACAGGAGGTTTAGGTTTCGGCATGAAATGGATGATGGGATGGATGCATGATACTCTAAAATATTTCCAGAAAGAAACTGTTTATCGAAAATACCACCAAAATGATTTGACATTTTCGATGACCTATGCTTTTACAGAAAATTTTATGCTTCCGTTTTCGCACGATGAAGTTGTATACGGAAAAAAATCTATTGCCAATAAAATGCCTGGCGACGAATGGCAAAAATTTGCGAATTTAAGATTGTTGTACGGTTATATGTTTACGCATCCCGGAACCAAATTGCTTTTTATGGGATCTGAATTTGGACAAAGTGATGAATGGAATTTTGAGAAAAGCCTTGATTGGCATTTACTTCAATACGATTATCATTCAGGAATTAAAAAAGTAATTACAGATTTGAATAACTTATACAAAACACGCCCTGCTTTATATGAAAAGCAATTTAGAGGGGAAGGTTTTGAATGGATTAATTATTCTGATCATCAAAATGCAGTATTGTCCTATATTCGAAAGGGAAATAATCCTGATGAAAATTTAATTTTGGTTTGTAATTTCACGCAAGTGGTTCGGGAGAACTATAGAATTGGAATTCCGCAGAAAGGTAAACTACAGGAAATTTTTAATAGTGATGCTGCTATTTACGGAGGAAGTGGATTGGGTAATGGCGGTACTTTAAAAATTGAAGAAATCGCTTACGATGGAAGAGATTTTTCTGTTGAATTACTTTTGCCTCCATTAAGTGTCGGCGTTTATTCTTTAGTATAAAAAACAGTTTAATATTTAATATGTTAATTTATCAATTTAGGGTTTTAAAATTACTGAATTGACTGTTTTTTGACGTGTAATTTAAGACTCATTCAAAAAAAACGTTTTCGTGAATAAACCTTATATTAATATAGGTTTTTATGCTTTTTTTGTATGTTTGAAAGCGAGAGATTAACGTTATTATAATTAATTCATTCAGCGATATGATTACAAATACATCATTAGAATATAAAGGCGATTTATATCCTTCAAAAATCGTATCATTTGAACATGAAGGCGATTCTATTTTTTTTAATACAGATAACAATGTAATCTTAAAAGTAACTGTTCTTAGAGACAGTTTAATTCGGTTTCGCTTTACAACAAAGGGTTATTTCAGTAATGATTTCTCCTATGCTATTGATAAAACGCAACTTCACGGTTATAATTTTCTAGAACTTACAGAAGAGGAGACTTATTTCCAGATTAGAACCAGTAAAGTAAAATGTAAAATCCAAAAGGCAGATCTTCGTTTATCAATTTATGATTTAAACGATCTTCTGATTCTTGAAGATGAACTTGGTTTTCATTGGGAAGAGAGTTACGAATATGGCGGGAATATTGTAAAAATGAGTAAATCATCCAAAGATGGTGAATGTTTTTACGGACTAGGTGACAAAGCCACTCAAATGAATTTGAAAGGCAAAAGATTAGAAAATTTTGCTACCGATCAATATGCTTACCAGAAAGATCAGGAACCATTATATAAAGTAGTTCCGTTTTACATAGGTTTACACAACAAACAATCTTACGGTATTTTTTTTGATAATACTTTTAGAACTTTTTTTGATTTTTGTCAGGAAAGAAGAAACGTTTCAAGCTTTTGGGCAGAAGGTGGTGAAATGAATTACTACTTCATTTATGGCCCACAAATGCAGGATGTAGTTACGACCTATACTGATTTAACGGGTAAACCGGAATTACCACCCCTTTGGGTTTTAGGATATCATCAATGTAAATGGAGTTATTATCCTGAAAGTAAAGTAAAAGAAATTACATCAAAATTCAGAGAACTTAAAATTCCTTGCGATGCCATTTATCTGGATATTGATTATATGGAAGGATTTCGATGTTTTACTTGGAATAAAAATTACTTTCCAGATCCAAAACGCATGGTGGCAGAACTGGCAGAAGATGGTTTTAAAACTATTGTAATCATTGATCCGGGAATTAAAATAGATAAAGATTATTGGGTATATCAGGAAGCTTTAGAAAAAGATTATTTCTGCAAAAGAGCCGATGGACCTTATATGAAAGGTAAAGTCTGGCCAGGTGAATGTAATTTTCCTGATTATACAAATCCCGTAGTTAGAGAGTGGTGGGCAGGATTATTTAAAGAATTAATTTCAGATATAGGTGTAAAAGGTGTTTGGAACGATATGAACGAACCAGCTGTTATGGAGGTTCCCAATAAAACGTTTCCAATGGATGTTCGTCACGTTTACGACGGAAACCCTTGCAGCCATAGAAAAGCACATAACATTTATGGAACACAAATGGCCAGAGCGACTTACCATGGTGTAAAGCGATTTACGTATCCAAAACGTCCTTTTGTTATTACCAGATCAGCATATTCAGGCGCACAACGTTACACTTCATCCTGGACAGGTGATAATGTCGCAACATGGGAACATTTATGGCTTGCCAATATTCAGGTACAAAGAATGAGTATTTCCGGAATGGGATTTACAGGTTCTGATATTGGAGGATTTGCAGAACAGCCAACAGGAGAATTGTACGCGCGTTGGATACAATTAGGTGTTTTTCATCCGTTTTGCAGAACGCATTCATCCGGAGATCATGGTAATCAGGAACCTTGGGCTTTTGATGAAGAAGTGATTAATATTACCCGAAAATTTGTGAGTTTGCGTTATCAGTTATTGCCGTACTTATACACGATGTTTTGGCAATATATTGAAGAGGGAATTCCGATGCTGAAACCATTGGTTTATTACGATCAGGAAGATACACAAACACATTATCGAAACGATGAATTCATCTTTGGAAATCAAATATTGGTATGCCCAATTCTTGAACCTAATGCTGTAGGTAGACGTATGTATATTCCAAGAGGTGAGTGGTATAACTATTGGAATAATGAGTTCTCAACAGGAGGAAGAGAAGTTTGGATTGATACTAAATTTGATGAAATCCCGGTGTTTGTAAAAGCAGGTGCGATAATACCAAAATATCCCGTTCAGCAATATGTGGGCGAACTTGAATTTGATGAATTAACGCTGGATCTTTATTTTAAAAACGGGAGAGAAAAATCAGTAGTTTATGAAGATGCTCAGGACGGTTATGATTATAAAAAAGGACGCTACAGTTTTTTATCTTTTAGAACAATTGGTAAAGAAAAAGAATTAATTGTACAACTTCATAAAGAAGGAAAATTTGACACACCTTATTCAAAATATAAAATCAACTTAATTGGATTACCATTTAAAGTAACAGAAATTGAAATTGATAATGAAATCATCGCTTTTGATAAAATAGCATTCGAAGAAAATCATTTCTTAATTGTTGATAAAGAGTTCAGTGAACTTCATATTAGCGGTGAATAAGTAAATTCTGATAAAATTTCACGTAATTATATAAAATAAAAAATATTTATAATTGTATTTTTGTTTGTGTTAAAAAATTAAAAGTCATGAAAAAATATCTATTATCAGGAATTTTTGCAGCTGTTTTAGTTGTAGGATGTGCAACTAATCCTGTTACAGGAAAGAAAAATTTGAACTTCGTTTCGAATAGTGAATTGTTTCCTTCTTCATTTCAGCAGTATAGCCAGTTTATATCTGAAAACAAGGTAATAACCGGGACAGCAGATGCTAAATTAGTAGAATCTGTTGGATTTAAAATTAAAAAAGCGGCAGAAAAATATTTAACTTATTTGGGGCAAGCTCAATATTTAACCGACTACCGTTGGGAATACAAGCTGGTAGATAATAAAGAAGTTAATGCATGGTGTATGCCCGGAGGTAAAATTGTAGTTTATTCGGGAATTTTGCCGGTGACACAAAATGAATCTGGTCTTGCTACCGTTATGGGGCACGAAGTTTCTCACGCATTAGCCAATCACGGTGCTCAAAGAATGAGTGCAGCTCAATTACAGCAAATTGGCGGAGCAGCATTAGGAGCGGCAACAAGTGGAAAATCAGAATCAACTCAGCAAATTTTTGCTCAGGCTTACGGACTTGGATCTGAAGTAGGGGTAATGCTTCCGTTTAGCAGAAGTAATGAAACAGAAGCTGATAAAATAGGACTGACACTTATGGCAATTGCAGGCTACAATCCGGATGATGCAATTGCATTCTGGACAAGAATGTCGGCAAAATCAGGAGCATCAGGAACTCCCGAATTTATGAGTACTCACCCTGCTGATGCTACAAGGATTGCTAATTTGAAGTCGTTAATTCCTGAAGCAAAAGCTACAGCATTAAAAGTTGGTATCGTCAGATAAAGAACGATTGCTTAAAAAGATAATTAAAAAGCTATTCACCTCGGTGAATGGCTTTTTTTTATGCAATACAATCTTTTAAATTGTTTATAATTTAATAATACATGATTTATCAAATTTCTATTTGATTATCATAAAAATTAGATAAATTCGTAACCTGTTAACAAAACCATTTCTATGAAAGATTTACAAAAAGGAGATAAAAAATTATTAAACGCCTGGGCTTTTTATGATTGGGCAAATTCTGTTTATACGCTTACAATTGCATCAGCAGTATTTCCTATTTTTTATGAAGCCTTATTTGCAGAACGTGATCATTATATTGATGTTTTTGGAATGCACTTAAAAAATTCAGCTTTAATTAGTTTTATCACAGCTACAGCATTTTTAGTGGTTTCTTTTATATCGCCATTATTGTCCGGAATTGCCGATTACGTAGGTAATAAAAAAGCATTCATGAAGTTTTTCTGCTATTTAGGAGCTTTATCGTGTATGGGTTTATATTGGTTTGATTTAGATAATATTTATGTTGGTTTGGCTTTTTACTTTTTTGGATTATTGGGATATTGGGGGAGTTTAGTCTTCTATAATTCTTATCTGCCAGATATCGCTTTTGAAGAACAGCAGGATAAAATTAGTGCCAAAGGATATTCGTTGGGATACGTAGGAAGTGTTATTTTATTGATTATTAATTTAGCCATGGTCATGAAACCAAAGCTTTTTGGAATTACCGGAACAGATAGCGAAGCCGCCATGAAAGCAATGCGATATTCATTTATAATGGTGGGTGTTTGGTGGATATTATTTAGTCAGTATACTTATTATTATTTACCAAAAGGAAGAAAAGAAAATGGACAAAAACTAACAAAAGCCGTAGTATTTAATGGATTTAAAGAGTTAAAAAAAGTTTGGGCATTACTACAGCAAAATATACCTTTAAAACGTTATTTAGGAGGCTTCTTTGTTTCAAGTATGGCTGTACAAACCGTTATGCTTGTAGCAACTTATTTCGGGGCTCAGGAAATTCAATGGTCATCTAAAGAAGAAGGAACTATTGGGTTGATTATTTGTATTTTAATAATACAATTAGTGGCAGTTGTTGGAGCAATTTTAACATCAAGAGCTTCTTCGAAATTTGGAAATATTCCAACGCTTATCGGTATTAATATTATTTGGGCAGTTTGTTGTGGATTAGCCTTTTTCGTTACTTTACCAATCCATTTTTACGTCATGGCCACAGTTGCAGGATTTGTAATGGGAGGAATTCAGGCTTTATCGCGTTCGACTTATTCAAAATTATTGCCGGAAACAGAAGATACAGCATCGTTTTTTAGCTTTTATGATGTTGCAGAAAAAATAGGAATTGTAATTGGAATGTGTCTATATGGTATTATTGACCAAATAACAGGAAGTCCTCGTATAGCTTTCGAGATTTTAGGCATTTTCTTTGTAATAGCAATTTTTCTACTAAGAAGGGTACCAAAAAAGGCACTTTAAATTAATAAAGTGCCTTTCGGGGGATTTAATTTGTCTTAAACGAGACAATTGATTTGATTGATGATCGTATTTTAAAAGATCTTTATTAAGCTTTTGTTATACTTCCTGAACCGGAAACTTTTACATCTCGTTTTTCAGGATTTCCTGTGTATTTAATATCACCGGAACCTGCTATTCTTGCTGTTAAATTTTCTGCACAGTTAACACGGCTGTTACCAGATCCTGAAACATTTGCATCAACATTTTTAGCTTTCAAATTTGTAGCTTCAATATTTCCTGATCCTGCAAGTTTGGTGGTTAAACTATCTGAGCTTCCTTTTAAATTGATATTTCCGGATCCGCTTAAATTTAATTCTAAATTAGTTGAGTTTACTTCAAGGTTAAAGTTTCCTGAACCCGCTAATTTTGCTGTAAATTTATCGCTTTTAATAGCATTTTTAGACTGAACATTCCCTGAACCAGATAAACTTACTTCTGATATTTTTTCGAAAGGAACAGTAACTTCAATTTTTTTACCCATACTTGGTCGGATATTACTTCCTTTTTCAACGTAAATTTTTAAGACATTATCTTCGACTTCCACTTTTATAGCCGAAACTAAATTTTCTTCTCCTTTAATAATGATTTTACCTTCTTTTCCTGCAACCAAATCTACATCAAATGAGCCTGCTACTCTTACTGCATCATAATCTGATGTTGTTCTTGTTTCAGAAACAACTTTCCCGTTTCCTTTAATTTTATTATTTGACCATTGTGCATTTCCTACGGAGCTGATTAATAATGCGCTAAATACGAATATTTTAAAAGTTTTTTTCATTGTTTGATTGTTTAATTGTTGTTTTGATTGATTTATGATTCGATTATCTTTTAGTTAGAATTATGTTTCCGTAACTAGAATTAATGATGACTTTATTTTGTCCTTTTTTCTTATTATATCCACTTATTCTTTTTGTATTGCTTTTAATTTCGCTAACCAAAACCTCCAAAGAGCTGTCATTTTTGATGCTTCCGTATCGTGTATTAATATCAAAGTCAAAAGAATAGTTGGCATCGTAGCCCAGAGCAATATTGGTATATCCTGTATTAATATTTACATTTTTTGACTTTTCGCTCATTGATTCTACATTTATCTTAGAGTAGGTAGCATCGATATTCAGGTTGTTTAAAACTTCTGCAATAGATATGGTTACATAATTACTGCTGCCCACAAGTGAATTTATTTTTTGAAATTTAAAGCTGCCATAGTTGCCTTTGCATTTAATGTTCTGACCTTCCAGCAATGATACGTCGGTATAATTTGCATCAACATTCAAATTTCCTGACTCATTTATTTTTATTCCTGAATAACGCGCTTCAATATTTCCGTTTTTAATGTAATCGATACTTGAGTTCTGACTGTATCCAATTTCGATTCTATTGCTGTCGCCATTAAGTTTTCCTAATATAATTTTCCCATATTTGCAAGCAATATCAGTAGTAGATTCTAAATTTAGAGTCGTAATATTTCCGTATTTATTATTGAGTTTTACAGTTCCGTTTTTTGGAATTTTTATCACATAGTTAATTTCAAAACTATTGCTGCTTCCTCTGCTTTTTAGAGAAGAATTTCCAATGTTGGTAATCGCTGAAACCATAGATTTCAAAGCATTAATATCGACATCGATACTGCTTAATCTTTCGTTTACCCAATTTTCATTTCCGCCAGAAACTTTAATAGTAATATCCAGGTCAATTTTGTTTTCATCCCAGGTGCTTACAGTGATGTTACCGTATTTGTTCTCAATATCAATTCCTGCATTT
>Ga0247812_10001959_pt1 | contig 11628 bp, 7 predicted proteins | sample UWRJL149409B1_FD_178011 | JGI IMG/M metagenome (GOLD analysis project Ga0247812, IMG submission 178011) | Plant litter microbial communities from Arlington Agricultural Research Station in Wisconsin, United States - UWRJ-L149-409B-1 | ecosystem: Environmental > Terrestrial > Plant litter >...
GGTTGGTGTGTCGTTGAAGAAGAGGATTAGTGCCATCATCAGTTAAACGAGGTGGATTTGGTTGACCTATCGGATATGTTAATGGAAGAGTTCTAGCAAATGGCATTTTTACGGTGAAAACCGTTGACATATTCTAGTACTTACCAGGTCTATGTGATCGGTATGGACGATATTCTGGGACTGAGAACAGATTAATTGAACGAAATAATATGAAATGTAGACAATACATACCACCTAACGGATCTCGAGGATCTCTTGGCCACACAGGGAAACCTGTTGGATGACGAGGCCTATATATATATATATCTATCAGTAACCACAATATCACACAAGTATTGGGATAATTCTAAAAATTCGCGGGATGTGCAAGTTGAGTAAGGTAACAAGCATAGACTAGAGATAGGGGAGGAGCGGAATATGACGCACCGATTGTGTCCACGACTGACGATTACTGGTGAATCAATATCACCTTCCCATCCAAATGGAAGATGGCGTTGATGGCTAGAGAAGCCTAAGAACATCTGTTCGTCTTCGTCGTCCTCATCCATCTCGCCGCCTTCATCATCTGCATATTGAGTTAATGAGTCTATTCTGATAAAGTTCTTGTTCAAAACGTACCTTCATCTTCCATATATTGAGGCATATCACCTTCATCGTCTTCAGCTTCTTCTGCTTCGCGCTCCGCTTCGAGCTCAGCTGCATCCAATTCAGCTGCTTCATCCGCATCCATGTTTGCATCAATGCGCTGGAGAATCTCCATAGGGTCTGCTCCTGCATGAGGGCCGAGAGCATCAATTAGATCGCCAATATGATTAAGGTTGCCACCAAAATGACCGTGATGGGGACCATCGTCGTCCTCACCTTCACCCTCATAGTCTTCTTCATCATCATGGTCATGATGATGTCTGTAGAGCATATCTAATTAGTAGCTATTCATAAAAGCACTTGATCAACAAGACTGAAAAGAACTTTACTTACTCTTCATCTTCACCATCAGTTCCCCAACCATCCATCTCCATTTCATCTTCACCAATTTGCTGTATATCGCCAGTTTCGTCAATGATTTCGACGCGGGCATCATCGTCATCTGAATCATGCTCCTCGTCTGACGATTCATCTCCCTCTTCGTCCTCGTCATCATCTTCACCATCTATTATAACGTCTACATCGACGCCGTGGTCACCATCGAGACCTTCAATTTCTCCCATATCTTCGATATCTTCATCCTCGCTGATATTGTCTTCAGCATCCTCGGGCTCTTCGTCGTAGTCCATCTCATCTTCATAGCCTTCCTCGTACATTTCTTCGTCATCATCGTCAGAGTCTGATGATGAATCTTCTTCCCGGCCTGGCTCGAACATTCCAAGTGTAGAATTACGGAAGAGATCAGGGGTCTCCTCACGATCATCTTCGGCATCGGATACAGAGGTGGCTGACTCGATTTCGTCCTCTTCGTTTTGACCTGGGGTTGTCGAGATAAGTGAGAGCTCGCTGAGGTTGATCGCTGTATTGGTAAGTGACTTCAGGGGGCGTAGTATGTGCTTGACAGCACGCTTGGCGCCTGGGAAGTTTAGATCGACATCGGCAATGGATGCAGTCAAGGCAGGAATGAACCCCTTCTCGAACATCATGCGTCGGAGCTGCTTTTGGGAGGTCGTGGCAACAATTGGATGTTGTGGACCAACGTATTCCTTTCCGTTCATAAGATGGCCCATTAGTTCTGCCAGGGAGAACATTCGTGCATATTTCGAATCAAGTGGCTCGTTGGATGAGCTTGCTTCTCTATAAGCCTTGAGAATATGATCTAGGACAAACTTGCGGACAAAGAGAAGATCAGGCTCATCATCGCCATCAGACTGCTCCCGCCCCTTATCAGGCTGGTGCTCGCCAGTCTTGGACAAAAGAGCTGTGAGCACAGAATCCGCCCAGAAAGAGGTAATGAGTTTCTTGCGCATTCCAATCGAGTCTGCTTGTTCCAAAGTTCCGACGGGGACAAGATCAAAGAGCAGATAATTAATAACACTAGACCGAGGCTTGGAAGGAGTAAAAGCCTGTGGGGGAGCACTTCGCTTGAAATTTATGAACTCCAGTTTGGTGCGATTGTAAGACCCAAGTAACTCAGTCAAGCACTGAAGGAGGAGGCATCGATAAATAAAGATGGGATGCTCTTCAGCCTTAAAGTCAAGTTTCGGCGACGACTTAGGAGGCTTTGGAGGCGAGATTTCGAATGGATTCGTAGGCGGCACATAAGGAGTTGGAGGCGCTGATACAGGTGGAGTTCCCACCATGGCTGTGTCGCCATTTATTGATGTCGTACTGGCAGGAACACTAGGGCTAGCGGCGGCTGGCGTTGATTCCGTTTCTTGGACATCTCTGAAGTTGAGGAGTTCACAAAGCAAGTAATGAATAACACCATCCGGGTTCTCCACAATGGGAAATTTGCTCTCTGGGGCAACCTTTACTGTATCTGGCATCTCAGTATCCATACCTTCAGTAGATGGCTTGATGTCTTGTAATGTCAGATCTTCGGTTGCCTGTACGGTAGGCTGCACCGTGTCATCAGAAGACTTGGAGGCGGCATCAGAATTCGGTGGAGAACGATCCTTCAAGACAAGATTGTTTGCTCTATTTGGATTATCAGAGTTGTGATATGACCAGCGGCCATATTTGACAAGCTCATTGGTTACTTCGACAAAAAGTTCGGGGGAGCGGATAACGGCATGGGTCAATCCTTGAATATATTGCTGAGTGCTGATGTGTCGCTGGGTAGCAGGGCGAATTGTCTCAAACGAAATCTTGATGTCTGAGCGCATCATCTGTTTGATTGTCTCGTCATCTTCGATAACATGACGCAGTATAGCCATCATAGGGCCATGAATTAGTTGGTGACGAGAAGAACTAGCGCCAGCAAGTTGCTTTGCCATTACGAACAAGCGTTGGAGATTCTTCTTCTCGCCCATGAGTTGGGCGACTTTTCGGTTCCGAGTCAATATAACCAATACCCGCAATACAGACAAGGCCAAAGACTCGTCCTTACCAACACGAGGAAGGATTTCCATGATGGCATTCAGAAGCTGGTTACGTTCGTCTTCGGGAACAGCCGGATCAACAGACTCAAGCACCGGTTGGGCAATAGCTTCGTTATCATCCTTGGGAGCTACCCACTTAGTTTTGTGAGGTCGGGAATCTTGGCTAAGAAGCATCTCAACAATGAGCAGAATATGGCCGATCCAAGGTGATGGCTCTTCAGACGAGTGATCGGGCGCCAATTTGATAAATCCCAATAGTGTCGTAAGGTTTTCTTGGAGCTCTTCGACAGCAGCCCCATAGAAAGATTTGTCTCGAAGAAGTAAAGCAAGAAGGTGAGCATACGCAGCAATCTTCTTGCCATTTGTACGAATGTCTTCCTCTTCTGCAAACGACATAAGTGCCAACACAAGAGTTTCAGCCACAATTTTATGATAACCTGTCTTATCCGATAATCTTGAGGCGAATGTTTGAATCAGGTCTGCTACCTCGAAGGTAACCTCTCCATGTGCATTGATGACATCGAGACACTTGTCTATCAAAGAGTCTCTCATCGCATCACGGACTTCATTCAAGTCATCGACAGTTATTTGCTTTACCTGTTCTTGAGGAGTGTCTTGCACAGTGGTAGTTTGATCACTTGGAATAGGCTGGTTGACAAGTGAGTTGACGATCGCTTCTCGAACCGGATCAGCAGGTGCAAGAGGTGGTACACTAGGTGACTCTGAAGGTCCACTAGAATTGGTTGACATCGCTGAGTTGCTGGTAGTTGGTCTAGATGAAGCACCCTCAGCAACGGCAGGACGGTCAACAGAAGTGCAGTCACGGTCGGCTTCTGGAATGGGATATCTTGGTCGGCCTTCGCTCTTCAAATCAGAACAGTATTCCAAGGCATATGACAAATTATTGTTGCAGCGGTAGAGGGCTTCCATGGCAAGTTTCCGGTCAAAGTGTTGACTTAGCAGGTGGTCCAAATGGGGACCGCTCATTTTGAAGATTTGACGAGGTCCCTTGACAATGGGTCCGTGATTGTCAGAGCGTTTGAAGGCATGTTGCTCATTATCAGCGCTGGCGATAGTTCGAATGACATCAATCAAACTCCGCGTGACCTCGATGGATCCAGGGCTTTCTACCAGCTTGGACTCCCAGAGTCGGCGCACAACTGGCAGTACAGCCATTCTTAGCTCAACTAGAAACTGGGGTGCAGAAAAATGAGTTGGTTTGGAGCCGGATCGGTCTCTGTTTTCACGAGATGTCATTGATACTGTTTGGACCGCATCGGTGACATTCTTCCCATTGACCAGTTGATTGTAAATACTAAGAATGTTCTGAGTTGCAATCCCTGCTACTTGTGCGTTGATACTTCTAGGGGATGCATCCTTCGGGCCTTCGGGTCCAACATCACTTTGAGACTTTTCTGCCATGGACTCAAGGATTTTGTTCACAACTTCAAAGCCTCCTCGGTCCTTGAATGCCTGTAATACAAGAGTAATGGTTTGAACAGGGCGTTCATTATGGGGAGAATGGTCGATTAGCATATCTTGTAGGCCATTGATCGCTCCCATCCAACGAGTTGTATTATCAATCGGCCCCCTGGTGGAAAGTTCCCGAAGGATACTCTCTGCTAGGGCATCTGCAACTGCCACATGACCTTGCTTTTGGAACGCATCTGAGTGTGTGCGTTTCTGCACCAGACTTCTTCCGAGAATCTGGAAGAAAGGATTGAGAGTGCCCGTCATTTTTCGAAGGAGATGATGCAGAACTTGGAAATTCTTGTACTCTGGGGTTTCCTTATCAGCTTTTGTAAGTAGCGTGGGTGGCGCCGGGGGGGCTATAGGTGAGGGTGCAGCAGTGGATGGCGCATCCGCGATGGGTGCTTCGAGAGAGCTCGAGGTAGCATCAATATCAAGGATAGAATCTGGAAGGAGTTCTCCGGGCGTGGGGTCCTTTGCCAGAGGATGTGCCGCAACTTTCCAGTAGCTTGGAGCAATCTTGATGAACTCAAATGTCTCTCTGAATTGAGCTCCAACCAAAGGGCCAAGGGTTTGTACAAGCTGAACATAATAATCACTCAGATTGAGTTGACTCATTCCCGAAGCAGGGCTTCGATGCCCACTATAAGATGATGCTACGAAGCATGAATGAATGGTTGATACTAGCGAGTACAAGTTGACAAAAGCCTTCACAAACGTAGTGCCTTTGGCAAGAAATTGAGGATCTGCTGCAACTTGCGCTTCTTTAATGATGAAAGCTTTAAAGAATGGATCATTCCCGTTATAATCGGCAAGCGGGGCAAGGTGATCAACCGCAGTCTGTGCTCGTCGGAGGAGGGAGGGGAGTGTAAGATGGGGTTTGGTTTCCGTGAGAAGAGATATGACATTGCGTAATGTTCGGCTAGCAGAACCCTCCGCAAAATCATGACTTAAACAAGGCGAGTCGGCGAAATCGAGGACAAAGTCAATCGCGCCTTCCGATGCGCAGAACTCAGAGCGGATTGCATTGTTGTTAAATAGATGGACTAGAAAACTAGCAACTGCGGCAATATATGGGGTCATGGTAGCGTTGGAGTCCACTTCCATCGAAGGGGAGGGCATATCAGTGGCACCAACGTCAGCATCTTGCATCTCAACATCAGTACTATCCTCAACAATCTTTTCTCTAAGCTTGGATGACGCAGGATCGAGGATATCCTGGTCTGCAATAACGACTCCAGAGGCATTTCTTGTCCATAACTTTGCACCGATCTTGTCCTTCTCTCCTTTCATCTTGCATAGTGAGCTAACGCGAGTCACCATGTTTAGAACGGCGTTAAGAATCGCCTTCTTGAGGGGAGGGTGATGGCGAACTAGTTCATCGAAGAGGCTACCGAGGGTATTGGGTAGTTCTTTATTGGTGTTCATGCACTTGACGTGCTCTGGGCTCTCAAAAATCTCGAAGAAACTCTCTAGCGCTCCGCATTGCTGAAACATTGTCATACCAGCATTGTTCAGACATATTGCACCAAATGCTTGTGGTACAATATTAATTGTCTCTGCAGTTGGCATAATGCCTCGAGCAAGTGGGGCACTTCGAGGAGTCTGTAGTTCTGACAGAGAAGGTCGTGCTGGCGGCGCGATTGTACTATTAGGATCGTCTTCGTCGTCGTCATCGTCGTCGTCGTCATCAGTCGATGATTGACCCGGAGAGCTTGCGGCCGGTTCATGATCTGCAACTGGTGCTGAGGCTGGGGAGGGTACGATTTCAGTTGTTGCCACTATTGTCTTGCCAGTAACAGTCTCAAGAAAAGCCTTGCTAAGACCAGCCTCTGCAATAACGGCAAAGCTTGTTGGCTCATTGTTGATGAAATCATTCAAGATGCTAACAGCGTTAGTCCATACGATGGAGCCAAAACATGCTGAGTTCGAAATAATTTGTCGAAGGCTGCTTAGCAGCTGGGTTGAATCAATCAAATTGCGAAGGAGTCGATCCGAATTTGCTCCATATGTTCCCGCAGAGCTCATCATGTGATGGATAAATTTGAAAAGCCATTTCAGGGTCTGTTGTTGAAAGTATGGAATCTGATAGTCTACTGTTGTAGATTGATGTTCAACCAATACCCCATTCCCCGATGCGACGTTCGCTGCAGAAGTAGAAACTTCAAACACGATCAAGTTCGAAATCACGTCGAGACCATCAGCATCTGCTAAAGTTTGGAAAGCATCCCTTCCACTATACATGATGTTGTCAAGGAAATTCAGCACCTTGGGCTGGTATCGTTTGGCAGCAGGATTACGTAAGGCCAATACCTCCACTAGAATAGGCATAATTCCAGCTGTGATTAAATCCCCGCCCGTTCGAGGATTGACAGAGATACTGGAAATTAGAGCAAAGAGAGCGTCACGCCATTCGTCAACTTCAGTAAGTTGATCTCCACCAATCTCATTGTCGTTAGTCAACTCAGCTACAGCCGTTCTCACGACATACAAAAGTACCCCATGGTTGACGTTTGTATTGAGAGCCGTGCAAACGTCTTGATACTTATTAGGGTGTTGACCAAGTGCATCGAGGGCAGTCAAGACAATTGACTGGAGGTGCCTAGGAACGGCAACATCACCTTCTGCGGGTGGGTGAACCAGCTCGGCTAGCTGATAAGCAAGCTGCAGCCGACGTGGCTCATCACCATCTTGCTTCATGACATTCTCCAAAAATGCAGGTTCTGGATAAATGTAAGCCAGGTTGGTAATTGCGAGTAAACGGATGGCTAGAAGTTGCTGTCGAGTTTCGAGAGATGTTGTTAATGCACTAGCGACTCTGAGTTTGTTGAGAAGTTGATACTGCAAATCCTGGGGCAAGCCTGTAAGACTTCCCCTCAATATATCATGAACACCATCCGACTTGAGTTTGGTGGACGGAATCTCAATAGACTTGACTGTTTGACGGGAAGCCTCCTCGATTGGGTGTGAAGGGGTAGCTTGGACATCGTCCGCAATTGCATTCCTGGCATGGCGTTGGCCATGTGGCCCAAGATTGGATGATCGACGAACAGGCGTTGGTGTATCAGGAACACTGGGTGAAGTAGCACTCAAAGAGTCTCGGGCTGCACTACCGTTTCCACTTGGCTCAGTGTCTGACGTGGATTTTGGATAGTAGGTGAGTTTCACATCTCCCCAACTCTCCCATTTTGCATCTGATACACTATTGCTCTGTCCAGAACTTGCCTTAACCATAGATACAAGATCCGTAGCATAAGTGGTGGAGGAGGTGCCATTTGGACTAGTTGCCAAGCTGAAATATGGCTTTTCCTTTTCCTTTCCCTTATTGCTAGTACTTGGAGTCACCGGTGTGCTTGGCTGTACAGATTCGGAGGCAGTAACCGTTGTCTTGGTGAAGGGCAGAGCCAGTTGTGTCACTCTATCCAAATTGATATTGTAGTGACTTAGTAAAGCATTCTGTGAATGCTTCGGATGAACAGAATGCATGCGCTTAACAGCAGCTTGATATCTTTGTGCTAGTTCGGATCCAAGGAAGAGGGTAGCTTCGAGTAAGGAGAGAGATGTTGTATTAAGTAAACAATTGAGATGTGGACTGCTTGCATAGAGGCTCCGGTTACCACAATTGCGTAAAAGCATTCGTGAAAATGTAAGAACTGATTTGACTAGTTGTAAATCCCCGTCCGGCTCTCTTTCCAAACCAACCGGAGGACACTCTCCGTCTTTATCGATGTGGCTATCCATCAATACCAAGACGCCAAAGTCCATGGTCTGAGGTCCGTCTTCGAGTTTGTATGCTTTCACAATTCGCTCAAGTATATTATCGAACCGGTTGAGAAGCGATATCCAGTGATATAAATCACCCCGTGGAAAAGGCCATCTCGTTGGAAAGGTAGCAAGATGTTGATCTAGGTTAGATAAAGGTATTCTGCATGCAGTTTGGCAGAAGTTCTTGAGCCATGGTGACTGTACACGGGTTAGTTGGGCTACACATGCAAATGCTGCTTGGACTGACCAGAGTCTCCTCATGCTTTGGCTGCATGGTCTTAGTGATTTTAACCATGTTGATGGCGGGAACGGCGAGGCCGCCGGTGCTAGATTATAACCCCCTCCACTACCTCCGTGTCACAGATAGCTGTCGGCAGCTTGGCAGATCGAAGGAGCATCCGAGGGAGGATGGCCCCGAAGAAGGTATGGTTGTTGGTCAAAGGCGGAGTGCCTGTCGATGTGTTTTTGGTCGTGCTACCGGATCAAGTTGGGCAAGCGGAGTTCCGCAGGAAAGACGTGTGATTATCTGCTTGCGGATGAAGCTGGATTGCTACACCGAGAATCCAAAGGATGTGTAGAGAGATGATGCTCGCACTGAGCAGGTTGGGGCGTGTGGAGCAGGGTGCGTTTGCTAGATGGGGCAAGAGAAATGAGGTGACGAGAGGAACGGTGCAGGCGCCTTTCGTATCTCTTTCTTCTTGTAATTCTTTTGCTCGGCAGTGTGGCCGTTGTATGCCGATTATCAAGAGTTGGGGGTGGTGGTTGTTGGGGTTTGGAGAGGTTGAGGTTATGTGTAGAAGAAGCTCGAAATGTCGCGTTAAGACCCACGTCGAAGCTTTCTTTGAGGTCGCTTAGCCTCATATGACGATATCAGGCAGTTGTAGCCTGAGGGCATCGGGCTGCTAGAATCCCGCTCACTCAGCCTTGTCCGAATATGGAGGAGGATATTACTTTATATTCACTACATACAAACTACATACAAACTAATGATTTGTTTTTACATAACCCTTACCTCAAGGGAGCTGGCTAGGTACGTGGGAAAATGACTCTCACTTTGATGATGATGATGATGATGATGATAATAATAATAATAATAAGTAACAGCTCTTCTCGATGCTACCAGTACAAAATCCCCGCGCTGCAATCCAAGGACTATAATTCTACCCATCGACAAATTCATCTAGCTTTATTTTCCTAACCACGTAGCAGTGGAGACAAATATTGACCCCTGATACGTGGATGGTACGCTGGGGACGTACGGTAAGGTTATGTGGAAAAGAGCAGAAGAAAAACAGGAATCAGGAATCAGGAATTATCAACACTTAGGCAACTCAGCATGTTGTCCACGCAAAGCCTGTTAGGTTGGGTTATATGTGCTTTAAATAAAGAGAATCCGATAAAAGCTTAAAGCCAGCTAGCTTCCTATTCCTTACGTACTGGTAGTTTCGGGGATTAAAAGTTGGTGAAGGTAGGTAAGCGCCTATCATAAAATGCATGGATTATAAATTATTAGCTGCATCGACATACTGTTTGGTCGATGTTGAATTGTTAGTAATTCGTGATACCCATGAGCTTTTATACCAATACTGATATCTCTTTGGATGTAGAGATATGCAGATGTTCTTACGGGACTGGCAACGACAATCCCGTTTCCAAATATCAAAATGGAACAGCCTACCCTATGAGGCTGCGTTTAGGAGCCGTGGATATCATTAATTTGTATGGCATCTCATGGTTAAGAAGAAAACAATGCTTTTAAGGCGGAACAGATTAAAGACCGCCATCAGGGGCTCAATAGTACATGGAATCTGACCTCACTTTTGCAAAGCGAATGAAGAATCAGTTTCCAGTGTGTTCAATTTGTGAGCTCGAACAAACAGAGCCCCTTTTAAACATGTAAATGGCATTTATACATGATTCAAGTCAAATGATCAGAATCCTGGCCCTTTGAATTGATATTGAAATATTTATACTTCTGGGCGTGGCGTGTGCTCGAATATTTATTGTGCACTGCCGTTACCCAGTAGTCGACTTATTAGATATTAATTGAACCCACGAAATACCCGTTCTTAGAGATATCCCACGTATCCAGACTAATAGACGATCTGGTCGCATCCTGTTCTGTTCGTCCCATTTACAGTTCATTCACCGTATAGTGAGTGGTAGCTACGGTACCGTTAGTACTGTACATACATTGAAATTGACACCAAACTCTAATTGATATCCAATCTAGCTAAATAGCATTGCTAGGTTTCAAATCTTATGTAACAACATAATGATTGGTCATCTCACAATCTATGCTTGTACGGAAGTATAGTCCTGACCAGAGGCGCAGGGGCAATCATCCACTCGTTTCCCCTGTTTCTGCTGGGAAATGCAAAGCAGTGGCTGAAAATAATAAGAATGTCAGGTTATAGTTGCACCACCACCACGGAAAAGATGCTTTTTCTTACAGAGTCCTGAGCAATCTGTTCTCTACGGTTGGTTGTCAAGTAGATGCGCTCAAATTACTCTATTGATGATGATGTCTTACTTTCTAACGTCCGATGAAACATAAACGAAATATTATTGTCTGTTCAACTGGCCCGTTCGAGTCACAATAGTGGTTACTCCACATTCATCTCTTTATCAGGATAAGCGACAGCTCTACTTTGAACGCGTCTTCTGTCAAATTTCAACATCCTACCAAACAGCATCCCACATACAGCAAACGCCAGCATTGATCGTGACAATCCCAAGATCATTCTCCAAAGTCCACCAGTGCCAGGAATACCATATAACAACTCTGCCGCGCCATATTCGTTACATGTAAAGCGGCCTACCACCGCTTCCCCCTTGATGGCATCCTCATAACCATTCCCACGACACTAGATCGACAGCTGCATACTCAGTCATTTAGGACATCATGCCCGAACACGAAGACCACGATGCGCCAGACGCTAAATCCCCAACATCCAGAAGGAACTCCAGCGCCGATAACTCAGACCGCGAGATAGTATGTAATACCCAATTTCCTGATTTGTCTTTGAGAACGTCACACCACCCCTTCGAGTGCTACTGGATAACTGCCAAACACCTCATTAATACTCTTGGCTTTGTAGGACGCATTCGAGGACGCCAATGATACAGCAGCGATTGAAAGGGCGTCGAGTCCGGACGAGACACCACACGGTACAAGGTCACTGACCAAACGGCGGTCATCCTCCATACAACGCACAACAACCACTGAAACTCCTGCAGCACCAACGAGTCCTGAGGTGAAAACAAATGGCGATGCAGATCATGAGGATGAGGTCCACGATCCAAAGCAACCAAGTTCCCCCCTGCCTGCGGAACGGCGTCTCTCTGTGGCTTCCTTAGACAA
>Ga0247812_10001960_pt1 | contig 11624 bp, 6 predicted proteins | sample UWRJL149409B1_FD_178011 | JGI IMG/M metagenome (GOLD analysis project Ga0247812, IMG submission 178011) | Plant litter microbial communities from Arlington Agricultural Research Station in Wisconsin, United States - UWRJ-L149-409B-1 | ecosystem: Environmental > Terrestrial > Plant litter >...
ATTGACCACTTCAAACGGACCTGAATTAACCACATCAGTATTTAGTTTTCGAATATCAGAAGCAATTACATTTTCTGTTCCGTATAGCTTACGTAATTTTTGTGTCAGTTCCGTTCCGATTTGACCACAAGCGCCAATGATTAGTATTTTTGGATTCATTAGAATGTATTTAAAGAACAAATATAATATATTCGTAAATAATCATGATTTTAAGAATGTTAAATTATGAATTTAATAACAAATAATATTATTTTTTATTTAATTCTCTTTCAAAAAGCTTTCTTAAACTTAACCAAAATGGTTGTAAATCAAAATTCATAATTGTAAATTTACTTGTAACTTTGCAGCCTAAAGTTGTACCAGATGAAATCGCCATTAATAAAAGTTTGCTCAGTCAAACAGTAATAAATAAAAGGCGATAACATATATGACCATAAAAATAAATTTTACATATATGAAATACAAAATATCTCTTTTTCTGCTTTTAGTTTTTATGCTGAATTCTTGTCAGGATGAAAATGAAAAGCGCCTTGCTGAAAATAAAAAAGAAGCAAAAAAGAAAGAAATCATTTTTAATAATATTAATAAAGCGTGGGTGTTTATTGATGAACCTATTAATGAGGTTTCAGAACAAAATGTAAATACCTGGAAAGAATGGCGCGAATTTTTAAAAGAATTAGACCAGAAACCAAGAAAAACAATTGGGGCTTTTCAGAAAAAATCTGCCGCAATTGCTAAAAAGGCAATGGCGCTAAACAATAATATTCCGGCGCAATTTAATCAGCCTCAGATAAAAAGCCGAATTTCAAGTTTGATTACAAAAGTAAAAATGATGGATTTATTTATTCATCTGCATAAAATTCCTGATGAAAAAGTGACTTTTTTAATAGGTGAAATCAACAAGGAATTAGTTTCATTAGAAAGACAGATGGATAACATTGTTGTAAAAAGCAAAATTCCAAAAGAGCAGGGAGAAGAAGATTTTCTAAGAATGTTAGACACAACACGTGCCATTCCAAATTCCAATATGGCGCCGACGCCGTTACGAAATATAGATCAAAATTTACCAAAAGTTGAGTAAAAACGCCTTATATACCACCTATGACAATTTGCCTAAAACGCAGCAGATTGCAACGGAATTAATAGAACACAACCAGATAAAAATGCATCTTAACGGCTTGTTAGGATCTGCAGTTTCATTTGTTTTACGTGCTGTTTTCAAAAAAACAGAATTGCCTTTTTTAGTTGTTTTAGACAATAAGGAAGAAGCCGCTTATTATCTCAATGATTTGGAACAAATGATCGGCGAGCAGGATGTGTTGTTTTATCCGGCATCATTTCGTCGTCCGTATCAGGTTGATGAAACGGATAATGCGAATGTTTTGCTTCGCGCTGAGGTTTTAAACCGAATCAATTCCCGTAAAAAACCGGCAATAATTGTTACGTATCCGGAAGCGCTTTTTGAGAAAGTAGTGACGAGACAACAATTAGACAAAAACACATTAAAAGTCGCTTTGAACGATAAAATTTCAATTGATTTTATCAACGAAGTTCTGTTCGAATATGAATTCAAAAGAGTTGATTTTATTACAGAACCTGGCGAATTTTCGGTTCGTGGAGGAATTGTCGATGTGTTCTCTTTTTCAAACGATCATCCATACAGAATAGAGTTTTTCGGTAATGAAGTCGACAGCATCAGAAGTTTTGATGTTGAAACACAATTATCTGTTGAAACCCATAAAAAAATCACGATTATCCCGAATGTCGAAAACAAGATATTTCAGGAAAACCGTGAAAGTTTTCTAGATTACATTTCAGAGAAAACCGTCATATTTATTCAAAATACAGACGGACTTTTTAGCCAATTGGACAAACAATTCGCAAGAGCAGAAGAAGCTTATGGTAAACTTTCGGGAGAAATAAAACACGCCACTCCTGACCAATTATTTTTAAATCAGGCATCGCTGATCAAACGGGCGTTGGATTTTTCGATTGTAGAACTGGCTTCAAAACCCATTTTTAAAACCACAAAAAAATTCGAATTTCATATTCAGCCTCAGCCATCTTTCAACAAACAATTTGATTTATTGCTGAATAACTTGAGCGACAATCATTTCAACGGCTATAAAAACTATCTGTTTTGTTCGAATGAGGCACAGGCCAAACGTTTTCATGATATTTTTGAAAGTCTGGATGAAGCCAATTCAGAAAACATCCGAAAGCAATATCACACCGTTGTGTTGCCTTTGTACCAGGGTTTTATTGACGAAGAAAATCAAATAACGGCGTACACAGATCATCAGATTTTTGAACGTTATCATAAATTCAACATCAAAAACGGCTATTCTAAAAAGCAAAATATTACGCTTAAAGAATTGACGGCACTTTCGGTTGGCGATTATGTAACGCATATTGATCACGGAATTGGAAAGTTTGGCGGCTTGCAGAAAATTCAGGTAGAAGGCAAAACACAGGAAGCGATTAAATTGGTTTATGCTGATAATGATATTGTGTATGTGAGTATTCACTCGCTTCATAAAATCTCAAAATACAACGGAAAAGACGGTACGCCTCCAAAAATTTATAAATTAGGATCGAACGCCTGGAAGATTTTAAAACAAAAAACCAAAGCACGTGTCAAACATATTGCCTTCAACTTAATTCAGTTGTATGCAAAACGAAGATTGGAAAAAGGGTTTCAGTTTGCACCGGATAGTTACCTGCAAAACGAATTAGAAAGTTCGTTTATTTATGAAGACACACCGGATCAAACCAAATCAACACAAGAAGTAAAAGCCGACATGGAAAGCGATCGCCCAATGGATCGTTTGGTCTGTGGTGATGTTGGTTTCGGAAAAACAGAAGTTGCCATTCGTGCTGCTTTTAAAGCCGTTGACAATAGCAAACAAGTGGCAATTTTGGTTCCGACGACTATTTTGGCATACCAACATTATAGAACTTTTACAGAACGATTAAAAGATATGCCGGTTTCAATTGGGTATTTAAACCGATTCAGAACGGCGAAACAAAAAGCGCAAACTTTAAAAGATTTAGCTGAAGGAAAACTAGACATCGTAATTGGAACACATCAATTGGTAAACAAAAATGTCGTTTTTAAAGACCTTGGTTTATTGATTGTGGATGAGGAACAAAAGTTTGGTGTCAACGTAAAAGATAAATTAAAAACGATTGCTGCAAATGTCGATACACTGACCTTAACGGCAACGCCAATTCCGAGAACGCTTCAGTTTTCGTTGATGGCTGCTCGCGATTTATCAGTAATTACAACACCTCCGCCAAATCGTTATCCGATTGAAACGAATGTGGTTGGTTTTAATGAAGAAGTAATTCGTGATGCGATTTCGTATGAAATTCAAAGAAACGGACAGGTTTTCTTTATCAATAACCGAATCGAAAATATAAAAGAAGTTGCCGGAATGATTCAGCGTTTGGTGCCAAACGCCAGAGTCGGAATTGGTCACGGACAAATGGAAGGTGCGAAACTCGAAGAATTGATGCTAGGTTTCATGAACGGCGATTTTGATGTTTTAGTAGCCACCACAATCATCGAAAGTGGTTTAGATGTACCAAATGCCAACACGATTTTCATCAACAACGCTAATAATTTCGGATTGTCAGATCTCCATCAAATGCGAGGTCGTGTAGGGCGAAGCAACAAAAAAGCATTTTGTTATTTCATCTGTCCGCCGTATTCTTCCATGACCGAAGATGCAAGAAAACGTATTCAGGCTCTGGAGCAATTCAGCGAATTGGGAAGCGGTTTCAACATTGCCATGAAAGATTTGGAGATTCGTGGTGCCGGAGATTTATTAGGTGGAGAACAAAGTGGTTTCATCAACGAAATCGGTTTTGACACGTACCAAAAAATCATGAACGAAGCGATCGAGGAATTAAAAGAAAACGAATTCAAAGATTTGTATCCCGAAGAAAATGATATTGAAACGAAGGAATATGTAAAAGATTTACAAATCGATACCGACTTTGAGTTGTTATTCTCTGACGAATATATCAATAATGTTACGGAACGTCTCAGTTTGTACAACGAATTGGGTTCAGTAAAAAACGAAGAAGAACTGGTTATTTTTCAAAACAAATTAATTGACCGTTTCGGCCCAATGCCCCCACGTGCCAATGCCCTGATGAACAGTATTCGCATCAAATGGATTGCAACCAACATCGGAATCGAAAAACTGGTGATGAAAAAAGGCAAAATGATCGGTTATTTCGTCTCCGATCAGCAGTCGGATTATTACCAGTCTTCGAAGTTTAGAAAGGTTTTGCAATTTGTACAAAAACAAAGCAGTCTCTGCACCATGAAAGAAAAACAAACACCAAACGGCTTGCGGCTTTTATTGACTTTCGAGAATGTAAAATCTACAAAAAGGGCGTTGGAATTGATGGAGATGTTGGGAGAGTAAATTTCTTTAGATTTATTAGAAGCAGAAAATCAAGTTTCAAAAGACCATTAGTCCCGCTATCCCTTGCAATCTTTTATGCCGAACACCGGCATAAAAGGATTTCCAGTGCTATCGGGGCTAGGTGAGAGGTTTAGTGATTTTTATTTGCCTTTAAGAATGCATAATTTAGCGCTAAAGATTAAGGTTTATTTATCTTTTATTTAAGAAAAATCTTAGAACTAAAAAGTTTACTTTGATCCAAATTTCAAAGTAAACCAATTTATGTACTATTATTTTATTTTTCTGTTTTTACTATTCGGATCAACTTCAGTTTCAGCTCAGGAAAAAATTAAAATTATTCAAAATGATTCTCTCAAATCACAATCAATAGATCCTTTACGTCCTGCAAAAGCGTCTTTCTTTTCGGCTATTTTGCCTGGTTTAGGACAGATTTATAATAAGAAATACTGGAAAGTCCCTTTAGTTTATGGAGCAATTTGCACAAGTACTTATTTATATATTGATAATCATAAAAAACATAATTTATACAGAGATGAATATAAAAACAGACTTTCGGGTAACATCAGCGATTCTGAATATCTGGCACGATTATCAGAAAGTCAATTAATTGCAGCTCAAAAAGGATTTCAAAGAAACAGAGATTTATCAGCATTATTTATGGTTGGATTTTATGTTTTAAATATTATTGATGCAAATATTGATGCCGCTTTATCACAATTTAATGTAAGCGAAGAATTAGCATTTAAACCAGTAATGATAAATAATAATATATCCTCAAAAAATGATTTTGGGTTTGCATTTAATTACTCATTTTAAAATGATTTTTTTGGAAAAAGAAATAAAAAAATGGTGCATGAAAATAGCATGCACCATTGAATTTTCAACTTTTAAAGAATTATTGAATAATCAGTTTTTTAGTTATTTTAAAATCTTTAGACACAATATTTACAATATAAATTCCTGAAGCTAACCGGTGATCAACTTTTCCTGATGTAGAAAGTATGTGTGTTAAAACCTCTCTTCCATTCAGGTCTGAAACGGTAATCACAGCAAGATCTCCATTCTTTAATTCAGGTATTAATACATGAAATTGATTATCAGTTGCCGGATTCGGATAAATTCCAATTACAGGTTCAGCTGTTGAAACATCTTCAATTTTTAATGCAGATTTAGCTGTTCCAACAGTTGTCGGTACTAATTGCCATTGTGCACTAAACCACCCATCTTGCGAATTGCCGTATTGGGCAGAACCGGTTTGGTTTTCAACATGAACAATATTTACTGACTGCCATCTGTTTCTAATTCTGATCCAGGTTCCATCCACATTATCGCTCGACCATTGTGCACTCCAAAAACCGGCGTCTGTTAGATTACACTGAACAGATCCTGTTTGGCTTTCAATATTTATCAGTTCACCGGTTGCAACATTTTTCAACACAAAATAAGTGGCATCAACCGCTATTTTTTGCCATTTGTAATTGTTGGCAGAAGCATTTGCTCCATAACCTACATTCGCTCCGGCATCAGACAGATAAGCTCCTGTCCACCTGTTTTTGATTGTGTAATAGGTTCCACCGGCCGGAGTTGTAGAAACTGTTACGGCACAAGTGCTTGTTTTACTTCCGTCAACTGTAGTTACGGTAATAACTGCAGTTCCATTTGCAACAGCTGTTATCAATCCAGAACTGTTTACTGTTGCTACAGCGGTATTACTTGAGCTGTAAGTAACGTTTTTATTTGTTGCATTGGAAGGAAGAACTGTGGTCGTTAATTGCTGTGTTGCACCAATCGATAACGAAGCTGAAGCCGGGCTTAAACTCACACTGGTAACGGCAGTACCAGTTCCCGGGTTCGAATCATACCAAGTGCTGTTCATGTACCAGCCCGTTTTGTTTCGGTTTAAATCTGCGGATTGAGTCGTTCCGTCATTAAAAATTAAGTTGGTTGAAGTTATGTTGGTAAACGTATAACTGTACCAGCCATTTCCGTTATTGTTCATATTTACGCCCGGCCATGACGCATCAGCTAAAACTCCTGCTGGTAAAGCACTCCAATGATAAATTTTAATTCCGGTTCCCCAAGTTGATGGTTTATAGAAATAAACGGTAAAATTAGTACCAGGATTTACAGTAATTACTGCAGTGGCCGTTTTATTTCCGTTTTGGGAAGTTGCTGTAATAGTAGCTGTTCCTGCTGAAACTGCAGTAACCAGTCCGGATGAATTTACCGTTGCAACTGCTGGATTGTTAGAACTCCACGTTACCGTTTTGTTTGTTGCGTTTGCCGGAGCAATTGCTGCATTTAATTGTTGAGACGAACCTAAACCAATAGTGGCAGTTACAGGATTAACTGAAACTCCGGTTACCGCAACAACCGGAACATTCGAGTTGGTTAAAACCAAATATTCATAAGCACCAAATGATCTTGTAGTGCCGGCAGTTAAAGTCACAGAAGCATTATTATACGGATTGACATAAGTTCCCGCCAATGCAGCCGGAATAACATATGATTTAGAAGCATTTCGTAAGTTCGACATTACGATCACTTTTTCAGTATTTAATGTTTTGGTAAAAACACTGATATCGTCATTCGCATACATCGTTAAGTTTCCCCTTCTGATGGCTGCACTGCTGCTTCTGAAATTTAGAACTTTGGCAAAATCAGCAGCAGCAGTTGGATTTTGTGACCAGTTGAATTTGAAGCCTGTCCAGGGCCAATCGGTTTTGGGTTCGTAATCGATTTCCTGTCCGCTCATTAAAAAAGGTACCCCTTTCATATAAGCAGAAACAACAAAGTTAGCGACAACACCATTATGATTATTAAAGACTACAAAAGGCCTGTGTATTCCGTTTTCGTTGGTATACGTATCATGATTTCCTGTAAAACGCACAACCTGATTTGTACCTGTTGCATTTGCATATTCGTAATCATTTATGGTTTGAAAGCGCTGGGAAACCGGACCTCCTGCTGCCACATCTTTTAAGCCAGTCCAAAACCATCTGTCACCGAAATTCAGGTCAAATCCAGCAGTAAAGTTGGTTTGCCTGTCACCTTCGGCAAGCATTAATAGTTTATGAGATGTAATTCCGCGGATATTTCCAATCACTTCTGACCAGAAATCAAGAGGAGGATTATTGGCATAATCACAACGATAACCGTCGATATTGGCAGCTAAAATCCAATAGCGCATCGCATCTTTTATAGCCGCTCTGGTACCTGAATTATTAAGATCAAGAGCTGCAATATCTGAATAATTTCCTAACTGCTGAATCGTAGTCCCATTTCGCTTATAATACTCAGGATGTTGAATTGTCCAGGGATTATCCCAGGATGTTCCATTGATGGCAACGTCTAGAATAACTGCCATTCCACGATTATGTGCACCGTCCACTAAAGTACGCAGATCAGCCAATGAACCATACTCTGAGGCAACAGCTTTAAAATCCTTAATACAATAGGGAGAAGCGGAACTTTTGGGATCTGTACCGTGAGGGTAAATGGGCATTAAATAAATAACATTAGTGCCAAGTGCTTTGATATTATCTAATCGGGCGGTTACTCCGGCTAAATTTCCGTTGGCACTAAACGGACGAATATGTACCTGATACATGTTTACATCTCTGGGATCCGGAACACCGGCAAATGGCGTACCGTATTGCGGAGGATCTTGTGCATAAACGGAACTTGCAAATAATAGTAGTAAACAAATTAATGTTTTGGTACTATTAAAAAATCGAGTGATAGTTTTAATTTTCATAATTCTGGTTTTTGAATGCTTGTCGGCATCTCTAACTAAAATTCATTCTCACTTGCATTGTTTTAAATTTGACAAACATTTGTGGTTAATAGTTTTCAAGTTGTAAATTTTTAATCTGTGGTATTCTGCGTATCATTATTCAAGACATAGAAATCTACTGAGTGAAACGCACATGGCCGCTTCACTCAGAATAAATTTCTTTAACTATATTTCTATGAGTTATATTCTTTTACAATTATACTTGCTGTGAATAATTATAACTTTTTCAATCCTTTTAATTCTGATGCATTTCCTTCTTTAATGCTGATTGCAACACCTCCGCCTGGAGCCAAATACTGTTTTAAAATTGTTTTTGAGGTTACAACAACTTTAGTAACGGTATACTTTTGCGGGTTTTTATCCCAATTAGCTTCTTTTGCATCAGCGTAAACAGTTGCAATGAATTTTTTACCTGCAGGAAGATAATCGAATGTAAGGTTTGCGGTTCTTGCATTTTCATCTGTAATTCCTCCAACAAACCATTCCTCTTTTCCTTTTGCTTTACGGGAAATGGTGATATAGTCTCCCGGTTCAGCTTCCAGGATATAACTGTTGTCCCAATCGACAGCAACATCTTTAATAAACTGAAAAGCATCTGGAAAACGCTCATAATTCCCCGGAATATCTGCCGCCATTTGCAACGGACTGTACATGGTAACATAATACGCCAATTGTTTTACCAAAGTCGTATTCACGCGTTGTGAACTACCTGTTCCGTAATACGAAAGATCCGTCTGGAAAATTCCCGGGGTAAAATCCATTGGTCCTCCCATTAAACGGGTAAAAGGCAAAATCGTAGTATGATCAGGGTTTAATCCTCCCATTGATTCAAATTCGGTTCCGCGTGCAGATTCCTGTGCAATCCAGTTTGGAAAAGTTCGGTTTAATCCAGTTGGGCGAACTGCTTCGTGGCTGTTGATCATGATTTTATAATCGGCAGCGCGTTTGGCTACATGAATATAATGATTGACCATCCACTGCCCGTCATGATGTTCGCCACGCGGAATAATTTTACCAACATAACCGGTTTTTACCGCATCATAACCGTTATCAGTCATAAACTGAAAAGCACGGTCTAAACGACGTTCATAATTGGTTGCAGATCCTGAAGTTTCGTGGTGCATCATAATTTTTACACCTTTTGAAGCGGCATATTCACGTACAGCTTTTACATCAAAATCAGGATAAGCGGTTACGTAGTCAAAGACGTCTTCTTTCCAGTTGTTGATCCAGTCTTCCCAGCCGATATTCCAGCCTTCGATCAGGATGGCATCAAAACCATTTTTAGAAGCAAAATCAATATATTCTTTCGCACGTTCTGTTGTCGCTCCGTGTTTTCCATTCGGCGTAAGCTTAGAAAAATCATCAGTCAGTTTTACATTGTTTTCTTGCCCGAATGCCCAGGTACTTTTTCCGGCTACGAAATATTCCCACCAAATCCCGATATATTTTACCGGCTTGATCCACGAAACATCTTTGTAACTCGTAGGTTCGTTAAGGTTGAGAATTAATTTGGAAGCCAAAATAGCTGTTGCTTTATCGCTTACGACAACAGTCCTCCAGGGCGATTGTGCATCTGTCTGCATGTATCCTTTTGCCCCAACAGCATCAGGCGCTAAATGACTTCTCAATTTATTATTTACAGCATCAACTTCAAGATACATTGCCGGATAATTGATCAAGCCTGCTTCGTGGATATTGATGTACAACCCGTCATCAGATTTCATCATCGATGGAGTTTGGACTGCTAATTCTTTGATAGGCCATTGCGAATTGATTTCAATCGTGGCTTTTTTCATCAACGAAGGAATCTCAGAAATTTTCGAAGTGGTATAAGCGTATTCGTTGGTATCATAATCTCCCGGAATCCAGAAAATTTTGTGGTTTCCTGCCAGATTAAATTCAGAACGTTCTTCTTTTATTACAAAATAACTTAAATCATTTTGCTTCGGAAATTCATATCTGAAACCCAATCCGTCGTTGAATAAACGAAAACGAATGCGAATATATCTGTTGTTGTTTTTCGCTTGCGCCAATGTGACAACCAGTTCATTATAGTTATTGCGAATTGTTTTTTCTTCCCCTAAAACAGGATTCCAAGTATCATCAACTGAGGATTGTGCTGTATTTGTTACGGTAAAACCATCCAAAAACGAAGGCATATTATGAAGTTGTAAACCCAAAGAACTTGGTTTTATAACTGCTTTTTGTTTATATGATAATTGGTAAGATGGGATTCCGCCTTCTTTCAGTTCAAATTTTAAAGAAAGGTTTTTGTCAGGAGAAACTATTTCCTGTGCCTGAGTCCATAATGAACAGGCACAGAAAAAAAGACAAAGGGCAATTTTTTTGCTTAAAGAAATCCTAAACACTTTTTTATTGGATTGAAAATTCATGTTATTTAGTTTTTTTCAAATCTGATTTTGAAGATTGTATAGTATTAGTTTTTTAACACTAAATATTGATAGGGTGCCAGTGTAGTTTCCAAATCTAAAGTTACCGCAACTCCTGTAAAACCGTCTTTCCAACTTCCTTTTAATGAAGGAGGAACAAGATATTTTACGGTATTATTTGTCAGATTCGAAAGAACCAATACTTTTTCCGCATCCTTCACCATCGTAAATGCACTAACGGCATCACTGCTGTACCCGGTAAATACACCTTTTTTAATTGCATTGCTGGTATTTCTAAAAGCAATAATTTTTTTATACTCGGCAAGCATTTCTGCATCTGCTGTTGACCAGTCAATTGGAGTTCTCGAGAAATAATCAATTTTTTGCGCATAGCCAATTTCCTGTCCGTTATAAATCATCGGAACAGACTTCATATAAGCAGCTACAACAAAACTGGCTATAGATCCCTTTTTACCTCCGAAAAGCTGAATTGGAGTTCCTTCTGCCCAGTTTACATCATGATTGCTGGTGTATCTTACCACCTTGTTTTCCGGGCTGTAAGTGTTTGCATATTCAGTAGCGTTTGAATTTTGTAAAGTCGTCGCAGATACATTTTCCTTGAAAACTTTTTCTAAAGTACTAAAGAAATTAAATCCAAAAGTATAATCAAATCCGGAAGTAAAATGACTTACTTTAGAGCCTTCAGCTAACATTAATATCTTCTGATTTTTTTTGATGCTTCGTAATTTTGTGATGGCATCCGTCCAAAAACCAGGAGCTACAAAATCAGCATAATCACATCTGAAGCCATCTATATTTGCTGTGTAAACCCAGTAGGACATCGCATCAATCATGGCTTTTTTCATTTCAGTATTATTAAAATCCAATTGGGCAACATCCAGATAATTAGTTCCTGGCGGGTGTATTATTTTCCCGTCTTCACCTTTTTGATACCAATCAGGATGTTCTGTAATCCAGGTATTATCCCAGGCAGTA
>Ga0247812_10001961_pt1 | contig 11623 bp, 7 predicted proteins | sample UWRJL149409B1_FD_178011 | JGI IMG/M metagenome (GOLD analysis project Ga0247812, IMG submission 178011) | Plant litter microbial communities from Arlington Agricultural Research Station in Wisconsin, United States - UWRJ-L149-409B-1 | ecosystem: Environmental > Terrestrial > Plant litter >...
CATCCAAATCCGGCTCAGCCCGCCCGTTTTCCTTATCAGGGAGTGGCGTTTGAGCGCGAGGAGCGATGCTGCCATCGCAACTCGGATTGCAGGCGCTCCCGGTGGAGCCCCCGCAATCCAGCCGTGCTGTCGAGCAAAGGGCCCTCGTCCCGGCCAGCGCCCCCTTAAGCGCGGGCACGGGCCTCGACCAGCGTCACGAACCGCTCGATCATTGCGTTGACCTGGTCGGGTACAAAAACCTGTGGGAAATGGCCCGACGCGAAGGTCTGCGCCCAAATGAGGTGCGGGCACAGATGGCGCATCAGCGGGAGGTCAGCCAGAGGGCTGGCGGCAGCGATATAGCCGAGCGGGATGTCGCAATTGGCCAGCGTGACGCCAGGATCATAGTCGGTGATATGGGCACGGAATGCCGACACTGCCACGTGATCGGGCGTCATCGTCATCCGCCTCCGGATTTCAGCGCTGAGGTTGCTGTCGTCCTCCGCAATGAACAACAAGGGGGCAAGTTCTGCGAGCGCGGCATCGAGACCCTCTAGGTTGAGACGTTGGCCGGCCGTCTTGAGCCCGTCACGGATGTCGCGCCCCGGAAATACCACTGAGTCGATCATCAGCAGGCCCGAAATCCGGCCCGCATCGCGGGCGGCGAGCTCTAGTCCGACATTGCCGCCCATGCTGTGGCCCACGACAATCGCGTTCTTCACCCCGAAATCGTCAAGCTGCCACCGAAGGTCATCCGCGAAATCGGCGAGCGCATACCCTTCCGGAGGGGCATCGCTCGGTCCGTGGCCGCGCAGATTTGGAATGATGACCCGGTAACGATCTTCGAAATGCTCCAGTTGGGCGTCGAAGTTTGCGCTGTCGCATGCCCAGCCGTGCAGAAAGAGTAGTACATTCTCCCTCGAGCCGCGAGATCCGCTGTCTACCGTCGACAGCCGCACACCCTCGCGGCGTTGCACCGTAAATCGATGGTCGGAATCCGGACTGCTCGAGGCACTGTCGGTTTGGGCGGGCAAGTGATCTATGTTAAAGTTCATTATCTTTATTATCCTACGAGGAAGGTAAGTTATCAGTAATTTTTGCGTTCGATAATAATAATATAGTGAATTATTTATAGTTACTTGAGCAACAAAGCGAGCGGGGCTGGAGTTATGACATAAAATATGTTGGCGTGGTTGCTGTTCAGTTGGTATGCATCCGGCGCCAAGAACCTGGCGTAATCCCGACAATGCGGGCAAACATGCGGGTGAAATGGCTCTGGTCCGAATAACCGCATCGTAATGCTATTTCGCAAAGCGCTGCGCCGCCTTCGGCCAGCAGCTCCTTGGCACGTTCGATGCGGCGGAACTGAAGCCATTCGTGAGGGGTGGCGCCGGTGGATATTTTGAACGACCGAGAGAAATGCGCGACCGATAATTCGCACTCGCGTGCGATCTGCTGCAGCGAAAGACTCTTGCATAAATCGCTCGCGAGCAATTCTTGCGCGCGCCGCCTTTGCCACGAGGCAAGACCGCCCCTCATCAACCGGCGGGACGCAGTCGCGCCCCCATAAGCCCGCGCGATATGCGCGCGAAGCGCCAGCACTATATGATCGATGAACAATTGCACCGTTCCGGTGGGCTGCGAGATCGCCCGCGCGAGGCAGTCCTTCAGCGCCACGACCACCGGGTCCGCGATGTTCCATTCTTGCCCGATCTGCAGGGTGCCGACACGTGCACCAGGTTCCGGATAAAAATCTTCAAGCGCCCGGCGCGGAATGTGAACCTGAAGACAGTCGAACGGCCCCCTGATCCGGCAGGCGACGGGAGAATTCAGGTCGACGACGGTGAATTCTTCGGCTTTGAAAAGAGCGCGATGCTCGTGCGTACCATCTCTCCAGACATCGTGCTGTGCCAGATCTCGGAGCGGTGAGATGAGGAGGTAAGCATCCTGCGCGGCAAGGCTCTTAGTCACATCGCTTTTCGGGTCATCGGAGCTAAATCTTGCGATCGTTATGGTCGAGCTCTCGACCGGCGTGGCGAGCGTAAAGCCCGACGTTTTCATGCCGATTGCAGAAAAGGGATCGGAACTGATCATAGACTCTCCGTGGACTTGAACTTGCCTCCCCCTTTGCCCTGGCTGCTCACGCGGGATCTCGAGTCCAGGCACCGGCTCGAAATGCCGCGCATGCAGCCAGAATCTGCCTTTGGAGCGGATGCATTGGTGGGGGCGATGATACTGGCGTGGAAATAGCGCGAATCTGCGTGGTATCTGTCGATTCGAGCTAGGGTTTGCCGCGGCTCAGCGCTTCTTGATGACAGATTGCGCGTCCGAGACGGGCTGCCGTGCGAATCACGGCGTCGTGAGGCGCAGTGCTGGCGATACCTAAGCGGCCCGCGCTTGCGACCCGATTTCAGCGTCATCGGACAACAGATTAGCACTATCCGCCAATCATTCAGTCGCTTGCTTCGATATCCATGCCGCATCTGCTGGAAGTCGAAAGTGTGAGAATGCTCAGTGTACAAGACCGGAGGGTGAGCGCCGAAATCTCCTCGGACATCGGAGCGAGGCCAGCCAGCCCATTCGCCCACCGTCAGCAGGCAGGGCGGCAGACCGGCAGCGCACGCGTCAAAGGCGGCGGTGGCGAGCGAAGCGCGCCCGGCAGACGATCACCGTGCTGCAGCGGTCCTGGCTTACTTTCACTATCAACACGAAGGCCCTTACTCTCATGGACGAAACACTGTCTTTTGCTGTTCTCGGCACGCTTACGGTTTTCAGCGAGGGACAGTCCGTGCAGCTGCCGCCGTCGCGCAAAACCAGGGCATTGCTCGGCCACCTGCTGCTGTCGGGGCGTCCGTCACGACGTGAATATCTCTGCGATATGTTCTGGTGCGACGGGCCGGACGATCCCCGCGCCGCTCTCCGCTGGTCGTTGAGTAAGCTGCGTCCAATCATCGATACCCCAGATGCGGTTCGCCTGATCGCCGACCGCGAAGCGGTCTCGATCGATCAGTCGGGGATCGTGATCGACCTGCGACGCGCCAAAGGACTTCTCGATGCCGAAGCCCCGGTCGAAGGCGAAATAGCTGCGGCACTGATCGCATTACGCGAGCCGGTATTGGCCGGACTCGACCTTTCCAAGCAGGACGTGTTCGGGACTTGGCTCGCGGCTGAACGCGCTGCAGCCGAACGCTTGCGGCGTTCATTGCTACACCGTTTTGTCACGTCGGGTGAGATGTCCCACGAGGATCGCTTGCCTTGGGCACGGGAGTGGCTGAACACCGACCCATTCAATGTCGACGCCGCCGCGCAGCTACAGGCCGTGTTGGAACGCATGGGCCGCGGCGTCGAGGCGAAAGTGGTCGGGCGCAGTTTTGCAAATTCCCTCGCCGAGGCGGGCTTGCCGCCAGCTCCCATGGCCGGCGCCGTCGTCGCGGGCACACGCATCGCGGTGGGGGCATCCGGCCACGATAGGCTGCAACGACAGAGGATCCAGTTCTGTAGGGCCAGCGACGGTGTGCGGCTTGCCTTTGCTTCGGTTGGCGGCGGACCACCGCTGGTGAAATCGGCGAGCTGGCTCAACCACCTCGAGCTCGATTGGGATGCGCCGATTTGGGCGCCGATATTCCAGGAGCTGGCGCGCGATCATCGATTTATCCGCTATGACGAGCGCGGCAACGGCATGTCCGAAGATCAGGTTGCTGACATAAGCTTCAATGCCTTTGTTGACGATCTCGAGACCGTCGTCGACGCCGCTGGCATCGATCGCTTCCCGCTGCTCGGCATGTCGCAAGGTTGTGCGGTCGCCATCGAATATGCGGTTAGGCATCCCGAACGCGTAAGCCATCTGATCCTGTGGGGCGGCTATGCCGCCGGATGGCGAATAGATGCGACGCCCGACCTTATCGAAGAACAAGAAGCGATCATCGCGTTGGTACGCCAAGGCTGGGGTCGGACCGACGCAGCGTATCGACAACTGGTCACCGCGACCTTCATGCCCAGCGCGACCGTCGATGAACTCGACTGGTTCAACACGTTTCAGCGCCAGACTGTAACGGCCGCGAACGCCGCCCGCTATCTCGAGGTCTTTGCCGATATTGATGTTCGCCACCGCCTGAAGCAGGTGCAGGCACCCACCCTGGTCATGCACGCGCGCGGCGATCGTCGCATTCCGATAGCCCGCGGCGTACACCTTGCCGCCGAGATCCCAGGTGCGGAATTCGTCGCCCTCGACAGCGACAACCACCTGCTGCTCGGCCGTGAGCCCGCCTCGTCAGCGTTCGTCGACCATATCCGGCAATTCCTCGGAGAGAGCGCATCACGCAATCTTTCCGGGGCGGCCCCCGCCAATATAAGGAGCCATCCGCAGCTATCTCGCCGACAGGGGTACCTCGATCGCGCGTCGATGGGAATGCGACAAATATCCTCTGAGGCTTTGCCACAGATACTACCCCGCGACCGGACCATCTCGCCTGAGCCGCCGCAAGACGCAGACGGACAGAGATCCGGCTGCAGTCATCCGCCAGAAGGCAGCTCTAATAACGTCCCGTTAGCAAACAGTCGCTGCGCGACATTTTGACGGGCGTCACGCCATTTTCGACGCCTTTTTCAAGGCGGGATCGCGGCGACCATGCATCAATGCGCGGATGCCGTACGGCCGCCAGCTTGGAGGCTGGGTCGGCATCCGTTCGTGCCTCGCTTGCCAGAGGCGCCCAAGTTTCGACTGTCGCGAGCTCTCAAACTTGAAATGACGATGGCGCCTCCAAGCTTCTCCACATCGGATCAAGCATCTCGTGCAGCGATTCGGTCAAGCCGAAGGGTTCCATGCGAAAGGGGAGTGAACGTCAGCACTCCTCAGCTCGGCCGCGATCGGTTGATAGGAGCGGAGCGCAGGCAGGTGATCGGAACAACGCGACATGACGTGACCGAAATCCGTATCTAGAAGGAGACGACTATGCTCATGGACCACGTGCGGGACGGGTTAACGATCGGCCATCTGAAGCTGCTGGTCAGCGCGGCTGACGGAGAGAGCTTTACCTTTGCTGCGAAAGAGGCCGGCATCTCTCCCGCGGCGGTCAGCAAGATGATCAGGCGGCTAGAGCAACGTCTCGGCGTCGCGTTGTTCGCCCGTACGACGCGCCGGATGCGCCTTACCGATATCGGCAAGCACTATGTCGAGCGATGCCGCACGGCGCTGGGCTTGCTCCGCGATGCCGAGCAGGTCGCGACCGGTGAGCAGACGATCGCATCCGGCCATTTGCGAGTCAGCGTGCCGGGCGCCTATGCCTATTGGCGCTTACTTCCAAAGCTGGCGAGGTTTCGAGAGCGCTATCCCAATGTATCGCTCACCATCCAGATCAGCGATCGACCGGTAGGTCTGACCGACGAGCATGTCGACATCGCCATTCGCGGCTATGCGATGGAGGATTCGAGCCTGATCACGCGCAAGATCGAGGATGCGGAGCTCGTTGTGGTCGCGTCGCCCGCATATCTCGCACGGGTCAAAGCGATTGCCCTTCCGGATGACCTTGCCGACCAGTCCTGTATCCAGTTCCGCATACCCGGTAATGGCAGGGTCGCCCCGTGGCGTTTCATGCAAGATGGCTCACCCCGCGACGTGGAGACCAGCGGCGATATCGTGCTCGAAGACCAATATCTCGCTGGGGTTGCATTGGCCGCGGGTGGCGCGGGCCTCTATCAAATGTACCGCTTTGTCGTCGAAGACGACCTTGTGTCAGGACGTCTCGTGGAGGTCTTGTCCGAACACGGTGGAACGACGCGACCCTTCCATCTGCTGTATGCCGGCGGCGGCACGCAACCGGCACGGTTGCGTGCCTTTATCGACTTTGTCGTGGCAGAGCTCGCAATACCATCGATAGCCGTCCCGTCACGCCGCCCGCCGCGGCGGGCGGCCTAGTCCTGCTATGGTGCGATCGTCGGATGCGGCCATGGCGGCGAACTGGGATTTGCCACTGGGGAGCCACCCTGCCGTCCCGACAGCGGAAGCCAGATCGAGAAGATTGGACCGGTCCGGTCGAACAGCTTGGTCAACCCGATCGCGTCCGGCAGAATGAGGCCAAGCGAAGGTGTCAGCGAGAGCGCCTCGACGGACCGGTTCAAGGCGGCAATGTCGGCATGCATCCGCGCGGAGCGACCCGTCGTGAATATGGCGATCTGTCTTTCATCGGGCTGGTCGAGCAGCCAGACCGATCCCAGTCCTTCCTGCTCCGCCCGTTGCCGTAGCATGGGCCAAATATCATCCAGCATAGCCCGTACGTGATCCGGCGCTGCGGTATAGCTCCAGCGCTGGAAGCGATTCACGCTGTGCGTTTCCACGGGTGTGAAGTCGTGCGCGCCGACAACCTTCCAGATGTGCTTGTCCACCTGCGTAAAGATCGAACGGTCCCAGAATTTGACGCCGGGTTCGAACTCCACCTCCTCGACGGTCCATTGGGCGTATTTCTTTACATTCTCCCAGGTATCGAAGACATAGCGCCCTCCGGATAACGGGCCACCGGTGACAGCATCGTAGAGAAATGGCGTGTATTTCCGATTCATCCCGGGAAATAAATCCATCGATGGCCGCTCGAACTCGACAACATCGTTGAGACTTTCGAAATCAACATCCGGATGCAGGACGATATCCGAGGTCATTGCCGCTTCGGCCTCGATCTTTCCGACTTTATAGCCGATTACATTCATGATATTTTCCTTTTGGGTGTCAGCATTGTCCATTGGATTTGCTTGACCACTTGTGAAGCAGCGGAGCTTCGGGAACGAGCCATCCGCGCTCATTTCACTTGATCCGTGCGGGAATGATGGAGGGTTACGCGTGCTTGGCAATGCGGGTTGGGGAGGGCTAAGGACTGCCTTCGAGCTGACTAGATTTTCCGTTGATTGAGAAAGCCCGAGACGGCGGTCTCCAATTCGCAAGCAAGTGCCGCACTGGTAACGGTCGGCTCAGCGACGGGTACCATCCAGGGTGCCGAAAACGGGCTTCCCCTTGAAGAGTGTCACCAAAACCTTGGCTTTTGCGATTCGTTGGACCGGCAGTTCAAAGATGTTTTCGTCCAGCACGATCAGGTCGGCGCTCTTGCCCACAGCGATCGATCCTGTGATTTTGTCCATGCGGTTCGCGTAAGCAACGTTGAGCGTATACGCCTTGACCGCCTGCGCCAGCGTGACTCCCTCGGATGGCAAGAGCGGCTCCGCCTGCGCGTCACCATTGATGCGGCGTGTGACCGCTACCTCTAGCCCCTCCAGCGGATTGACCGGGCCGACTGGCCAGTCCGAGCCATAGGCGAGCCGGCCCCCCGCTCGTGCGATGCTGTTCGCCGGATAGATTGCCTTGGATCGCTCCGGGCCGACAGCCCGTTTGGTAAGATCCATATATTCATAGTTGCTAGCCCAGGTCGGTTGGAACACCGCGATTGCGCCGAGGGCGCCGAAGCGCGGCTGATCGCTCGGGTCCACTACGTTCATGTGGGAGATCATGGGCCGATGGCCCTTGCCACCGTTTCGATTAAGCGCGTGCTCGAAGGCATCGAGAGCCTCCCGGACCGCGCCATCACCGATTGCATGCACATGAGCCTGGATTCCGTGCGCATCCAGACCGCTTACTGCCCGGTTGAGAATCGCCGCCGGGATCTGCGCAGCGCCCCTGTCGGTCCCAGCATTTTCATAGGGTGCCAGCATGAAGGCGGTATGCTGGGGGATCACGCCGTCGACGTAGAATTTCACCGTTCTAGCGCTCAGGCCCAACCGCCTCGCCCGCGCCGATGCCGCAATGAGCGCGGGAATTTGCTCGACCGAGCGTGCGTTATCCCATTTCAAGGCGATCGAAACATGGCCGGTCAACGCGCCGCGATCGAGCACCGCTTTATATGCATCGAGCGTGGCGCTGTCGCCATTCGGGGCCATTTCGATGCCGGCATCTTCCCAACTCGTGATACCGAGACCGTTGAGCAATCCGGCGACATAGACGATGGCGCTTTGCATCTCGGCCGAGGTAGGTTTCGGGACGTACGCATCGACCAGTTCCATCGCTGCTTCCTGGAGGCTTCCCGAGGGCTCGCCAGTAGCCGGGTCGCGGTCGATCTTGCCGTTGACCGGATCGGGCGTAGCGGCGCTGATGCCGGCCAGCGACAGCGCCTTGCTGTTGAGCCATAGGCTGTGGCCGCCGACCGACAGGAAGATCAACGGTCGGTCCTTGCTCACGGCATCGAGCAGTTTCTTGTCCGGCCTGCCGTGGGGTGGGAACAGGCCATCGCTCCAGCCGGCTCCGTAGATCACCCCGGTGCCCGGTGCCTTTTCCATGCAGCCTGCAATGATTGCCTGATACTGCGCGAGGTTCGCGCCTTCGTGGAGCGAGCACCTCGAGCGGCTCATGCCCCCGAACACCGGATGGACGTGTGCGTCTCCAAAAGCCGGCATCAGCATCCTGCCCGCGAGATCGATTACCTTGGTTTTGCGCCCTTTCCGCCCAATGACTTCCGCATTGCTTCCCACCGCCACTATCTTGCCGTCTCTTATGGCAACCGATTCCGCCCAGGGCCGGGACTCATCGACGGTGTAGATGCGGGCGTTCGTGAAGATAAGATCCGCTCGAGCGGCGGGCGCGCGTTCCTGTCCCGCAGCGGACGTCGCCCACACCATCATGAACAATGCCGCGGCGCGGAAATGCTGGCGTCCTGCGTAATCCGAAATGGTGATCGAGGGCATGATGCCTCCTATGAACGTGAATTGTGGAGGCGGCCCGACCGCGCGCTGTGGCGGCAATCCAAACCACGAGCGGCGCTCGCTTCCGCCGTTTAAGCGCCATCGATGTCGATACTTGCCCACCAAAGGGCGCTCGCTTGTGGCCGCGTCGCCGCGATCGCGTCACTTTGGCTTGTTCGCCGAATTGTCCTTGCTCTGACGGAAGTCCGTGTCGCTGTTGGCTGCCACCCACAGCATTGCCGTCCACGCCGCGACGTTCTGATCGAGTTGAGCAGGATCGATCTTATCGAGCGTGTCGTCCGCGCTGTGATGGAAATCGAAGTAGCGCGAGGCATCCTGCGCGAGATCCAAAACGCCGGCACCAGCCTTGCCGATGGCGTCGACGTCGGTGCCCCCATATGCCGGGCTGGACGAGGGCGCGATTCCCAATGGTGCGAGCACCTTCGCCAAGGTCTTGATCGCTGGCGCGGCGGACGGGCCCACATTGGCCCGCAATTGCCAGACGCGATCGCCGCCTAAATCGGATTCTGCGGTCAGGACGTGAATGTCGCCAGAATGTGCGCTCAGATAAGTCGCACCTCCGAGCGCGCCAGCCGTCTCTTCGTCGCCAAACGCGATGATCCGGATCGTCCTGCGTGGCCGGGCCACGCTACCGTCATTAATCGCGTCGATGATCGTCTTGGCGGCTGCCACGGTGATGGCGACGCCCGCCGCGTCATCGAGCGCACCGGTTCCCAGGTCCCAACTGTCGATATGGTCGCCGACCGCGACAATCTCGCGGGGCGCGGCGGCGCCGGTGATCTCGCCGACGACGTTGCCCGACGTTCCCGGCGCGTAGAATTTTGGCGTCAGCACCAGTCGCAAGCGCACCGGGCCGCGAGCCAGGAGCCGTGCCAATTGCTGCGCGTCGGTAACGGCAAGCGCGGCCGCGGCGATCGGCTTCGTGCCATCGGGCCAAACGGTCACGCCGGTATGCGCCACCCGTGCCGTCCCGGTGCCGAGCGAGCGCATGAGAAAGCCGGCGGCGCCCTTGCTGGCGGCGATCGCCGGGCCGTCTCGGCGGATGACACCGAATGCAGCGTAGATAGACCAGTCCTGAGCGCGTGCCATGGCATGGTCGACAAACACGATCTTTCCCTTGAGGCCTTCGGCGGGCGATGCTGCCAGCGCATCGAGATCGGCGAACTGGACGACCTCGGCTTCGATGCCCTGTATCGGCGTCGCGCCGCTTTGGCCGAGGGCGGTCAGCACCAGTTTTTGCGCCGACACGCCGACTACATCGGCCGACTCTACGCCGCGCTCCCAGTGCGGCACGGCGAACGTCTGCACATGGACGTGAGCGAACCCCAGTGAGACCATCCGCGCGGCGATCCAGTCCCGCGCATGACGTTCGGCAGGTGTTGCCGCCAACCGAGCGCCAATGTCGGTCGTCATGTCCTCGACCACCGAATAGGCGACGTTGCCGGCAAGCGCGCGATCCCGGAGCAAGGCCGCATCGGTTCCGGCATCCTTTGCATCGGCAGCGCTCGCGAAGGCGACGCTCGCGACGAGCAGCGCAGTTATGTGCTTCCGCAATTTGGCCTTGCCCAGACTGCGGGATGCCTGGTTGGAAACTCGGCAATGCATCTTCGACATCAATGATCCTCTGACAAATACTGTGATTATTTGTAGAATACGCCGAATAACATTCGAGGATTATGGTGTTACGACCGAAACACGTCTGGCCCGCTTCCTGGAAATTTGTCCAATATTGCTACGCATAGCCTGCGTTTCTGCAAGCACGGGGACGACACGACACCGCAGTGTGCCAGGCGTCCCGCATTTCAGATGAAGCCCGAATCGTCTGAACGGACATCAAAGATGGGTGCTGCCGGGTGATGTTGCTCTTGCAGGCATGAGGAGCGGCAAGACGCCATGGATGAGACTTTCACGTTGTCCAACTCGGATGAGGATCGATTCGACCAACTCACCATACCCCGGGATAAGGATGATCATCCGCCGGCCCTACCGATGCTCGACGCCTACCTCTCGATGATGCGTGCCTCGGCTCTTTCCACCGCGGGGCGCATCGGACTTTTCGAGGTTCTCGCCGACGGTCCGGCGCAAGCGTCAGAGCTCGCTGAAATCCTTGCCGTGGATATCGTCGGCATCCAGCGGCTGACCGACTTTCTCATCGCGACGGGACATCTGCTGCGCGATGGCAGTTCGATCGCTAACGCACCGGACACCATACGCTGGTTCACACGTCACGGAGCCATCGACTACAGCCCAGGCCTGGCGTGGATGGCTGACGCATGGTCGATCATGGACGACCTCTCAGAGTCTGTATGGCGCGGTGGTCCAGCGCGGCTGCTCTGGGATCGGATGGTGGACGATCCTCAGCTCGGCACTCGTTTTTCGCGATACATGTGCGCGTTTGCGGAACATCTGTCACCTGACCTGCTTGCGGCGGTACCGGTGCCAACCGGGCCAGCCCGGCTTCTTGATCTCGGCGGCTCACATGGCACGCATGCTACGGCGTTCTGCAAGCGCTATCCCGAACTTCGGGCAGTCATTGTCGACCTTGCGAGCGCGCTTGGCGGCACGAATGAGCGCATCGAAGCCGACGGGCTGAGCAACCGCGTCACGGTACGCGCCGACGACATCCGAGCGTACCAATGGGGCGATGGCTACGACGTCGCTCTATACCTGTCGGTCGCGCACAATATGAGCCTGGACGAAAATCGGGAAATCATCGCCCATCTCGCCCGCGTCATGCGGTCGGGCGGCGTTCTCGTCATCCACGAATATCCGCGTGAGACGACCCCGGCCATCTTCGAGACCGCATTTCGTCTGACATTGCTGACCGAAACCGGCACGCGGACGTTCAGCCTGATCGAACTCGGGGAGATGCTCGACGCGGCAGGGTTTGTTTCGCACGCACATATTG
>Ga0247812_10001962_pt1 | contig 11621 bp, 8 predicted proteins | sample UWRJL149409B1_FD_178011 | JGI IMG/M metagenome (GOLD analysis project Ga0247812, IMG submission 178011) | Plant litter microbial communities from Arlington Agricultural Research Station in Wisconsin, United States - UWRJ-L149-409B-1 | ecosystem: Environmental > Terrestrial > Plant litter >...
TGGTTTGGTTAGAGCTGACTAGTGAGTACTTACAGCAAGTCCCAAGCGAAATTTAGGAATTCTCACGGTTTGTAAAAGAAAGTCCAGACCTCAATACGACGTGCAACAAATCTAATAATAACATTTCCACGACATTGGAATGGGTTTGGTAATCATGCCTGGTCCACAAACATTTATATGTTGATAGCCGCGCTAGCTATCAATAAAGGCTTAATTTACTTTGAATTTGATATATTCCTTAAACAAAGCACCAAATTATAGATCAATTTGATTGTGTTTTGAAGCTTTAGTATTGGAGTATTAATCGGAACATATCAATCTGAGTACCTAGAGCGGTCTAATCAATATCCCAAGCAAATAGAGCAAACCATATTCTCGTCAGATAAAAGTCGATATTAGTTACCTATATCTGCGACTAGAAATCTGCGATACCTTTCACTTCACCCGACCTCAATATTTGTCTTTGAGAGAAGAAAGATTGTGGAGGCAGCGGCTTGCAGATAATCTTTTCGGAGCGGTTCGCGATTCTTGGAGGAAGACAATTTATACGGGATTGATATAGATATAGAGATATCGCTAAGTACTTTTACGGAGCCTAGTCTGGGTCTGTGGCTTTGGAGGCCATTAAAACCTGTAACGCTGCGAATTCTAATCCTAGAAAACTCTCTAGAAAAACAACAAATCCGCGCCAGCGCTTGGGCAAGCTATCTTACCGGTATTGGAAGCATAGTAAGCTACTTCTGCGGTTTTGTTGACCTTCCAAGAATTTTTCGTGCAGACAGTCTGACACAATTTCAAAGTCTTTCCTTGGTGGCCCATTTCATGATCATTATTACGGTCACAGTAAGCTGCCTTTGGGTCACTGAGAAGGTTTCAGCAAGAACTTAGTCAGATTCCGCGAGTCGTTGGACTAGACAGGCATCTGCAGTCAACAGGCTCTTGTCCACATTTACCACCCTGTTTCCTAGATTAGTCAGAGTTGGCCAAGTACAGGTTTTTTCATGGTTGGGATGGTTTCCATTCCTCTACTATGAGCCACGTGAGGGTTCATTGACCTGGAACGTCCCCAAATTTGCCAATTCCACGAAGCTGAGCCTATCACAACATAAATAAGTTCCAAATGATGTGAGATATGATGATCCATTATGCAAATGTCACACTGGCTACTAGATTGTGCAGCCCTTGTACTTCTTTTCTGCTCTTCCTTCCCCCGTCTCCGTTTATCTTCATTGGATCACTCGGATCGGTGATTAGCACTGGCAAGGTTACTGAGAAAGCGTGTCGCTTATTGGTGGTTCCAGAGGTTTAAACCAACATCAACCCCGTCGTGGCCAATTATACAGTGGCCCGTAACTATATGCTGTGCAACCTTCCGCTGTCAGCACAAAGGAGTTTATCATAACAAGTGCATGTATATATATAACGTACAGTTCCCAACCATCGATCTCCGCTCCCCATCACCAAAGTTCAATCATATCTTCGAAGTCAGCCAATTAATACAGCAGACCCAATCAGTCCATTACGACCGACAACATGCGATTCAGTTCTCTCTTGTCAGTGACAACGTTCCTGGTTGCCACTTCGGCACTCCCCTATGAGCACCAGGCGTCCATCTACGCCAAACGTGAGCCATATGATAATGAGGCCATCGTCTATGCCAAACGTGAACCATATGAGCACCAGGTAGCGTCCATCTATGCCAAACGTGAGCCATATGAGAAGCGCGAGCCCCAGGGTGAGCACTCTAGCAACTCCAGGAGTGACACATCTGAGAAGCGTGCGCCCCAGGGTGAGCACCCTATCAACTCCAAGGGTGAGACATCTGAGAAGCGTTCGGCCGCAATCACTGTGAACAATGAGCACGCTATCATTTAAGTCACGACCTGACCTATCCTATTCGCTGCGTGCCCTGTTCTTTGAGCAGGCGAATAGAGTGCAACGATTCTAGTAGAGAGCGACGATAGTTTGGTTTTTGGATTTTCATTCCTCGATTTAGAGGCACGTGGCTTGAAAGCCGGGATTCTTTTGTGAACCTTGTTCTTGATCATTTTCTGGTGGAGAGTATTACTGTGGTGGAGTGCGAGTGAGGAGAGGACTTTCATTTACTTCAGCCGAAAATTTGGAGAGACATGGAGGAAAATAAGCTCTCTTACTATTGAGCTATTTAGTCTGAATTCTAAACTCACTTCATTATTCTCCGCGCTTCGTATCTATGTGCCGCCTCTTTTTCTCACTCCTTTACGTTTAGTTCCATTTGTACAGTAATCCGTCTCTGTAGAGAAGAATTCTCTTCTTATTTTCCGTCGATTACATCCCTATATTTTGTTAGTTGTAGTGTTCATTTACAGAGACATGACGGCTGCTCTTTGATTAGTGGTCTGTGATTATCCATTCAGCACAGCAAATAATAAAAGTCAAAAAGCGCCGCAGATATATGTATTTCGGTTCGGGGCAGAATTTGTCTTCTGACTTCTTTGATTCCCTATACTTAGTTGCAAAATTATCGCCTAGACATACAAAATGTTTTCACGCCCCGAGGTACGTTCATGTAAAATAATGGGCGATAATAAGCATTATATCCCGCTTACCTACTTTGTTTTCTTACTGTATTAGGCTTTCCCCGTCTTCAATGCAGGGGACGGCATATGAGTCCTTGATAGGGACTAATCGAAACTAATCCGTAGCTGGTACTGTACATACAGTACGGCATATAGAGGTGAATAGTAAATAATTAATTGAAAGCACCTGCTTGAATCCAATGCCAGAACTTCCAACATATATTATCCAATATCCGTTTGCCATTCCAACATTCAGCATTTAAACTTCTACCTTGCCTACAGTAATAATAATACTACGTAACAGATAATCATTGACCATAGCGGAGATGTATTCAACCATCAGGACATTGCCTATGCTTCAGCGGCGCTGGTTACCTTATTTACCCTCCCTTACCTGTGGAATTTGGCACTCAGCACCACCCACCGTGCTAGGTCACCCCTGATGACCATGTCTACGAGAATATTAATGGAAAGGCGACTGAGGAGTCGATGGCTCAGTACTCAGATAAAAATAAATCTATTATCATGCTCATTGGCCACCGCTTAGGACTCGCAACATCCTTTACAGAGGCGGTATTCAATAACCACCCGGAAATTACTAGATACTCATCTAACCCGATAGCCCAAGCGTGGCTGTTTTGCTTGGGTGCGATGAATTCCAGACCTGACACCAAAATAGATGATAAACTCACCTGCTTTGTAGATACTCCTGATACTCCTGCTCCTGCAGTTCCTTGATACCTCGCAAGATGGGGCGATTCAGAAGCGCCGTATCTAGATTACCATCGTGCTTAATGATCGCCATGCTTACGTGTACTATCTTTTCCGAGATTTCTAGGTTTTCCAATTTCGTTGGCTTACCGCTGCCCAAGGTACAGAAGTCTTTGGTACGATCGGGGCTATATTTAGCTTCCAAATTCCGCCTGGTATATTTGCGACAAACGGCAAAATAATCAAACGCCAGTTTACCGTTTCCCTGTGGCCTAGATATTCATTTAGCTGGACCACTAAGCTGATGGATTTTGTAGCGACCAAGTTAGTCGAGGTGAGCGACTTGCATGGTATTGCCTCTCATATAAGATCGAAAGATGCGACGGCTCGTTTTCAATTATATCAGTCTCAAGCCGACTTCCTCCCGCTGTGGACATTACTCTTCTGGCAATTACAAACTCAACTCGTTACTCAACATGCCATTGTGGATATCTTGTCAATCCTTGATGCCGCACCCCACTGCTTCATGTTAAAATTACTTCAATACTCGGAGGCCCATGGCATCAACCAAAGTTTAAACGAGGTACAAGGAAGGGTTTGTGTTCTATGGCACTTTGTAGCAACATTTATAACAACACTGTTAGACATAAGGTCTCGTGGAATACGAGGGCTGTAGAGTACTTGGTCTCTATCCCGTCAATGGTAATATTGAGACGTTGTAGAAATAGCTACTCCTATGCGATCCACTTTTTGCGGTCTTATAATATTCGAGAAGATGATGCGGATAAAAACCAGCACCGAGCCTTCTAAGAAGTACAAGGCGAATGATGAGGTTAGTCCACTACTCGATTACTTCCCCGGCGCAGAAAATTCGAACCACTATTCGCCTCAAACATAGCAAAAGCATCATAAGATCCGTTTCCTATTAGATAGAAACTAACCAGGTGTACAAGATCAACCCAGATACCAGCGGAGTCAGCAGCACCATAAAGACAGTTGGACATCAGCCGAAGAGTCTCGAAAATCAGAGCCAAAAGCCGTTAGATTCTCAACGGGAAGCTTTGAATCGTATGTTCACGATTGATACGAATATAGCTCGGCAATGGTCGCACTAACCCATCTGTACGTCAGTATCTCTTATAGTAAACGTCACTTTCCGTTTATTTCTCGTCGGTTGGAAGTGCTTGCTAGTAGGTTCAGCCTTAATTGTGATATTTTTACCAATCAACAATAGCAACCTTGCCAAAAGATATATGAGGTTTTAGAAGCCCGTGCTGGAAGCTGGAGATAGAAAGATAACTATCATTATAAAAGTTCTTAATAGATTAGAGAGATTAAGCTCTTAGCTATAGAAGAATAGTAGTTAAAGAGGATTGACGACTATTATAAAGTAGAGCTAAGGATACTCTGGCAGGTTAGGGTGAACAATGCGTATATGAAATTAGATCCTAACCTCACTCCAATTTTACTTTTGTTGCTTGTTTAGCAACTTACATCTTCGTATACGGAAACCTACTCCCTTCGGTGGCCATTACCTCGCTGGGCGTCTTTATGAGCCTCGAAAGTATCCTAGAAATGCTCGTTCAGATAATGGTATTTGGTATCGGCGCAAAAGTCAGCTGTGAAAAAGTCGAGAGGTTCCTTCGCTCACCAAAAGATCCAGGTCACGCAACCTGGCGGTAGGGTTTCATTTCGTAATGCGTCTGTGTGCTTACCCTCAAATGACAGAGAGTCTCGAGAAGATAGGTTCATCCTCCGCAACGACAACCTGGCTTTTCCAGACAGTGCTCTGAGTGTCATATTTGGTCCTGTTGGGTCGGGCAACTCTCTACTTATAGTAGCACAAGTTTCTCTTTTTCTTTTCTTTTCTTTTCTTTTCCTTTGAAATTGAATTAATGTTTTTGCTCTGCTCTGTATATACCCATTTCCCCATTCGACGTAAGCTACAGCGCAAAAGTATTTAAAAGCAGAAGAGCAGACCTGTCGATAACATAGTCGTTGCACGGAGGTCTTTTGACAAGGGAAGCTACAAGGACGCTTCTGCAAAATTAGCGATTCCAGCATCGCCCTTCTACAACTATCAACATACCAAGTAAATCGATGATAAAAAAAATAAAAAAGACAAAAGCTCAGATGTTAATAGTGCAAGTCAAAAGTTTTGGCAAACCTACACCTGATATATCTAACATAAAAAGAAGAGTTAGAAGTTTCTTAGCCAAAATTCTACCTACCATGGGGTGCTTCTTTATGTAGGATGGTCATTTTGCCAATTAAAATGGCATGGTATATTGGCATGGTATACTAGTTGTATACTAGGCATACAGTCAAGCAAATACCATAAATCAAATAAGAAGTTGTCCCACCAAACACATTCCCTCATTCCAGAAAGGTCCTTCCATCCCCTTTCAAACATCAACCGAGCGAGAAACCCATAACACCATAATAGACCGTTATACAAGAATAATACCACCATAGAGGACAATTTCCATACCTAGCTCTAAGTAATTTCCATTCGATGCAAGATGCACAGCACAGCAATAGACAGCACACGCTGCTTGCTACTCATGTACGACGATCAAGAACACAAAAGAAAAACCGTATTTACGAGAGAGAGAAAAATTACAAATGAACACACAAAACCCCCCAAATCTTAATGAAAAAAAAACAATAGAAATAACTCAAGATATATATATATATATATATATGTCTTAAGGCCAATCAATCAAGTTATATATACCCCCCTGGCCCCAAAAAAGGAAAATTCACAGCAGAGTATAGTAAACCTGGAGCGCACACAATAGTCCTTATAAATAAATAAATCACATCAAGTAAAGTCTATATAGGTATAGTTAAAATATATGTGTGTGTGTGTCCACTTTTGTATTGTATTGTATTGTATTGTATTGTTGTAATTGCCTTACCCTTACCCTGCCTTTCGTAATACTATCTACCACTCGTAAAAAAAATATCTTCTATAAAACTCCCTTTCTTATGCTCGCAACAAAGAAAGAAAGAAAGAAAAAAAAGGAGAGGAGGAAAATAGATTTCTTTGGTAAACAAAAAACAAAACAAAATAACAAAAACAAAAACAAAAACAAAAACAAAAACAAAAACAAAGTCTGTTAAGGGTTTTTTTTTATTGTTTTATTGTAGAAACTGGGTTGTATATAACGAGCTAGCGAGGAGGCCATAACGCGCACGTGTGTGTGTGAGAGAGAGAGAGAGAGAGAAACATGTAACATGTATATATATATATCGATCGGGCGGGCGGTGCCAGTAAAAAGAATGTACCCATTCTCGCCATTTTAGCGGAATGTTTTAATTTTTCCTAGCTAGGTATATACACGAGGTACAGTAAATTTAGAACACATACATCGGGAAAAGGAGAAAAAAGGTATAACATCCCCACAACAACCAGGCGGTTTTGAGCGGGGGAAGGAGAAGAATAAATATGATAGAATATTGAAAATCAACAACATGGGGACGTTTTGGGTGCCACACCGCCGCACTAGCCTCGATTGTCCTCGATTGTTTTTCATTTTCTTAGTGAAACAAAACATCGACCTAAAAATAAATTAAACCTTATATATATATCAAAAACACCTGCCAAAGTTTCAGTGACGGTGCATGTGCAAACATGGCGTCAAAATAAACTTCTGATATGATATATTGGGACCAAACCCAAACAAAGAGCTTGGGACAACATACCCACAACAACCTTTATTGGAAATTATAGTTGTCCATTTAAAGTCTCAAGTCATTATTGTTGTCTGCTTTGAATGCATCACGAGGTCGACATAGGAGCTTGAGGCTTGGATTATAGTTTTACGCAGTATAGCAAGCTAAGGCGATGATAGGTGTCAGTGCATTTAATTTCAAACACTTGCTTGAGTTGGAGATTGCCCGAGAAAGGTTGACTATGTACCTCCGCTACAAAGTAAATGAGATTCGAAAGCAGCTGATGGCATAGGCGGGGTTCATACTTTTACCGGAGATGCCAAAACCTTTTACGCGATACTATATGTACTGTACAGTACATCAAGGTGCGATACACGAGGACGCGTCAAGTGGTTGCACATCGTTATTACTCAAGACTCGATCAACAGTCCCGCGACTGTGGACTTTCGGCATTTGACCGCGATCAGTGTGGCATAGATGTGGAGTATTATCAGTAAGCTTGGCAGCAATTCATGACGCGTGCTTTGCCGCCGCCCACGGTTTGGTATTCGGAATAGCTTCATATAACAGGTCTGGGAATGGGAATGAGGTGATCCTCTGCTTAGCGCAAACTATGCTATCGGGGTCGCTGATGTACGCAGGAAGTGACATGTATTGTTCCAAGATTTCCACGATTCACATGGTTCACATACAACACCGAACTCCGATCCCAACCGTCCTCAAAGAAGAGATTGGACCACGGTGGGAGAACCATTGGAAGAGAAGCCATCGGTAAACGTTTGATCTGCTTCACCACGAACCATAAATACGTACGCTAGTACTAGTTTGCATGAGGCTTGTCGCTTGCTCGACGTGACACTGATAGTGGGGTAATGGCGGGGTCATTTTTGCGTCACCGCTACCTCTCAGGACATAAAAGTCAATAGACCTGTCTCAGCCATCACTTGACGAGTGAATCGTAATCGTAGATGGTGTGTCTCTGAAATGTCTGCGGATGGTTTCGGATGTGACGGTCAATCTTTCCTTAGCAATTCCTTAGCAAGCGGCACTTGCAGCCATATTTAGGCCTTCAGTGCACATCGTTGATATCTTGGTGCTTTGGTTCTTGGTATCGCTATTGCCGTGTGCTGAGAAGTTGGCCGAAGGATTCAAGGTGCAGTAGCTTTGGGAAGTTGAGAGACTCTGATATGCAATCATCTGCATGAGAACCGGTGGAAGACTGTCTAATCCGGCTAAGATGCGACATGTATATCAAGAACCACAGTCTCATATCAGGGTACTCCAGTACGATAGATTTAGTCCCAGCTAGGGATTCATCCGTACCTGCGAATCGCCTCGAAGGCTTTCAGCAAAAGAAAATGGCTGGGTCGGACGACTGGCTCTTCTACACCATAGCGCAAGCAGGTACATCCTGCAGCAGCCGAATGGGGGAATGGCATCTTCTTCTTGAACCTTAACCCTTCAAGATGTGACCCCCATACTTTTACTTTCGATTTGTCAGACAAACTCATATACATAAACATATAGCATCATCCAAGACGTTGCGTCCAAAGATGCTAAATCCAAAGTGTATGCCCGCTTGGTTCTGCCGGTTAGAGATAAGAAACTGCCCACACTCATGGGATAGACCCTGGATAATTAATTCCAACACACATTCTCTACACCGTCTATTAATCTTCATGAAGTTTTTTTCTCGGGTGGGTGGGTGCCTTTGCCTTTGCCTTCGAGATATCTATGCGCTTTGGTTAGAAGCCACTAGAGAAGCGCTGCCACAAACTTTGCTTTACACCTGAGACCTGAAATAGCTTATTCAGAATCTCAGATAATCACGCCAAAAATGAGACAGCACTAATGAGCTAAGGAACGTAGGCGCGCGAGGCTGAAGAGGGCCCTCCTCGTATCACCTCTCTCACTTGCTCTGTCAGGCTAGTTGGATGGGGTGCCTCCCACCAGAAATGTGGTAAGTGGTAATCAGCAAACCGGTGGATGAGAAAAGGTGTGGGTGACTTTGGATGCGCGTGGACTGCAAATGTTTATGATCAATTCTTATATCGTAGCGGTGAAGCATCTTTGAGGGTCTGGGCGGGTACTGTAGGAGGTTGGAATGAAGGGATCGTGAAGGTAAGGTTCTGGCGGCGGGAATGGGACCGCCAGTAAGGATCGCAATCGCACGCATCCTCGCCATCGTAGCCTTTCTCCTTCATGCCTTGGAAGGGGAGGCAACTGGCAATTGTAGATTCGCATGGGGAGGGGACAGCGGTGGTGGATGGGGGGACGGTGATTGGTGGTCATCTGGAGATTCGCCGTGGTGTCGCGGTTCGAGAGATTATTTTCTGACCTATCTCGAGTCCCATCGTGATGGCTTGCAGGTGCGATGGACCGACTAGTTCGCTCCCATGTACAGTACAGTACATCTATCCAGTATCTAGTCAGTCCAGTCAGTACAGTACTGTACAGAACAGAACAGTACAGAAACAGTAGATGAGTAGTACAGCCCGTACCCTCGTCTAGCCTCTTATTTTGTCGCAGCAAGCCGGCGGTAGCTTTGGGAGCTGCATGTCACCAGTGCACCAGTACCCACTCGCAGGCCCCGGCAGCACGGCCAAGAGACCATGAATGAGGAATTGAGGATGGATGGGATGGATTCGTTGGTGGGGTTGGAAAGCATCATCATGGCAGGGCAGGGGGGCCAGCACCTGGTGGGAAAACGAAGTCGCCGTCGCGGCTGTTGCGCCGAGATGATTGAACCGTGCTTTGTGAGCGTAAGTGTGAGTATGGGCGTATGCACGAACACGAGCATGAGGATGAGGAGGATGAGGATGAGGTGAGCATATGGAAGCGGAAGTGGAAGCGGAAGTGGACGTGAGAACAAAATCAGATGTTGAACCGGCGAGATAGGGGTGTTGAGGGGACTTACAGTACAGTACTATTCGGAAGAGAGGCGGGGGGGTTTGGTTTATCGTGTTCTGTAGATGTAGATGATGAGCGTGGAGTGAAACAGCAGCCAGGTCGATCACGAGAAAAGAGAATGGAAACACGGCGTAGATGCAAAGCAAAGCCAGCCAGCCATGATGAGGTTATAGCAGAGAATAAAAGATGAGGGATTCTGACTGTCCTGTACTCTTGTACTCCTTCCTGTACTGATAGTATGTTTTGGTAGCTGTATTAAAAGGTATATATGTACATTATAGCATAGTACAATCAAGAATGCTTTGTACTACTGTAAGTTATTAGTAAGTATTGTGTTGCGGTACGGAGTGTAGTTAGTTGTTCAATCAGTCAGTCAGTTCAGTTCAGTCAGTATAGTCAGTAGCAGTCAGTAGCAGTCAGTAGCAGTCAGTGTAAGCCAGGGGGGTCGTTGGAGGGGTAAAAAGTCAGGGTTGGTGGGCCTGGTGGGCCCTGGTGGGCTTGCTGCAGGCAGGCAGGACGCAGCAAGCAAGCAAGTGTGATTGACCCGGGTACGTGCTGCTGTGCCCATATACATATACATATACATATACAAATAGAGTACAAATAGACAGATAGATATATAGATAGATACGGACTTTAAACTTCATACATAGCATTACTCAATACCTCAATCCTCATCGATGAATACTATATACGGTATACTGTATACTGTATACTGTATACTGTATACTGGATACCGGACCACTATGACGGAGGAGGACGGACGGTGCTAAGAATCCAATCCACAATAGTAAGTATTACGGACAGTATAGTAGTCAGTACCCGTGCTGTAGAAAGCAGTAACTAATAGCAGTAAGTCCAATCCCAATCCCAGGCCCTCCCCCCCTGTAAGTACAGGACCGTACAATGCACTAAGCACCGTCGCTTCCCTTCTGCCCCTCTGCCCCTCTGCCGCCCCTCCAACCACAGCACTTACTTACTTTGTACTGTACTTACTTACTGTATTTATATGATTATATGAGTATTACAGTTCCAGTCGCACCGCCGAACAACGTAATTTGGCATCGTGCACGTACCCTATCCCCCCCCCAGGCAAGACCCTCCCAGGCCCTCAAGCCCACTAAAATCTTGGAAATTCAAAATTGCTTCAAGGCGTTCCAGCGCAATATCAACAAACAATAAAGAAAAAAAACACCTGATGATATCGCGATTCGGTACTACTGTATGTACTGTACTACTACTCTACTCTACTGTACAGTATATACACTCCTGTACTGACTATACCATACCATACCATACCATACCATACTATCATAATACTCACCATTCACTATTCACTATTCACTACTCACTACTCACTACTCACTACTCACTACTATCCCATACCATCCCATTCCATACCATACTATCTATTACCTATTACTTACTTACTACTTACTCAACTGCTTCGTATCCTCCTCCTGCTCTCCTCCTCTAGTACATACATACCTACTACTGTACACACCACAACTCGACCGTTTTTTTCCTTCTCCACAATCCTCTCTGATCAAGTCTTGCCGCCGCTACTGACCGCTTCTTTCTTGGTTGTTGTCGCTCCCACTCCCACTACTACTACCACTACCACCACCACCCGCCGGCCAGATAGATATACTTCTTCCCTTCCCGCGTTATATTAATAAAGAAATAAAACTCTTCTCTTCGTCGTTCCCTGGTCCTCCTCTTCCTCACCTCTCCCCCCCCCCCTCCCCCCCATCCCAAACCGCT
>Ga0247812_10001963_pt1 | contig 11614 bp, 12 predicted proteins | sample UWRJL149409B1_FD_178011 | JGI IMG/M metagenome (GOLD analysis project Ga0247812, IMG submission 178011) | Plant litter microbial communities from Arlington Agricultural Research Station in Wisconsin, United States - UWRJ-L149-409B-1 | ecosystem: Environmental > Terrestrial > Plant litter >...
TAAGCCTTGCAGTGGCTAATAAATATGATAGTATTGTTGTATATGGGAGGAAGCCACTAGCACCGACCTGCTCTTCATAGTCTATTGTCTTTGGGGTTAATTTTACAGTCCTTTCAAGAGCTGCACAGTTCAAGTTGAGGAGATATTTCTAAACACACAATTTTGTATATAATAGTCGACTTCTATAGCCACGAAAGCTTGTCACTGAAAAATAGCATTGGACACTAATTCCAGCTGAAATGCCATTCATTACGGATCCATGTTTTGATATCTTTGCATTCAAGCTAGGAGGAAGTTGGAGAATATAGTTATATTCTGCTATGTCGAAAGCAGAAGGAGGAAGATCATACAAAGTTTAGATAATTTGGTGGAGGATATGCTATTGTGGAAAGACCCAATACAGAACAACTTTTTGATATTAGATATACAAGTCTTCAAACACTTTGTATTCAAAAAAAGTAGCTAATTTACAATGACTGCTTGGTATGGTGATCCTAAAGATATCCCTAAAGATATCGTACCTTCCCCAATTTCAATATTCCATTGATCATATCACCGTATTATATACAATATATACACGCTCCTTCAGGATCAAACCTGGATCCAATCAATATACCCCCGGCTGCTCAACTCAAAGACAGCATTTAGAACAACGGCTATGAAGAGTGCCGCACATAGTACCGTCGGGCCAACTTTATCATGATATTTGATTGCCTTCCGGTTTCGGATCGACTGTGAGCGATAGAGATAAATGGCTACGCTATACAGTAGGGATAGAATAGCAACGATGCTGAAGGATCCTGCGGCTATGAATGATATCCGGCTTAGTTTTGAGCCGAAGTTCAGCAAAGTTGCGGCGATCGTTCCGATGTAAATGGAAAATTCAAGCTAGATAATGTGAGTATGGAATAAAATTGGGATTTGGAAATATTCTTACCCATGATAAGAAAGTTCGCTCGGCAGCAAAATAAACCTTGGGCTCTACACGAACAGGGACGTGGATTTTCTTTCCTTTCGGTGCCTTAAATCTTTTGCTCTGGATCTGATCGTTACGGAGGGGAGCAGTATTTCCATTGGATCTTGGCATCATTGTTGCTTGAGATTGCGGTTTTAGAGAAGCTGCGGTAGTAAGGAGCTTTTGTCCTGCGAGACTGGCATGCTTCTTTAATGCAGCGGTGTAAAACGTCCATCCACCTACACGTCGGGCTTCTTCATACGCATCATTCTGAGCATCTTCATCGTCCGAGTCATAGATTGGATAATCCTCGTTTAGTGGCTCGGCTGCTAGCTCCTCCTCGATATCGAGGGCGTTGCCGGTTGCCCGACTCTCTAGGTCTCTATCTTCGAGAGCTTCCCGAACATCTCGTAATCTTTGAGCTGTCTCTTCGGAATTACCTGCCACAGCCGTAGACTGCGAGTCCTCATTAGGGAATATGTCATCATCGGAATCGTCGTCATCATCGTCGTCGTCGCTGGTAGAGCTTTTGGATTGACCAGGGCGTTTAATGCCGAATTGATGGGAGACAGGCTTCCGAATATCCGTGTTCATTTGAGGCATCCAAAAAGGTAAAAGATTGATGCGGTCCGGGAACATTGTTGCTGTCCCGTGAATGAACTTGGAAAACTTTGGAACAGCTTCCACAAGATGACTTGCAATGAGCTCACGAATCCACTCAGGTGGTTCCTGACCGACTTGAGTCTGCAACTTAACTTCTAATACGGCATATGGAAAGCGCTCCACATCTTCTGCTGGTAGTTGGGAAAATGGCCAGTCAATTCCAATGTCCATTCGTCGCCAGTTGTTTCCAGACCTTGTACGGCCATCCATATTATCTTCTCGGACCATAGTGAGCTCGGTATCCAAGGAAATGCGAACCCGTGCGTCAGCTGGTAACTGGAAAGCGGTTCGATTGTAAAACGATCGGCAAACTGGCACGTATCCTTTCTTGATGACCGAGTATTGGACTTCCTTCGCAAGACGTTCGTCTTCATCAATCGCTTTCGCTGGCTTTTTGCCATCCTTGCGAGCTTTCTCGAATATTGCAGCTGGTAACAATTCACCCTTCATATATGCATTGACGTTCTTTTCCTTGACACCAAATCGAGCTTTCACTGACTTCTCACCTGTCCAGTCTTCACGATGTGTTTTTCGCTCTACGAAGATTTGTTCCGTATCCATACCACCATACCACCTGAGACGAATAGCTTCCGCACCTTCCGTTTTCTTCAACCGACCCTCGTATAAGGGCCATGTTTCAGGGTTATCGTAATAAATTGAAGTGATTGCGGAGTCCTTGATGTCGAATTCCTTGTTGGCATTGAATACAAGAACAGGTAGATGCTAAGAAAATATTAGCAATGTGTTACAGAAAATTTTGAAGATCTCCTACCTTCAAGATGAGCAGCTTCAACTCTGTAATATTGTCTGGATGTACCCAGTATTTTGTAGTATTTCGGATAAAGCTGCCTTGACTTCCACCAGCGGAGCTGTCACCCTTCACTGGGTTTCCTCGTGTTCGAACCAAATCATAAAGCCTTGACAGCTTTACAATATCCGCGTCGTAGTTGTTTTTGAAGAATGGCTTCGCCTTCAGTCTAGCCGCAAAGACAGGTTTCAACATCCATTTAGGATTTTGTTTCTGGCCAAGTTAGCAATAGCGCAAACCATAACCAAAATTCGACCTACATCATGCTTCTTGATAATCTTCTGGAACCCAGTATAATTCAGCTGAACAAACTTGGCCAAGTCATGTACATCTGCGATAATATCGCTCAGATCCTCCTCTAGCATCATGAACTCCTCTTCGGTTGGAACATCGCTTCCTCGGGTGCCATCTCGTCGAACTGGCCCACTTGAATCCAATCTTGAGACGACATCGTCCACCTCCCTTTGGCTGCTTGTGATGCGTCGACCAACTTCAATCAGCTTGACCTTCTGCTTTGTATAGACCTTGTCCAGCTCCTGTTCCATGCGCTCAATGAATGCTCGCTCATTGCTTTCCGTCCATTCTTTTCGCGCAGGTTTGGGCTTCCCCTTCTGTGGAGGTTCGGTGTAGTCGGTCTTCAAGAGCTCCTTCAGCTCATCGTAGGCAATGTAGTACCATTGATATTCCTTGATCACACTGGTGCGCAGCTGCTCGCCGAATTTCATGATGATTACTCCGGGTGGAAACCTATACTGGCTTGGTCCTGTTGTCTGTTTCTGCCAATATCTGGTTTTGGCCTGAAGGTCTTGAACAATTAGCATTGAGCTGTGTTGCCAGGCATGCCAATGAACCAACTGGGGCGGGGGGAGGTGATCTTTCGTGGATAAGATCGAGAAACTGGATGGGTGTGAATACCTTTGTAAGAATCTGGCTGTGTTCAAAGGTATAACAAGAGAATATTTCACACAAACGCCCACAACGCCCCGCGATAGATCCGAATTAATGAAGATGGTTGGAGGCTTGCGTGCACCTGTGTACCATTGATTGATTGACCAATGAAACTCCAGTAGCCACCCATGTGCTTAACATATTTCTAGCGTCAACGAGTTTTGTTCCCGCACGGGCCTGACGGGCAAACGTTTTTCCGGCATGTTCAAACTAGCGGTTTTAGAGACACCTTGATTATGGATTCCCGCACCCTCAGCCTCCCGCTTTCCTCAGTTGCAGTCCTTTGGGCCTTCCTTCTGCCCGTGATCTGGAGAAGTATTGATTAATTAGGATGAAGCTAAATGGCATATCTGGTGTCTTTATTTTCCTGACATTTTTCGCCATGTTGATTAGGTCTCAATACAATTTATATATAACGAATCACAGGTTAAGTTGGGAATAAATAGAGTTAGACTTGTTTTGTATCTTATAAGCTAACCTAGCTTCAGTTCAATAACATGATAAATCACGAAGCGACAGTTCTTATTCCCTAGGGAGTAAAAATTGTGAGCAGGATTTTGGAGGTATACTTATATAGTGAGGCCGCGGCACGCCAGCTCTCCCAACAGTGGTAGGTTAAACAGTTCAATCAATAAACTATAAGATACATGTTTACCAGGCTGCTCTGAAATACAGACATAACCTGACTTACAATAGTCTTGATTGGAATTATTATTAGCAACAGAAGCGAGCGAAGCGAGCGAAAGCGAGAACTTCCTAACGTCAAAAACTTCGAAAACTAGGTAACTCCTATTGAACTGGAAGAGCCTTGATATCAGTTACGATTCCAAGTTACGAACACCACTTTGTGCCCATTCCCCACCTGAATTTTGAATAAGGTTGCAGCACTAGTAGATCGCATTCACAACCCACTGTTCAGATTCTGACTGAGTGCAAATCAGTTTCTCTAGACACAACATCCCAGAACTGTCAAATCTGAATTAGGAGTGAAATATTTCCTGTTCAGTTGACTTCCATGCCCGCCACTTTTTACTATATAAACTACCACTAGCTCTAGCTCTTTCTAATCATCAAGCAGCCAAGCTTATTCCGATCCACAATAACTAAGTAGAAATTGCATTTTAAAAGAACTTTGACCATTAAATATAATCTGCCAAGTCTATCAAGCTGTCCTCTTTGTGTTGAAGTCAAATCGCTAGTCCATAAGCTAACACTATTCGAGAAGTCTTTTGCAAACCAGCATTTCAAAGGTTTTTGAGGCAACCCTATAAGATATCGAGACATTAAAAGTAGTCAGAGAAAGGATGGATTTGTAACATTGCAACTAACTGAGAGAAGCCACCTTTACATTGTAAGGGGAAATCTTTGACCGAGCGATGATATTGATAGAAGACGAATGATTTTACTAGCTGAGAATCTACCACCGTCAAGCCCCTAATACAACACGTTTTGACTTTCCAAAATAAAGAAGAAGCTTGTTGTTGGGCACAATAAGGAGGAATGAGGAAGATACGGGTACTGAGAGATAGTATGGGGAGCCGACATAGAGGGTGCGTGCGGTGTGATGTGGGATCGCGGGCGTTGTTCTTGATAAAGCTAGACTTGATAGTATATTAGCCAATAAAAAGATTTTGAATTAATGAGGGAAGTTTAACGACCTAATAACGTTATTTACGGACTTGAGGAAGTTGTGCAGCTCGTATTTAAGACATTTTATGCTAAACATATGTCTATTGCTATTTCGATGAGATTTTTGGCACTCTGTGAGTCAAATGTTACAGCTAGCTCTTATATTAATAGGAGCTATATATTCAATAGCTCTATGAATCCTTTGAAAAATCACTGGGTTAACCTAGGTGGAGTAGAGTAAGTCAACAATCTAAAATCTGGGAACATCGACTAGAATGTAGCATTAAGGCACACTACTTTCCTAATCACGGCCAGCTATGTTGAGTAACTATTTTCCACTCGTGACTCTTAGGTCCTTTGTAGGTAGAAAGCAAAAAAATACTGCAGAGTTTAGCCAGCGAACTTCATCAGTAAGGTTATTATTCATGCGGAGATGAAATAGCCAACGGTAAATATCCAGAACTACAAAAAACTTCTTAACTTACCTCTTAATCGCAAACACAACCCATCATCCGAATTATGAAATTACATAATATATACAAAACAATTACCCCACAAACGGTTGAAGCCACGTTTACTTCTTTGCTTCATGCATCAATTTGAACCTCAAAAGTTGCCTTACCAAAACTCAGCTTTCCTGGTACTAAAGAAACAAGACCCGAACCGAACTGCCGGTACATCCCAAGACCAAGTTCACACGGATCTCGCAGAAGTAAAATCATTGGGTCTCCTTCATATAACTGTACCAGCGATCTAGCACATGCTTCTACCCAAAGTCAATCTTGCATTTCGCTCTCCACAATGTAGTCCTAACTGCCGAATCCCTAACATCAATTAATATTCCACGTCGATCACTGAACGAATAGTGATATATTATGAAGTTATATAGCGCTGCAGTCAGCCGTGACTACAAAACCTGGGGTTGGCTAAGTTTCATAAGCCTCTTGTTTTCGTCTCGGCACTTAGAGACCAACGAGGGTGGAACACCCGTCCAATTCTGCCTATGGAGGGCACCCTTTTACCGCCACCAAACCAAAGGTTTTGGTAGCGATTTGCAAATCATACATCAAATACATCTTGGTTACCAATTACCGGAGGCTGTAGAAATATAGTAATTTATTTCGGTGATGCTTGTTTACCCTGTTTTGCAACGCGCTTTGTAGTCACAACATGCAATCAGCACAGTCCCAGCCACTCTGAGCCGTGGGCCAGTCGACAACACCTCATCAATGTTGGTACTACCGGTAGGAAATCTTCTCCTAGTCACTAGCCATATACACTCTTTCACTAGTTTAGGGCCCCCGTGATCGCAAGTCGCAAGTCACGATGGTGATATTATATTAGAGATATATTGCAATGTTGATTTAGCGCTTACTGCGCAAAAGCAAAATGGATAAGAGAAAATAGGCTGGAGCGGAAGTTGTAAATTCTTGGGGAGGTATAAGAGGACAGGTCTTGGGACTAGAGGTTTCAAAAGGTCCAGAGTGAGAGGTTGAGACGTCTTAATTCGTTTGAAGATATGGTGTTTAGCTGGAGCACTGGATGGAGGCTTTGCCTACTGTCTTCACTTCTGTCTTTATTCAACACTTTGGTGAGCGCCGATGCATTATCAGATTTGCAGACGAAAGGAAGAACAGCAATAAATGCCCAGCTGGCGAAGTCGACGACATGCACGGCAGCTAATCTGAAAGTCCGCCATGAGTGGTAAGTTTGAATATGGTGTTGGACGAGTACCTATTAATGATGAACCATAGGGGTGACTTGACCACAAACGAGAGAAAGTCGTACATTGCTGCTGTACAGTGTTTGATGAAGAATCCTTCGAAGCTGCCGGCAGGTCAGTTTCCAGGAGCCACGAACCGATACGAAGACTTCGTTGTTATTCATATGCAACAGACGCTTAGTATACACGGCACAGTAAGGTACCTACGAGTAGAAGCATGCATTGTGTTAATCGGTTCAGGGAAATTTCTTGTCGTGGCATAGATACTTCACTTGGGCGTATGAGCAAGCGTTGATCAAGGAATGTGGGTATAACGGAACTCAACCAGTATGCAGTCTCATCTCTTCATTGTTGCATATAAACATGACCTAACAAGGCCTTTTAGTACTGGGACTGGGGCAGATGGGCTAGCTCCCCGGATACCTCACCTATCTTTGATGGATCAGACACCAGTATGAGTGGAAATGGTAAGAAAGAAACACATGGAGCTACTCAAATGAGTCCTGCACAAAATGGAGGTGGTTGCGTGGAGACAGGCCCGTTCAAGAAGTAAATGGCCTTAAGTTAACTATCACATGCATCACTAACAAGTATTAGTATGACCGTCCGTCTTGGCCCCGTCTCTCCAATGGCCAATCCAGCACCACCGAGGAATCCACGAAGTGACGGCTTTGGCTCGAACCCTCGTTGCTTACGGCGTGATTTAGGGCCTTATCTCACGACACGCTATACCACTACAGCTATCATCACGGCGCTCATCAACAATCAGAAAACCGTTGGTGCGTTCCAGGACACCATGCAGAGTGGCACTGGGGTCCATGGTTCCGCACATTTCACTATTGGGTCTGATCCTGGTGGAGATTTCTATACATCCCCGAATGACCCTGCATTCTGGTTGTTACACGGTATGATAGATCGTGTGTGGACAATCTGGCAGAGTCAGGATTTGAACAACCGTATGCAGGTCATCGCAGGTGGGACAAGCATGTTTGGCGGTGGTGCGACGCAGAAGTTGACGGATAATATAAATCTAGGCATCCTAACTGATAAGGTATACCAGATTAAGGATCTAGTCAGTGTTGTTGATGGTCCTTTCTGTTATGTGTATGAATCGGCTTATTAGGAGTTGTTTAATAAGGCCTATGAGTTTTAGCAATAACTTGATGTTAGAAAATCTAGCTCTCTATACCAACCAAACCACAGCACATGTCAACCCTCATATACAATAGTGAGGCGGCTGGGGTAATATCTAGTGCTCTTCAATTGGATGTTTGAGTTTACAAGTCGCCATAACCAACCACCGCAACTTCACGATCTATGCTGAATGGTAATCTTGACCTATGAGTGAGTGGAGTGTGTATATATCTTTTGACCAACCTTCTAAATATAAATAGTTTATGTTTTGGATCTTATTAACAAAAATTATTCATAGTTATCAAATTTTACAGTATTATTTCCAATAATAGGTGTAATGTTTCATTCCAAAAAGTTCGTCTCCATAACCCTCGGCCATAGCGTCTCCTGCTGCTCCAGCACACACCATCAATGGGAGAAAGTGTTCTTCCCCACCCTGTGGATGTGCCTCTCTGGCTCCAACCCAATCTCTCCATCCCTTGAAACTTGCCTCCCGCTCTGCACTTTCTCTGATTTTGAGCGTGTTAGTAAGAGTCTCACTCCACTGTTTGTTTCTTTGCTGAACAGATCTATCATCTGTGCCCCCCGAAAATATCACTCGTAAATTATGGAAGGTAGGCATTCCAGAACCAATGATGGCCACATTTGAGGTACGAAGAGAACCCAGAGCACGTCCCATTGCGAAATGCTCTGCTGGAGAAGCCGATTTGAGAACAGAGAGTTGGACAACTGGGATATCGGCGTTTGGATTGATGAGTGTTAATGGTACAAAAACACCATGATCCCAACCTGGATATTTTAGTACATCCCGTTATATGTTCCAGCAGCTGCATACCTCTATTTCCGTCCATTTCCGGCTGTAAACCAGCCTTTTCAAAAACATCATATATTTCTTTTGCCACCTCTGGGCTTCCTGGAGCATCATATTTTAATTGGTAAGACTCACGCGGAAAGCCGGAATAGTCGAAGAGCAGCTTGTGCTTGCTACCATTGCTAATCGTGGGTCGTATTGTAGTCCAATGTGCCGTTACTATCACAATAGCTCGGGGAGCACTTGCTGTTCCCACCCCGAGGATTGTAGGCACAATCGTGGACATAGACTTGATCAGCTCTGCATGTGCTGGATCCCTCAACAAAGGCATTGGTCCGCCGCCATGGCATACTGCTACGACTGGAGCTGACATGGTGCTGATGTGGAAGGTTTGGTTGACCGAACAGCTTGGGATCTTGGGTCGGAGGAATAAGCTCGAAACTAGAGTAGATGCTGTACGGTTTAAGAATAGCATAAGTAAGTAGCCATGGATTGTACATGTGTTAGTAGGAGTATAGCAATCGAAAGAGAGAAGTTCCGGGTTTTGTAGTAGACTTTTGGTCGTTGAAGGACAAGGCTGAGAGCTTCACTCTGCGGGAGCCGAGGTTTGTCAGCTAGCAGATTGGGATCGAATTTGACCGTATTTGAAATTGGCTGCATAGTACAGTAGCGTGCAACTCTGAAGCAAACGATTACTTAACGGCAAACTTCATTCTAGCAGTCATGTATACGTAAGTATTTCGGATTGGTCTGGACAGCGGTCAAAAGGCTTGACTGGTTTGAAACGGCACGTGCTAGCGGGAGCCGGGCCCCCACCAAGGCTACTACAAGGCTACTGCCAAGACCAGTCCAAATCAACATGCAAATCTTATATTAGACAGAAGGTTCGCTCTATATTTCATTTACCGTCAAACAAGATTCAGCAAAAATGAATGTCTCAAGTCAAACAAATGCAACTATGGCGGAGATCTCAGAAATAATTACACCACCCTATGTGAACTCATCTAACTGTTACCTCTTACGGATTCCACCAGGTATGTGGCGTTACGTTTTTTTTATGTGACCATTTGGCTAATATACCTTGATTATAGAGCTTCGTCTCCAAATTTATCAGCACCTCCTCATCCCCGAGGCTCCTTTAAGTCTCGTTCGTCCCCCTCCCTCGCCGGAATCGAAAGATAAAGACAATACGCATAAAAACAAGGATGTAGTTGATAGTGACGAAGATGATTGGATCGACGACTCCGACTATGATTCCGATTCCTCAGGCAAGATTTCTCCGAGTCTTCTGGATACATTTAGAGACGAGGATGGAAACTTTGTGTATAAGGGCATGGATTTCCATGAGCTTGAAAATGCCTATCATGCGAATACGCTTAGCACCGAGGAAGGACGGATTTTTGAGGCTATGGAATGGCGGCAATTGATAGAGGAAGTTATATCTGAGGATGAAGATGAGGATGAGGACGCCGAAGATATTCCGCGAAGGTCTGGGCGAGACCTTGCAATTCTGCGCACGAACCGGCAGATATATAATGAGGCTTCTGCATTATTCTATGCCGAATCTACAGTTCTTATAGAGATAGACGATCTACTCGATCTAGCTCAAGAACGTCCTGCGCACATCGTAGGACGCTGGCAATTTGCGTGGATGGACACGTGGAGTCATCACCCCATTTCCAACCCTGGGAAACAACTTTCCAATGGCAACTATAACTATCGTCCTAATCCCATACCCGTGGTGATGCAGACCTCTCAAGATCGTCGTCATCACCCCTGGACTGATCGCAGAGTCATTCACAGCCATACCACCAGAATCCCAGTATCACCTAATGGGAAGCTGTTCCCCCATGTATTTTCCCGATTTCAAAACATCCAGCTCAATGCTACCTTCGAAGAAGACTACGTGCAGCACAATGCCATGTGGATAGACGACGAGACTTTTGATATTCGGCCTAGCGATGCGGAGAAGTTTCTAAAGCACGTAAGTAAAGTCGACTTTTATGTTCTACTATATGTACTAACACTTTTGCTTCAGGTCAAAACACTCAAAGTTATCAAAGATTTTGTGAAACTTCTTTCGCATTCACCAAAAATAAATCTCACCATTATATTAGAGGCCGTCATCGAAGTCCAATCTAAGTTCCTCAACGGGATGGATGATGAGACCGATGATGGGTCCGATTTGTCCGATTTGGATGATGAGTCCGCACATAAGGAAAGGCTGACGCAGATAGAGAAGGAGGACAAGATTCTAGATATGGCCAACCAGAGGGCAGTGGAGCTTCTCGTTGATAGTACGCTTTTCAATCCTTTGAAAAGGCTTGCGAACGTGCGGAAGTTCAATATCCAATTCGGCGGCTCGCGTGATATGATTGGAAACCAGGCCTCTCAAATCGCCCCGTCGCCAAAGTACGGATGTATTTTTGCCAAAATGAAAGATATTATTGAAGGTCATTTTCAAGAACGGGACGCATGAGACATAGATCTAGTATTTTAGCTAAGACGTAGATCATGTATTCTTATTGTGTCAGACATCTTGGGGTTTTCCACGTGGTGAAATCTCGCTTCATTTCACAATTCAGCCAGGAACTTACTTTTAAAAGGTTATCCATCGCTGTTTCTGATACCTTGAGTTTGAAGTTCACTGCCTTGCTGACTGGTTGCGAAGGATTAGCAACCTGCAGATAGTGCTCTATTTCTGTGTTAATCTTGTCTGAATACGCAATTACTCCAACACTCGAGAAGCATCTATAATTCCTCATACGTAAAATCTTCAGAGGTTGTACCGTATAGTACCATGACTGATCGATCATAAGCGAAAGAAAAAAGGGGCAGAATACTTAGCTGAGGTAACCTGGCGAGCGTTGGTGGCTTACTAATACTGAGCCTTTCGCCTAACTCCTGAGTGGACCACCCCTACAAACTCAGCGCCTACAACTG
>Ga0247812_10001964_pt1 | contig 11611 bp, 9 predicted proteins | sample UWRJL149409B1_FD_178011 | JGI IMG/M metagenome (GOLD analysis project Ga0247812, IMG submission 178011) | Plant litter microbial communities from Arlington Agricultural Research Station in Wisconsin, United States - UWRJ-L149-409B-1 | ecosystem: Environmental > Terrestrial > Plant litter >...
AAGCTGCAGCTTGCTACTAAACTTGTACAGCCTTGCAAAAAGGACAGAGCCAACTTTTATCCAAATACCCTCACGGAAGATGATTCTAATGACGTTTCATCTCCTCTTAAAACAGGTTTCATTACACGTACTTTGAAGCTGGGATGGCGCTGACAGAAGAAACTCTTGAAGTTAGCACTGGTCACCGAGAATTTGAAGCTCTGCATTGTATTGAGATCGAGGTACTTCGCCGGACAGTATCGTTCAACCAAAGGCAGGTATCAGCCGCCAGTGATTGAATTCGAGTTAGTCACCAGGTGAAAAGTGTTTTATATCTTAGTTAAAACACATCTAACCAACGACAGTCTCGCCTTTTTCGATGGTACTCATCTGAAGAAGTTAAAACTGTACTGCAACCTGGCTAATGAATTACAGAGAATACTTCACTCATACATAGAACATTGAATGATGCCAAAAGTATAGGATACTAGATTTCTAGGCAGCTACCAAGCAACCTGAAGAAACGCTTGGAACAGAATGAAATATTTACTAAACAGTGTTTTTAAACCTTTGATTTAGTGAGCCTGTAATTTGGAGTGATGGGTTATAGTAAGTTTGTGTAAGAGATATGGTTTGATGTGTATTACTGTGCACTTATTGTTTAATTTGGTCGATATCTTCAGGATAGAAATTTCAGAGCACTGCTTCATTATATATGAAGCTAATTTCCTTTACAATATCAACCGCCCCTTAAATCTCGAGAGATATGTCATATGTCTTAGCTAGTTTGTCATGTTCTTGCGAAGTTTAAAATCCCCAATTTAAAATTTCAGAGCCTATCCAACAAAGATATATGTACAGATGTGTTCCTAGGTGTTTATATAGGCTTTTGGCAATTTAGATTGCCGTGAACAGCTACCTGCCTGAACAACGTTCGCCACGATATCTACACTACAAAATAACTCTCTTAATTCCAACTCTCAAACCCCTAGTCTTGTGGACTCCAACAAAGTCCAACCTCAGAGCAGCAAAAGTCCTAGCAAATCTCGACAATGTGCAAGACAAGAGTCATTCTCCACCTTTCCTGCAGGCACAAATCTACTGAGGGTAATCCGATCGATTCTTGCCAATTGCGGCGAGCTTACAATAGTATGCCTACCTGGCTTAGAAAAATCACCAAGAGAAAAGACTGTCTGGTAGAGATAACATGTCCCCAAGAAGGTTTCTGTCCTAACTGCAAACTAGAGACCTTGAAAGAGTCCGAGCGACATGATTCTCAGACTGGACAAGGAGAAGAGCAAGAGAATGATTTCGTCTTACGGTCTAATATTGGACTGGCATTGACTTGCGACCATTCTGCTCACCCCCGTAATGAATGTCCTGATGATACAGAGGTTGTTAGACAAGGATTATTAGATAAAGTGGGAGTTATCAAGAAGAAGCCTGGAACATACAGACTTCGGGAAGCCTATATGAATGGGGATGGTTCGGGCTCTCCTTTCGAACCCCCATTTTCCATAACTAAAAATGCACATTCCGATGCTGGCATTACTACCACTTTCTTCAACATAGACTGGCTTTTGGTGGGCCAGGCTCAACATACGGATAACGAGGGTGGCGAATACCCTGAGAGATTTGCGCTGCCTAGTTTTGAAGATAGTATTGAAGCCAATGATCGTGGGGAGCCTGAAAATAATCGGGAGGATAGTGAAGGCTTATTAAAGAGTAGGAATGACGGAGCACGAATCCTTAACGCTTTACGCGTTGACGAGAAAGATGCAGCCACGAACGATGATTCATTACGAAGTGCGGATTTGATATTCACCCCGAATGAAGCCGACTTGGAGGAGGTCCAGAGTGCATTTCCATCCTTGACCTTGCAGTCAGCGGCCCCCCCTTTCAACAGACCTTCTACCCCCATCTGGCCTAATAAGGTTAATGGTAACAAGTCGAACAATGCAGAGTCATTCTATAGTGCTGTGTCAACCATGGACGCTCTTTCCCCCGTCCGCGAAATGCCCATCGTGGTAGATGCAAAACTACGAGAAAATGTGGAGGAAATGATGAATGCTATCCTAAGAACTGACGAGCATGTTGAGAAAGAGGACGACAATCGACATGTTCGCGAAAAACATGTGGTCTCGGTTTCCCAACATCCCTCAACCGTACTCACTGGAAGCAAATTTTGGCTGGGAAACCTATCTGACCCATTTGAACTCGTCAGAACTGAAGAAAACACTACCGGAGACAGAAATGGGACCAGAATTCCACTACCTAGCTCGTTGTCGTTTGCTCAAAGCAATGATCCGCATGAGCGGTTCTTTACTTCTCACACTGGGAAAGCCGAAGGAAAGGTCTCCGCCGCTGATGATACACGAGGCAGTATTTCTCTCCATCATTCGACCTCATTAGTTTCCGTTGACGGCGGCGTTTTGCTCGAATACCCCTTCAACTCTGCATCTCTTGGGAGCAAATCACAAACTAGTGAGTCCACAAGTGGTGTCCTGGGTCTGGGCCATAAACTTTCTTCAGCTGTTCCAAACACTTCCAAAAGCATCTTTGATACTCCCGGCAAGCGACCCTTTGGCGATATACTTGCAGTCAACAGACCTCCACTGAGAAGTGCATACCGTCTCCCCAGAGTCTCGTCGCTAGATGATCCGTTCATGTCACCTCGCCGACGAACTCGACGCCCCACGCATCGTCCCTACGGCTTTTGAAGAGCCGTTGTATTTCACAACAGATGTTTGGCGCGAAAATGGGTATGAGAAAAGAAAACGAACTTTATGAACTTATGAACGAAACGAACTTGGTTTCATTAAATCATGGTGTTTGGGGAGCCACAAGGCGATTGCGGCAAAATTATTTGTATTATATGGGAGGTCACTCTATCGGCATCTGGAAACCCTAAAAACGTCGTAGGCAAACTATGAAAAGGTAACACATTCGGCGTCAATTGGCCTATTTTGATTTTGTGGAGCAAACATAGGTACTTTAGCAGTGGATACTTTCAGGTAAATGGGAATGGAAAACCTGACGAAAAATATGCAAATCCAATCTTTAGAATTAACCATGGTGAATGTGATGTGACATATGGAATGAATACCAAGAGGACTTTCTCCACTCCCCCTATTCAAAGGCTTGCAAAAATCTATCTGACACAAGTATGGAATTAATCATGTGAGAAACTTAGATACTGATGGGTAATGTCTTCACTTTAGCACCTGCTAGCGTGCTCAATAAGCCAAAAAAAAATCTATAACAACTGATGTTTACAGTGTGAAATGGGATGTGAATGTTTTGGGGTCTAAGCATTGGGTTGTTGGAATTCGTTACCAATATGGAGCAATTTCAAAGTAGATTAAAGTAAATTAATAAAGCGCGGTTGGATTATCGAGAACCTTTATGTAGACTTAGCTCGCTACAACTCACTAAATATCTTGCTAATTTGTGTCGAAGAAATCTAAGACCGTCACCATATTTAACAACTTGGTCACAAACTCAGACGACTCCAGATTGATGGTTGCATTGGTAAATGCAATCACATTCTCTAGCTACGAGGTATGTCAAGTGACTCGAGATACTTCTAGAGTTCCGCATACACAACTGAGACCAAATTTGTGATCCGTAGAATGTTGAAGATAAAACACACATTTCTGCACAATCAACGCCTAATTTTGCACATCGCTGGTAAAATTATGAATGGACATAGACATGCCTCGAATTTATACAATGTATATGGAGGTATGCTCCTGTCAAGGACCTAAACACAGAGAAATGTTGGCAAGGTTGTGTGGTAAGGTAATGGTTTTGGTTTTAAAACCAGATATCCCCGAAAATGTAGCGCCTCACACCCAGCCTATGCAAAACGCTAACTTTGAAAAACTTGCTGCATCTTCTCTAATGAAACACACCAAGAGCAACATAGAGGCGTATCGATCTTGGCCGTAACCCTCTGGTATCCCGCTGGTATCCCCAGCTTTCGCGCGCTTCTTTGCATGATATGCTTATTTCGCCTTGCCATTCTTTGCTTGTACCTCTGCGTGGTGCTTCTTTAGCTCTTTCTCAATAGACTCGTTGACTCTTTTTTGTAATTCGGGGCGATATCCAGCTTTGAATAGAAGCTCCATGAAAACGAAGAAGGGGGCAAGCACCAAAGCTTGCAGGAGATTGTCTAGCAATGCCGGCGCCCGGCCCTCATAGACACCATGGCCAATGAATTGTGCAATCCATGCCACAACATGAATGGCAGTTGCATTGATATTGGTGGTGTGGGAGCTTCCCGCGGTGAGGTGATTTGCGTATGCAGTCCAAGCCATGATAATAGGTAACAGCAGCGATCCTGCTACCGGCTCGAGGAGCAAGTAGAACCCGGAGTACATTATGGCGCCAATCGTTCCGAGATTAAGGGGAAGGTTTGGAACCTCCAGCCAGGCAGGTAGAGGAATCAGCGTTGGGCTATTTGTTGCCTTAAAAAACATTAGCCTGGATATTGGAGGAATTGTCATTGAGATATTTTACAAGCAAAAGGCCGGTTGCCAGAAGCAGCGGAATACATGTCATATGGATGGCGACATTGGTAGGGTTGTGATGATATGCTCCGTACTGTTTATTCATTAGTCGTCAGCCGCTGAGCGCTCGCAACAAAACCGATGCTGGGCGCTACTCACGAAGGTAAGCTGCTTTTCCAGATTGAGAGACATCCTGTCAAATGGTGGATAGTTGGCACAGTCGTCTGGAAAGGCGTATATATAGGAGGTGGGCTGATGGGAAGTCGTGTGTCCTCCACCAGGTGGGGTCCTGTGGCGATGGTGCTGTACGGTTATGGGGCGTAACCTATTGGGATATCACAGTATTGACGATTTCGCCGTATAATCATCCCTCTACGACGAGCCAACGCAGATAATATAAGGGCAAACCGGGCAGCGGAGGGTGAGATAGAAGAAGAAACGTGAGGGAGCGGAGAGGAGGTGAGGTTACGAGAGCGACGACGTGTTGATTGTCGCAGAAACGCAGCGTAGAGTTTCCGAGGTGGCCGAAAGCAGACACCACACCAGCAGACAGCACACTACGGAGTACATACTGTAGTGCGAACCCTTGTCTGCCCCCTTTCTACTAGTGCTCAGGCCTACGCGAATATACGCGTATATTTCAGACCTAACAATCGAAAGTTATCCTGTGATTCTTGGCATTGAAACGACAAAGGCATTCCTCTCCTCGACGACCTTTGCGCCGCGTCCAGAGCCCTCGTCGATCGCCAATACCCAGCTTCGGCAGCCTTTGCGCACACTCTGTAACGATCCCCAGAGCAGTGCCATTGCGTTTTTAGTTCTCTGCGACAGCCATTCTTTAGAGAAAAGCGTACGTTCTGTGTGCTAACCCAGCGCTTTATTGCGTATTGGGCTGATGTGTCCAGAGCTCCTTAGTGATCGGTCGCATTACGGTATATCTACAGGTTTTAGAATAAATAGTTGGCGCCGGGAGAAGGGCATTCATCTGGGCGTGAGGGTTTTTTAGATACAGCTGGCAGCAGCGTGGGCCTGGAACAGTTCGCTCACACCACACACGCGCTTCCAGTGTACGCGCTTTTTTCGTCTCTATTCCCATAACTCTTAGTTTGGTCGTCACGACTAGTTCGTCCAGCACGGTCTTGGCTCGAAGCTTGAGGACTGCTGCACCAGTATCAGATTATAGACTTACTTTAGGACGTCGTCCTCAGCAACTATCGAAACAGCCCCCTGCTACACACAGCCGACAAGATGTTCTTCCTCTACAGCCTTGAGCGCCAGGTCACTCTGCACCCCTCTTATTTTGGGCGGAATATGCATGAATTGGTCACAGGCAAGCTAATGAAAGATGTGGAGGGCACTTGCACTGGTCGCTATTATATTATATCAATATTGGACACCTTCCAGATCTCCGAAGGAAAGATACTTCCAGGGAGCGGGTTGGCGGAGTTTACAGTTGGATACAAAGCTGTGGTTTGGAGACCTTTCAAAGGCGAGACTGTATGAGATACTGTGAATGAGGCATGTATACAGAGCTGACGACTTTTTTTAGGTTGACGCTATCGTCAAATCGGTCAACCATATGGGCTTCTTCGCGGACGCTGGACCATTACCGATATTTGTTTCTAACCATGTGCGTATCTCGGAACTCCGGATAATTGAAAATATTTATTGCTAACGACGTGTGTCTAGCTCATCCCCAACGAAATCAAGTTTGATCCTAATGCCACCCCACCGCAATATACGAACAATGAGGATCAAGTCATCGAAGTTGGAACACACGTAAGGGTAAAGTTGATCGGTACGCGAGCAGAGGTTGGGGCAATTTACGCGATTGCGAGTATCAAGGAAGATTACCTTGGGTGAGTGCCTAGTACCCAGTGTAGGATGCGTACTAACATTTCTCTAGATGTTTGCAAGGCTCATAAGCTCAAGATTAACATCTGAAGTCCTTAATTAGTAAGGCTCTACAATCAAAATAAAGGATATCTCAGGCCTCAATAAAAGCCAGTGCCATCATAGTGAAATTTGCTCTATTTGATATCATGCTTTATGCAAAAGATACGCATTTCGCTGTCAGTTTCGGTATGAGCTACGGATATATTTGCTCTTCTTCTACATGCTTGGAGTGGTGCTAGTGTCTTTGATTGTTAGTCACAGACTAGTAGTTTGGGTTTCCCTCATATTTGAAGACATGTATTATTTTCTCATTTTCAAAAAGACCAGGTGCGAGTAGTTTATTCCCTTTCCAACCGCGCGAAGGTATATATATATAAACACTGCCACATAGTCTCTTCTCCTTTACTTTACTCAGTCGTGGAAATACTACCTACAAAAAGCATCATTGCAAGCTCTCCCGAACAACAGACAAGCATTACATATCTTGCTGGTTTTGAGTTTTGTGCTTTAACTGTGTTGCTCTGCTTTGATTTCTATAGCCTACTGAGTTGAGGAATACCAACTCCTAAAATATCGTTGGCATTCTGGTAGAAGAGGAAGTCTGATCATTTATCCAAAAGATCAACAGAAATTGTCAAAGCAAAGGGCCTGAGATATTCTCTCAAATCACACGAAAAGAGAACGGCCCAACTTCCAAAATCACCACAAATCCCATCAAAAAAAATACCTTCAAAAGTCAAGTATACAAACTCTGGACAAAATGTCGTCTATTCGTTGTTTGGTACTAGAACAAGCGCACACTGGTGGTATTGAGAGACTATCCCCAACTGCCCATCTCAAAGTCCTCCGCGCTGCAGGTAACACCAAGAGTGAGAAATTACCCATTTTAGAAACCGGTCTGTATCTCTCGCCGTTCTTACATAACGTCTCCGATACGTGGGTTCGACATCTGCGCAAGAAAGCATTACGCTGCGCCAAAGATCCATATCCAGAACGCCGACCATATAATGAAAGCAAAATTGACCGCGCTACTGCTCACAGGTTACGATCCTGGACTGAGAGTATACGGCAACATTCGCGAGAGTTCATGGAAACAACAGCAGACAATGAACTAGAGAAAGCCATAGGATATGAACTGCAAACTCGCTCGGAGAAAGTAGACAAGATAATGAAGAAGAACTTGGCTATCGATCGTGAAGGTCAAACTGGGGAAGGATTTGGATGGCGTCCTGTACATTGGTTTGATATCAGATTGCAGATCCACGAGGAGCAGCAGGCTGAGAAGCGTGCCGCTGCTCTTGCTTCTAAGTCCAAGTTCTCGTCGACCAAATTCTATGAATTCACTCTATGCGATGACAGCGACAACGAATTCTCATCTCATAAACCTAAACCTATAAGGGAATATTCGATACTATCCTGCAATTGGGACAAAACAAACTCAGGGTTTTTTAAATCCAGGGTTAATTCTTACTGGAGATCCTTTACCTCAAAATCTTCGAATAACTCTGACAACAAATCAGTCTTCTCTAAGAGGTCCAGTGCCAGAACAGACATGGGCTCTGTCGATGATATCTCAGATGATAAATCATCGCGTGCAGATAAACCAGCCCTCGAGCGCAAGAAACTACCTGAGCCATGGATGAAATATGGCCTAACAATTGGTCAAGCACGTCGCAATAAATTCCTCTCCGATCTGAGATCGGCGCGCGAAGAAGTCCTGCCCGTAGATTATGGTTGGCAACGCCCACCGATGCATGATAAACGATGCGAGGAGCTGAAAAGGAACTCCAGTCCTGGACTTTGCTATTCGACATTTGTCATATCACTGTTTGTCGAGATGGCGGAACAGGGTCTCACAACATCAAACCCCATGAAATGTCATGTGTATTCCACACCTGCATCTACTGTCCAGGGTGCCTCTACGGTTATCCTCTCAGAGAGCATGCAAAAGAGTTTAAAGAATATTGGGATTCGGCACCATACACTCGAACGCTCTCACGAATTTATGAAATCCATAGTCAACCGGATTCAAAAGGATATTGAGTATATTGCCTTGAGGAAACTGCCGCCGCCAATTTACGAGCCCGAGTCGAAGGATGAATATACAATAGATTCGATGGTGCGTGTTATTGAGGATTGCAAATCCAGCAAAATGGCTCGAAAGTGTTATGAGCAGCACGGCAAGTCTGTGAGGAACCAGGTTTTGCAGAGACAGGAAGATATGTACCGTTGCTTTGATAAGTGCAAGATTGCTATGTCTGAGATGTACGTATTGAATAAGGCGCAATATGGCCTTCGGTGACGGTACGGGGTCCTGATTTACTGGTGTCAGACCGAAAGGAGGCGTCAGAGACAGTTGGAAAAAATTATTAGAGTACTACTCATAGTCGAGAGGCATAGTGTGATGGTACTACTGGTGGACTTTTCAGATGATAGCTATGGATAATTCATGAATTATGATGATCAAATAGACTGGGTGACATAAAGCACATAGAAATCTTGCGTGAGAGGTGGGATGTTGTTGCTTTAAAAGCTAGACGAAGATATAATTATAGCTACTACTTTAGCAAGCACATATTCCGGCCGCACGGTTCTGGGAGACAAATGTGAGTAGCTCGGGATCGAGTTCTCTTCACATGCCGTAAAGGTTGTATTGTATTGTTTTGGCTCGCCAGGATCTTTCTCGTACTACCCGGCCCGCCCCTTTCTTTGATCCTTGGCCGGTACGCACAGTCCTTTCGGTTCACGAAGCAGGTAATGTGAATGATAGCGCCGTTCCTTTTAATATAAATATCCAAGCCAACACGGACCTATTCTGGCAGTCTGTTTTGAGAACTACGTGTTGTAATGACCGAGGCAGTTTATTCTTCAAATGCTATCTATACTATAGGGAAGTAAGATTTTCCAGATGCGACGTCGTCTCCACAAAACCCCCGGCAGTATCAAGTTTATCCTTTTTGGTTCCTCACCTTCCCATACCCTATGCTCCTTAATTTTCCATCAAAGAGAATCCATTATGGAGCATTCTACTGTGGCCGGAATAATATTTATGTGTCTCTGGGATTGGATTGGACAGTACTTTCCCCGCTCCGAAAGTCTCTTCGGGGCATCAAAGTTGTTATGTAGGTTGAAATATAAGATATCATGCCATTTGCGCTTTCAAAGTTCTTTCTTCTCTACGTCCTTTGTGCGATTTAAGAATCTCACATATAGCAATGGGATTTCTACAGTTTCTAGTCTGTGCCGTTTTGGCGTTTCTTGTTCCTAATGTTACTGCACTTCTCGCTTTCCCAGGTGCAGAAGGGTTTGGACGCAATGCCGTAGGCGGGAGAACAGGATCCGTTTACCATGTCACAAATCTAGCGTACGTCTCGAGTTAGTTGTTAATTGTAAATGTGCTCAATAACCGTTAACAGTGACTCCGGGACCGGATCTTTGCGAGATGCTGTTTCTGCGGCTAATCGTATCGTGGTATTCGATGTTGGGGGAACTATCAATATTACGAATCGTATCGTGCTTTCGAAGAATATCTACATTGCTGGACAGACCGCTCCGGGAGGTGTAAGTTTTACTAGTTTGTAATAATGAATATTTCCGCATTATCAAACGTGGGTATGTTACAGCGTGTTGATATCAAACAGGGAATCACCGTCTATGGCAATGGATTCTCATGGTCTAACGCGAACAATGCTATCGTCAGATACATTCGAATTCGTATGGGAAAAGGAGGCGATTCTGGCAAAGGTCTCTTTACTATCAACTATTCAATATTTTGTATACTGACGCTTCTAGACGGGATTACCATTGCCGATGGTAACAACATGATCTTCGACCATATTTCGGTGACTTGGGGCCGAGACGAGACCTTCTCCATCAATGGTGCTGTTACGAGCGTGACGATTCAGAACTCCATTATTGGCCAAGGCCTAGAAACTCATTCTTGTGGTGGATTGATGCAGTCAGACAATGGAATCAGCCTCTTCAGAAACCTGTATATTGATAACAAAACTCGAAATCCAAAAGTCAAAGGAATGAACGACTTTCAGAACAATGTATGAATCAAAACTGAAGAACTTTCATTTTAGCTAAAATATTTTATTAGGTCATATACAACTGGGGCGGTGGTGGTGGGTACATCGCCGGTGACAGCAGTGGCCAGAGCTACGCCAACATCATCAATAACTACTTTATTTCCGGACCCAGTACTAGCGTCCCAGCTTTTACACGAGGAAATGCAAACTTTCACGGCTGTAAGTGCTTACTCTCTCTTTCAAAGTGTAAACTGTATTTACCTATATAGTTGTCTCCAACAACTTCTATGACAGCAACCGAGATGGAGCCCTTAACGGCGCCGCTCTCTGCGTTAAAACTAGCTGCTACAGCGACATGGACATTCGCACTACCGCCTACGCCTACCCTGGCCCCAGTAATCTCCTCGCTCCGGCGAACGCAGTATCTTGGGTTCTCGCCAACGTCGGTGCTGTTTTCCCTTCCCGAGACACCATTGACAAAAAGCTCATCGCTGAGGTTCAAAGTTTTGGCAGATCCGGACAGTTGATTAGTGACGAGAAAGCAAGTCCTATGAATGGACCAGGATATATTGCTAGTGGGAAGAAGCCTATAGATACGGATGGGGATGGTATCCCAGATGCGTGGGAGAAGGCGAATGGGTTGAATTATCAGGATGCTAGTGATGCGATGAAGATTGGCAGCTCAGGATATGCGAACATCGAGCTATATCTTAACTCACTCGTTCCAAAGCCCAGTGCATGAGTTGGAGGTGTAAGTAATACTTTCGTAGCTGAGAGTAAACCAAAACAATGGAAGTATATGCAACTCCGCTAAGACGCTACTATTTCAGTAGGAGTCAAGAATTTTCTCGATATTCAGCTCTCAAGGTTGGAATTATACATAATAAAAAAATAAGACTTAATCAAAAATCGTAACAATCCAAGGGCAAATTAGCTGAGCAAGACTCGAGTCATCCAATAAACACATATTTCATTAAAGAAGAGTGAGAGGATTATCGACAGCCTCTGAAGTTACATTTTCGACTCTTCGAGTTTCTCCATGACAATCGGTCCCCCAGCGCTCTTCACAAAGATGTAAAGGTAAGGATCTGGGTGTGGGCTTCCTATCCATCCGCCACCAGATTGACCATACCCTCCCCTCCCCAGAGCACCCGACCCAACATACAAATTTCGTTTAGCATTGAGCTGCCGCTC
>Ga0247812_10001965_pt1 | contig 11610 bp, 6 predicted proteins | sample UWRJL149409B1_FD_178011 | JGI IMG/M metagenome (GOLD analysis project Ga0247812, IMG submission 178011) | Plant litter microbial communities from Arlington Agricultural Research Station in Wisconsin, United States - UWRJ-L149-409B-1 | ecosystem: Environmental > Terrestrial > Plant litter >...
ACTGTGTCACTTTCGGACTAACGGCTGGTCCTAACGGGCAAACACCCTTTTTCGATCACTGAGTCTAGACGCTGCTCTGAGTATATTGCGATGGCAGACGTAGCTAGTTATTCCTCATCCGTTTGAGCCATACGGAAATAAGAAGAGTTCTTGAGAGGGCGTGGGTAAAGCGCGAATTGAAGTTGCTTTTCTAGGTTCTCCATTGTACAGTACATACAATACCTCAAGTGCACAATTATATAGAGCTATCTATGCAGCCGTATCTCCCAAGTCGTGATGTGGCTTTCAAAGATTGACTGTCGTGAATTGAAAAGAGTTTCTCTGCCCGCCTCATATCATAAACCTCTTGGAGCATGTGCTATATTCCCACCTGCCAGGGTCAAAGTTGATACTTTGCTCTGGCATTCCTGATTGGAGTATTGGATGACTGAAGATTCTAAAGTTGCACTCGTAAAGTGGTTGTGGTTAATAATGCTGTGGTCGCGGCAAGGAAACAAGAGTAATTTAAAGAATATGTCTAGCCCCCACTAGAACCTCGTGGTAGTTTTCGAAGCCTAGAGTTTTCCCTTGAAGCTTTTCTAGAATGAGACGTTGGCTATGTTGATGTTGATCAAATACTGACTGCGAGTGTTATTGTTTTGTTTGCACGTGGGCGGTGCACAGAGTCCACTTCCCTTGCGGTTCGGAAGACGGTGCCTCCCAGGCCCTGGTTGCGGCTAAATCACACTATGGGCCCCGCCGCAACTGATTACATTTTTGTACCCACGTTTCTTTCAGATCATTTTGTCATACAAGCAATCTGATCTTTTATGTTTATTCTTACTGTACTGTACTTATACGTGACTTGAAGCGCCCCTGAATTCATTTTATAGTCTTCGCCAATCCAAATTTTATTCCAAGGACAAGTGATTCCTGTATCTTGATGCTAAACGGCCTCCTCCTTCCTGCCTTCCTCACGACATCCACCTGAAGGAGTCCGGGTTTCTGCCATTTGCGGTCTCCAGGATTACTCTCATCTCACCTACTGGCTCTTTAGCCCTGATATACAAAAGGGATACGCCAGAAAGCCAGGTCTGTGGCGGAAGGTTGTTTCGTTATGATATGAGCCGGTGAACACATTGAACCCTACGGGTTACTGCAGGCGGGCTTTTATTAAACAGAACAACTTCGGCTATCAATTGCATGAATATCGGTTTAGATGTTTTCATATCTGCGCCCTCACCGGCGTGCGCCATCTGCTTCCACGTCCCCAGTACCAGAACAGGCGCCTTCGTGGGAAAGACCAATACATCCATCGTCAGAGCACGCTCACCCACCGCGAACGCATCATCATGCCAACCACTCAAACCAAAATCTGCCAACCAAATTCTCCCCTCCGCCTTCATTGCCACCACTTGTGCGAGTATCGAGCGTGCCTGAACAATGGGACGGGGGCTTGGAAAAGGATGCACACACTCATAATGGTGCGGAGGATTCGAGAAGGGGGAAAGGTCTTACAAACTTGGGCACTTTCAGCGAACATCTAAGAATGCTCAATCCCGACACACAAAGACCAGAGTCTGCTGGAAATCTAGGCCCTCCACCAAATACAATAGCTGCGAGACCTCAAACTAGTGCTCAGCTAGATTTGAGCTCCAGAGAACAGTCCTCCTCGAGGAGTTGGCAATTATCGACCGCATCAGAGTCACAAAGCAAGCCAGTTATGACCGGCAGACGCCCAACCGGAGCACGTTTAGCTACCCCTCCGCCTGGCTCCAAACCTGTATCTGGATTTGAGCCATCCCAACCTCGAGCAGGAAAGCGGTTGAATCTCCTCAACCCTATGTCACTCCTTGCTCGTCGACGCACGTCTAATTCTGTAGCTCAACTTTCCGCGGAGTCCTTGAAGTCAAGTCGGACAGAAAAACCCTTTAACGAAACCTTCGACCCCAGAATTAAGGGGACAGTGGTTCACGATTTCAGTGCTCCTAGACCGAGGAGAATAGTCTCCACTCCTGATGTGCGGACTGAAGAAAGCTCGGGTCATACTCCAAGAAACTACAAAAACGGCTCCAGTAATTCACCGGCGGAACCAACTATTGAGGAATCCCCGGTTGGACCATGGAGTGGAGGAAGCCATACGCCAGTATTCACAGAAGATTTTGATGAAGCACAGTATCCAGCTGCTGGGCCACATGTGCGGAAAGCCAGTGACTTATCAGATTTAACGTTACCAAGCCTCCCATATGCTGGAGGCGTTCAAAAGCCAGTGATTAGCAATTCAACATTAATAAGAAATGACGACATGCAAAAAGATCCAGATTTGGAGACAAATCTATATGATCCCACGTCCAATATTCCTCCTCCTATTCCACCAAAATCCGAGGGGAGAACAAGTGCTGGTCCTTCACGGCGTGTATCAATAGATCCTGCTTCTACGGTACACAAGCCTGGTGGTTCACCGGGGAAAACTCGGCCACGCAATGTGTCTGAAGGATCAATAAATGATGCACCAGGATTTCCCCTCCCAAAACATATGAAAAGCACATCTTCAAGATTTAGCTTCGATATGATAGGAGCAGCCGAGCAAGAGCGATTACTAGAAGACAGACATCGGCAGAGGGCATTGGAGAAGAGCAAAGAGGGTGAAAATGCAGAAGATGATGATATGATGTATGAAGAAGATTATGATTATGATAACATGGATGATGATGATGGCCTGGAGGAAAGAATTCCAGGCGTGAATGCCGATTATGAGGAAACCGCCGATATCTATTTAGAGGAACCAATACCCGGCGTGAATGCTGACGCAACTGACGAAAATGAAGGCATATTGGATGACCATGAGAACATCGCAGGTCTCACTTTCCAAAATTCCCTGGCCAGCCCATTGAGCCCTTACAGCCTACCAAATACGCCTCGTGACGCCAACGGAGAAGTCATTGGTTTTGCAATGACAAAAAACTCACCGTATCCATCAATGGCTACTCCCCAAAACTTTGAAGCTGCGCTAGACAAGCATCTGTCACCAGAAAATCCAATAGAACAAGACACAGAAGTACATGGCTTGAGTTCACAGCAGGCGTCTACTATGCTACTCTCAGAAGTCGGAGAGCAATTAGAAACCAAGATATCCCAAATCAAGGAACAAAACTCCATGCCAGGGCTTGATGATGATGATCTCTATTTCGATGATGGCCAATTTGGCGATCTTGGAGAGGACGGATTCGAGTTTGACGAATCTGTGTTTGATAATATTGACACGGATCAGTACGGAAGGCCACTAAAGGCCTTTCCATCACTGCCGACTTTGTACTCCCCACCGACTCTTACTACGGATCCATCCTCCTCTTTCAATAAGATACCTGAGGAGGTGGGTACCGATCGCTTGTCTAATGAGGCTACAGAGACAATTGTCTCGACGGGGTCTTTGGCCCCAAAAACTTCTGTTATGAATAACAATGTGCGAATAAGTGCAGTTGGGCAAGCTCCAAGTCTTACCCATGACAAGCTGGCTGCATACCAATCAGCACTCGCGGAAGCTGCTTTCAATGCTGCCGCGAACGGAAAATTTCGACGGGACAGCACTCAGTCGGGCCGAACTATTTCTGATCAAGGAGAGTCTCACTTTGGGCTCTTGTCTGATACTAGCCACACCTCTCTCCGTGAACCGTTTTCTCCGTCTTATGACTTAGAGGAAAAGGACGATTTCGATTACGATGACGCTATTGAAGAGGATGACATTATTGCCGCTGCCAATGCTGAAGCTCTCGCTTATGATACCGATGGCTTCTACGGCCAGGAGTTTGGATTTTACTCGGCCCCAGCTGCTGGTGAAGCTGAGTACGCCAACGGTGGCTATTTTGGGCCACGTGGTTCTGAAGGTGTTAATAGGAGCCAAAGCAATCGTGTGGCTTCCAAGGAACCAAACCTCACTCCTATTACTGAGCGATCTGAATACTCCAACCGCAATTCATTCATGTTTGGCATGCATCGACCAGAATCCCTAACCAGTCCCGGCCTTTCTCAGTTGATGAACTCGCCTGACTATGAAGGGGACATGAGCCTCAACGCCCTGTTGAGATTGCGAAGAGGCGCATGGGGCGGTAGTCAAGCTAGTCTGCATAGTAGCAATGGCAGTCCGGCAGGTCCAGGAGATGAGTCGAGCCCAATTCAAGGACAACTCCCACCCTGGACGTATGGTAGTACGGTTACTCTCCCATATGGAGGCCATAAGAGAGCGAGTAGTGCCAGTAGCATTCTGACAGGTATCCAAAGTGTAAATAGTTCAGCACCGGCGAGTCCCACATTGGCAATGGCTGGGTTTGCGCCTCTACCAGCAAGAGATGGAAGCAAAAGTACAAGCACTTCACCTGACAAAGAGAAATCTGAAAAGGAAAGCGACTTTAAGAGACATAGGTCAACAACTAGTTCAGATAGTATCAGCTACCTGAAGGAGGATGACCCAGGTTCACCCACAGGAGAACGATGGATTTTGGAAAGGAGGAGAACGTCAGAATTGGGAGAGGTGGAGGTATTAGGGAGGGAAGTGGTCACCGGTACGATATAACATCCGCCTAAGGAGTACAAATTTAATTAATAACATGATACCCCCATACCAACCAAGTGGCACTATACTTTAGTTATCGTATTTGACTAAGTCAGCCAAACAAACTTTGCACGTGGTTAATTGTCGCCGTTACCCTTACCACCAATTAATTAGGAGTCAGAGGTGGACTGTTCAGGTTTTTGTTCACTTATCTGTTATCAGCAAGAGCATCTTTCCCCACGGGATTAATGATAAGGGAATATTGCCATAGCGCATATTCGTCACTTCGCTATGAACATGGCGTAGTAATTTAGTCATCTAAACCATTTGAGACCCTGCTATTTGCCCCCAAAAAACTGTAGTTTCTTGGTGACCGCTTTGTTTATCTTTCTTATTCACTATTCATATCCGAAGGAAGAATTTCAATAACTTCGTCCTGCTGTACTGCTATATTGCTGTATGATTCTCTCATATTTGTAGTCATGATCTCCTATACTCTTATTGCGGTTGCTACACACCTTCCCATTGCCAAGACGAAGGTACTGGAATTACTGAAATCCCAAGCGGACTTGCAATATGTGATTATCTGCTTTGAATTTGCGAATTTTCGATCAATCACTATTGGGAATATACAGAGATGGGATTGTTTTAGTTATCTCGGAATACATTCTCTTGTATCCGGCACTAGGTGTTTTGTTATTGCAGTTGAAAGCGTCGTGCAAAACTGCATTATTATCATCGTCTTCAGCTCCTAATGTACGTACGGTGGTATCTTAACTTGTGGCAGCGACGTTTTGCCTTAGTAAAGCAAGGGCACACTGTACTTTTCCTTTGTTCTGAAATTCGCATTCCGAGGCAATTCTTCGCCCTGGTATGGATATAAGTCTTTGGGACCGCAACAATTACTCACTTGTTCTTGCATAAATTGCAATGCATTCTCTTTGCGTGCTGAATGAATTATGCGCAGCATATAACAACTGAAGTGAGAATGTGTCTTGACTAACTCATTCATAAGTGACATTAGATTCTCCAAGACATTGCCAGGAATCAACTACACACTTCATTACGCAGTAGTGCTTTTAAACGCGGTTGGTCCACCACCTCAACCGTCGCGTTATAAGCTCTATCTCTCCGCTCCCCAAAAACCCTTCACCAGTCGCGTTGGCTAATCTCATATACCAAAAAAGAAAAAACCCCTAAAAAACCCCTAAAAAACCCTGCTAAACCAAAATAGCAAAACAAGATTCCCCCTTGAGTCTAGGTACTAGAAACTAGAGTACTACTTTGCCCAAGGTCGTTACCCCTGTACTACATTCCACACCTACCCTCTCCTTGGCCGCCCCTATAATAGTCACTTTTTCAAACTGCCTGTGACGGATAGGGGAGAAAGCTAAGTAGGCTGACTCTCGTTCGGGATCCAGGCTCAAGAGGGCGTTGCTCAACAGATGCGACTTGTAGTTGTTAGTCCGAAGATCAACCCCTGGTATTATGCCGTCTGACTGAGATGACCATTAGGCTATCCGGAGAACTCGTGGTAACGCATATGTTGGGATCTTTTTCGCAATTGGTTTTTATACATAGGTCGAGGGGAGGACGACTGTGGTGCTAGCCTCGTTTGTGTACGTGATTCACCCCCTTTTCTGTTGCGCCACACGTGTGGGGCACGATTCCCTTTTAAGGTATATGGAGAGTGTGCCTGACACTACTTGCACGGTCAGAGGAACTTTGGGAGTTTGCTAAATTGTTGCATTAAGTTTAATCAGGTTCGAGAAAGTTAAGCCTTCATCTTCCAGTCTTCCAGTCTTCCTCAACACTCGGAGAAACGACTTTCTGAGATCAATCTCCTCCTCTCAATTCTTAATCCGCTCAAACACCAACACAACACCAATACTGTGCCCAGACAGATGGGAAATTCTTATCAACTGCCGTGTTCCAACTCAGAAACTGATCCATAGTAATCTTATTCTGGGCCACAATAGTATCAACCCTCAATCCACCCTCCGCATATTCGAACTTCTTACAATTAGCCACAATACCACCCATGATCGGGACTGGGACAGCAGAAGCGTCCACGACGGTTCCAGAGGCAGCTTGGACCGGTGGCACAAAAGTGTACCATGGTGTGTTGATGCAGACAGGTACGAAGGCTCGGAGACCACCACATGTTTGTCCGATATCTGGGTTCCAGTAGCGGAATTGGGAGAGCGTGAAGTTTCCAAATTTGGCCCCAATGGCTTGACAGGTGTCGCCTGATTGAACGAGATAGGTTGCGGTGCCTGAGGTAATGTTAGGAAGGGAATGTGATTGAGAGAGAAGTAGTTACAGTCTGAGGGGCGATCAATGCAAACGCTTCCAGCAGCAACACTTGTGTATGTAGTGCCTAAAACCTTGTTAGAGTTTGGACACTGTAAAGTTTGCAATTTTTTGATCGCTTACAATTGGGTAAAGCACGATTTTCAAGCGTCCCAGCAAAGGAAGCAATGGGTGTTGCAATAGCGACGGTAGCACAGAGTGCAGCGGCGATGACCTTGAAAGAGTGCATTATGGTAATCTATTGGCTTGACTTGTGGATAGTTGCAACGAAAGACTAATTTGTTTGAAAATGCTGAGATAATGACTTGGATGAGGTGAAGAGCAATTTCATTACAGAGAATGCATCACTTCTTTTATACTCTTTCTAAGACGACGGGACCACTATCCCCTATCCAAATTCAGAACTATGACTCTATGGTTACGCATCTAAGCTACCAGACAGGCATCACATGTGATATTATCCAATCGAATACATGATTTTCAGGCACACCGCAAATCACCAAGACTAAAATAGAAGTTATCCAAGTGAATCTCTAATTTCAAGTCGTCTAAAGTGGGTCCTAGGAGGCAGCAGGTCATAAGACGTCGTGCAAACCCAGGCAAGCATCATGCCAGTACCCGCAAGGGGGAGAATACGAGTTTAGAAGATGAAATCATATAGGTAGAAAGTAGCTACATGACGTCCAGGTAAGCTCTTTGCCGCAGTAATGCGTCTTTTCAGGGTCCTCTTGCCTGGCATCTTCTTGGGATTTTGTAGGACGAAATCAGGATCTCAGGGGGTTGATTGAACCTTAAGCGACCCCCGCTAACAACAGCGGATCACGAATCAGATCACAATGGTTTTAGACTAGTGAGGCACGGAAAACGCATGGGAATTTCCAAGTTCCAATATGAGAGATGAACATCGACCCCATGGAGAAAAGTTCGTATTAGGCTTGCTTATTACTGTAGACTGAACTCTCCTATATAAACAAGGATGTTTTGTCTAACGCTATCTTCTCGGGAAATAGGGGATCGGATGTTACGTACTGGGAAATTCCCGGCTCTACATGAACACTACAGGAATACCATACTACAACAGCTTACCGCAGGTATCAGTCCGGAGTCAACCCGAGGTTGGCTATGCAAGTATAAGTTAAATGCTCATCTCCAAGAGAGATTAATTCAACCATGATAAGCTTGCTTTGAAAATCCAAGAAATATGTTCTGGTTCATCTTTCTTGACTTGTAATGTACAGTACAGTAAGTACCATGATTGGGGGGTTAGTGAAGCACGTGAGATAAAGTTCACCCGCCGGTCTCCGCTTCCCCATCCGCAAGTTGTCCACAGCAAGCATAACTAGCTTTGTGTATAAGACCAAACTAAACCTACTCTGAGAGCACAGTTTATAAAATCTTTGAATACACTTCATTATATTCGATCGGCAAAACTTAGCAATATGTCACTGCCGACTACAACAAGCTCAGTTTCAACATCGAAGCTTCAGCTCCGAACAGCTTACGGCCCAGTCTTTCGAGATGTTCTCGATCTCCCACCTCGACCATGCACTTCTGAAGAGATTCCTATCATAAATCTAGAGTCCCTGTATTCATCTAACTTAGAGGATCGACGTACTCTTGCACAAGAGATAAGAAATGCATCTATCAGCAGCGGTTTTTTCTATATCAAAAACCATGGGATAGACGACAAGACTATCGCAGATGCCAAGAAACAACTACTGGCGTAGGTTACGATGTGTCGCTCAGAGTAGCAAGAGATGCACTAAATAATACAGGTTTTTCCGGCAGCCAATGCAGCAGAAGATGAGGGCCACGAAGGATAAATCCAAGTTCTTCAATGGTTACACAGAACCTAGAAGCTCAAACATTAACCCGGGCGAAAGTATTGACGTGAAGGAATCCGTAAGTTGACACTGCTGATTGTTTAATGTGGACTTCCCAGGTAACAAAAATATGAACAGTTTGCATGGCGGTACTCACCTCAATATGATCCCGATTACAAAGACCTCTCTGCTGTGCCTGAAGAGGTCAAGCCTTGGCTACGAGGTGAGGAGTTCGTTTGGGAAGAGACCTCACACTTACCTGGTTTCAAAGATGAGGTTCTTGCCTAGTAAGTCTCTAGAAACTAGAATATTAATGCGGACACTGACGTAAGTATTGCTTAGTTGGGCAGCTTGTCTCACTTTGGCTAGGACACTGGTCCGAGTATTCGCTTTGTCACTAGCCCTTGATGAACACTATTTTGATAGCAGGACAACCTACCCTGGATCAGATGGCGTCTTCAACTACTACCCTCCCCGAACAGAAGAAGAAACGAAAAATAATTCTGTGGGTCTTGGAAGCCATACCGACCTCCAGCTTTTCACACTACTATGGCAAGACATGACTGGTGGATTGCAAGTATTGAATAAGGATGGACAGTGGATCATCGCAACACCAGTTGAAGGAACAATTGTAGTCAATATCGGCGATTTCATGATGAGATTGTGTAATGATACTTACATTTCTACTGTGCATCGGGTTTACAATCAGTCGACCGCCGAGAGGGTATCAATGCCATTCTTCTTCGGTAAGATATCTCACATTTTGTAGCCACTGCTAATAGATTTAAGGCCTGAACTTCAATTGTGTTGAGGGTGTGATATCCTCCTGTACATCAGAGACCAACCCAGCGAAATATGAGCCTATTTCATGTGGGGACTGTAAGTTTTGCTAGATGGTTGTGACGGATGTTGCCTAATCTTTACAGGGTGTCAGCTTAGGTTCAATTTGGAAGCAGAAGAATCGAAAAAGAAATTGGAAGCGCTAAAGGCACAAGCGCCAAGTGCTGTGATAGTGGCAGCGTGAAGTAATTGTCCTCAGAGCAATATGTACCTACCATTCCAGATCTTTAGCTTCCTCCTTTTGACTTCAGCGTGGAGAGAATTTCGTGCCAGAAACCGCACAAATGTATCCTTTAGCCTAAATTATCTGCTGCATCAACTCCAGTACATCGAAGAATGTTTCTCTTTCTAAGTCCACCTTCTGTAGCCCTAATCCAATCACTACTGTCCTTGTCTCCTCTGGGTTCCTAGTAGCAATTGTACTGGCAATATGAGTTGCATATAGATGCCCTACAGTCTCACGCTGGTCACCGCCTGCGCCGAGAAGGGTCTTAGGGGTTAGATGGCCCAAGGGTAACATGTCTCCGGATTCAGATGGCAGGGGAGTATCGAACGAGGTTGGCGAAGCAGACGTAAGCGGCACTTGGATCTAAGTAGTATTAGATCTGTTTTTTTGATTTGTCAAAAGCAAGCACATACCCATTGTGATAACCGTCCTCCCTGAGTGATGGTAATGAGAATCTTGTCCGTGAAGTAAACTGACGAAACTTGAGTTTCCGTGCCGTTTACAAGGCCAGTAACAAGTTTGGTTGCCGCAGGAAATGGCGTGTGTTCGATCTCCTCGCCAATTCCTAGACCATTTAGACCTGAAGAGATGATTGGAACAGACATGATTTCAAAATTTGACTAATGCAAATATGATGCTTAGAGGAATTGTAGAGGTCAGCCTTGTCTATGTTGAGGGGTGAACCTAACCATTCTGCCCGCGTCAATAGTTGGATAAGGCGGGGTTCGGCCGGCAGAAAAAGCATATCGTTATCGATAAAAGAAAATATCTGTAAGGTTCAAATATTAAGTTAAGCTTGTTGATAATGTGAACACCTTTCGATCTTCAATATGGCCCCAGTTTTCAAACCGAGACAAAGAAAACGCAAGGTCTTGGACCGACAAAGAGCAAACAAGAAGTCTTCAGGGACAGAGGTCGACTCTAATGTGGTCGAATATGTACCACCCGTGAAAGCTGCAGTAGAAGAGGAAAAACGGCAAATCAAGGAAGAACTAAGGAAAGAGGGCACTAAAATCAGTGGAAAGAAGGCAAAGCGACTCGAGAAATTCATCGAAACGAAGCTGAAAAAAGACGAGAATAGGATTCTTCTCGGAAAAGCTGCGAAATCAACAATAGATACAAGTCACTTCCAAAGCAGTAGCAAATTGGGACAGGGACGAGAAACACAACGGGAGAGGCTGAGTAGGGCATTGAAGGATAGACAAGCTGGAATTGATATTTTTGGAGATAACGAGGAGATTCTCGCTGAGAAGGGGATTGTGAGGACCCAAGAAGTCGATAGCTCTTCAGATGAAAGCTCCGAAGAATCAACCAGAATTGCTACCCCGGCTCTCGTACCTGCGGTTACTGCAGGTACAGGGCTAAAAAGACCTTTGGAGGTTGACGAAGAAGGCAGACCGTTACTGAAGAAAAGAAAGCGTAGGGGAGGCGTTGACTCGAAGCTGTCATTCAAACATGAACCAATACCAGAACCCGAGTGGGAAGGGTTTAGTTCCGCTTCAGAGATGGATACCGAGGATGAGGATGAAGAGGATGTCGTTTCAGGATGTGAAGATACTGTGGGAAGTTCTCTCGGTGAAAATGACGACGACGACGAAGAGTTAAGCTCGAATAATTCCAGCAATATGGATTCGGATGGTGAAGTTGAAGAGGAATCGTCTTCTGATGAAGACGAAGAAGTGGAGGAGCCCGGTGTCACAAAGCAAAGATCATCAGCGTTCAAGGCCTGGGCAAATCAGCAATTGAACGAAGCTCTCGGATACGAGACGATTTCAAACATTGCGATGGCTACCGATACTCCAAAAATAACAGGATTTGAGCCTAGGGCCGCTGAGCAGGATCCATTACCATTGGAGCTCCAGCCCACCAAGAACCTGAAT
>Ga0247812_10001967_pt1 | contig 11607 bp, 2 predicted proteins | sample UWRJL149409B1_FD_178011 | JGI IMG/M metagenome (GOLD analysis project Ga0247812, IMG submission 178011) | Plant litter microbial communities from Arlington Agricultural Research Station in Wisconsin, United States - UWRJ-L149-409B-1 | ecosystem: Environmental > Terrestrial > Plant litter >...
GGACCTCAGCTGCCCGCCAGCTTACGTGTCTGTCATACCTATCAACCAGCAAAAAGAAATCAATGTACATATGGCTACCGGAAACAACGCAGGAAACCTGTACTACCACACCAGCCACCGTTCGGCATCATCACTTGCAGAAGAGCTACAATGGGGGAGCCCTACTCATCTTGTGCCTATTAGGAACTCACAATTGAGGTTTTTAGGGCAAGAATGTTGTAAGGCTCATGGATTTGAACTCCTCTGAGTTATTGAATACTCCCTTAGATCGTCCGCCGCTACTGGTCGTGACCGAAATACTGAGTCGTACCAATAAATTGTCTTCCACTGCTAGTGTTGTTCACTTGGGTCCCACTACCCGTGTTGGTGTTATGAGTCCCCGAGCCAGAGGAATTGATCGTCAGCCTTGGACTCTCGTTTTTTGATACCGCTTCTGCAGTTGAGGACTTGTCCTGTGGATCTCTGATCAACTTGACAGAATTTGCTTTCCATCTGATGAGCTCTCCAAGCAGCCGTTTAAATCCGTTGTCTTCGGCCGTGGCGAACTTAACCATGTCGCTATGATTTGCATAAATGCTCATCGAGGAATAGTCTTCCAAAGTAGCCGAAGCCTCATCCACAATCTTCTTTCCAATGACGGGGAGAGGCAGCTCTTCGAAGAAACAGGTCACCTCAAACCGTCTATTGCCTTCCCGCAGTGCTCGAACCATTGACCAAAATTGCTCCTGGATGAATTTGAGAAGCTGATCATCCGTTCTCAGGATCTCCAACAGCGACTTGTTAGCGGATTTGAAAATGCCCAAGGCCGACGCTGGTATTCCTGCCCAATTCGCCATCCAAGAACCGCGATGCGGAGTCCCCATGAAGGCAATACCGACTAGACTGTTGAAAACATCCTGAAGATGCTCTTCTGGGTTGTTCCGGGAGGCCAGAACAGTCGCCTTGCAGACAAGTCCTCCTAGGCTGTGGGCTACCAGGATGAGCGGACGAGAGGTCGAATTGGACTGACTTCTATAGCTCGTCAAATCATGTAGGAAGTTGTTCGCGTGGTTGCGTAGCTCGTTTGACGACGCAACCGATTTCCTCACAACGTATGCATCGTAGCCATAGGTAAGAATGCGAGCCGAATCAATCTTTCCAGGAAGCAGTTTCCCCGGCCAGGGCTCAGCTTGTCCTGGCGCGGTCCAAGTCGTTATTCGATTTCCAGTGAGACCGTGCACGAAACAGATATCAATCTTCGCATCCTTAGAATCATGTAACATCAATATCCCACCCGGAAACGAGGTATCCATGACCTCTTGTCCATCGATGCCGTTGTGTTGACCGTCGCCATTTGCTTGATTGCGCTCCGTGCCTTGAGTTCGGCTCCTCCTCCTTTTGAAAAACTCTTTCACCCGCTTCATTTCTTCTCCCTACATACGTGTCGTCCAAAGCCAGAGAGACAGATGGGGGATTGGTACAGAAGTAGGGTGGGTTTACCACGTACAGCAGTATTTAACACTAGTGAGGGGGTGGCCTTGGCACATATTCATTGAGACTTAACCTAATCGAGTATTATACACTCAAGCCCCAAAACAACGTCCAATATACAATTGCAAATATTCCAAACTCTCTATTAGTAAGGGCTTAAATTCGTTGTAGATATTGTGGTAAGAATAAATAGGAGCAAGTTTTCTTTGATTTTTTTGTTAGGGCGGCCTGAAAGATCAGGCATGGATAGTGGAAATATATAGTCATAATACTCGACCGGAGTGGAAATCTGTCAGGGCCTTATACAAGGCGTTGGGGGAGGTCACCTGACCCAAGGGTCACCTGTTCGGGTAAAAGGAAGAGGTTATAAATCATGGCACTAAAGTGAGATAAATGCTTTGTAATACCCCGCATCCTATTTAATAAGGCTTTGACTGGCCTTTATTATAAAGTAAGGGGAAGCAGAGCCTTGAGAAGGGTAGAGATTAGTTTATATAAGATTTGACTAGTTGATAAGAATTAATATCTTTGAATACTGTATCACTCTGCCTTTGAAACCTGACATGTACGTAGATCTAGTTCAATTAAGTATTATCACCACCGAATATAACTAGCACTTACGTATAATACGTATTGGTGCCACGTATTCAAGAGTGATCCAACAGTAATATTAAGTGTTAAAAAGAAGCTATTTATATTATTTTACTTATAAATAAATAATAAAAATATGTAAGGGGCAAGCCCTGGTTAGTAAAGGCGCTGGCCCAAGCCAGCGCTAGCATATCTTGGCGGCGGAGTCCGTTGATTTCTTTACGGCCTTCAACCAAGACCTTCCTTTCTCTTTATTAAACTTATTGAATTCTACTATTAAACCTTTATATATACGTTGTTCATCAGTAACATTAAGTTTGATTAATCCAAAATGAACCCTATAGACTTTACCCCAGAAACCGGAATAAACATATTAGCAAATAAGAGTTTATAGCGGGAAATGTTAAACGCAGAATTAATACGCGTTATCCAAGAAATGTACATATATCAATAAGCTCTAAAAGCAGAGTTTATAATTACTCGTGCCACCACAGAATAAGTGGGAAACAGAGAAAATCAATAAAAGTCTAAAGCTAAAGCTTAAAATAAGTTTATAAACGCATTATTAAAAACTCTAATTTAATCACTTATAATAACGCTTTGCTAAAGCTCTAACCAAGAAGCATTAGCCTCTAGGAGTTAGAAACCAGCAGTCTGGGATAATAAAGTAAATACTTTTCAAGATTATCTCTTAAAACTCAAAAGCTTATATCGCGTTTACTTTATAGCAAAACCAGCGCTCTCCGCCAACTACTATTAGAATACTATCTATAATATATTCCCAATACGCGAATAAGCCCGAATAAGGTATTTCTAGGAAAGAGGGGATTCTAAATAAAGCAAGGATCCTAAAGCTTTCTTTGCGTAACTTAAAAAGACTTTCGCGAATAGCAACAAAAGGGCCAAAGCTTTAGAATAATTAACTAATTTGAAGCATTCTTTAAATTAACCTTAACATAAATATTAACTAAAATTTGACAGACTTTTATTAAGTATAAGCAAAGAAAGCTAAGATAGTAATATAAAGATTAAATATTTGCAAAATACCTTCTTGAATTTTATTTAAATATATATAACAATTATATTAAAAATAATAGACTATTATTAATTCTCTAAAAAAGTAAAATAAATTATAACGAATTTCAAAGAAATAGATTAATTTAAAATTATTAATAAAAAATAAAAAGAAAAGAACAAGGAATTTAGAAGTAATATATTAGTTATTATCCACACTTATAGCTTAGCCGCAGCACCGAGACTAGATGGCGATAGTAATACAATAATAGCTCTAATATAACTAAAGGGGGGATAAAGATAAAATAAAGGAAAATGCAAAATTTTAAGCGATAAGCAGAAAGCCAAATAAATCGACGCTATAAAAAGAGAAAGATGCTAAGATAGAAGACTTTATTTCCGCTGCAGAGCGGCTAAATACCGCATTTATAACTATATTCATATCCCAGCTATATACCTTATAACTATTAATATAATTAAAATAGAACTTCTACTAAAAGATAATACTAAATTAATAAACTTTATTATATTAAAGTTAAGAAAAGACTAATTCTCGCTTAAAATCAAAAGATGAGAATAAATAATATATTAGTAAAAAGATAGAAGGAATTTAAGGAAGTTATAAATAAAAACCTTATATATATAAATATAATCCTTTAAAAAACTTTTAAAACATTCGCTTTTATTAATAAATGTTAAGATAGGGGTTAGCAACCTTACCGAGCTGCATGTGGCTGAGTGCCATGCTCCAGCCACACAAACTTAGTAAGAGCATAGTAGCCTGAGGCACCAAGCTCTCAGCGTAATATCTAGAGCTTATAGAGAACTTATACTAAGTTCTCCTCTCTAGTCAATATAACACGGTTGATTCCTCTCTACACGCTGCGCCTATATATCATTTCTAATATTAATCAAGAATAATTTAACTAAAAGAAGTGGCTGTCTATTACTTAGCTTATATTAAACAAACGTTATTATATAAGCTTAGAAATAAGCCCCTTCTTTACAACTTACAAATACGAAGCTCTATCTCCCATACTCTTAAAGGCGAAGCCCGAAAATGATTCTCTATTTTTAGCCAATAAAAGAGTTAAAGAGTTTATATGAAAAATTAGAAAAGTTACAAATTTATATTAATTAAATATAACAAACTTTGCCCAAAAGCAAGAAGAAAGTATTAATAGAATTAGAATATTAGCGCTAATTTATTAGAAGAGTAACAAAATATGGCTAGATTTATATAATTATTAAATAAATTGCTCAAAGAAAAGTTTAAATATAAAGTATACAAAATATATAATAAATAAAGTATTATTTCTAATTTCTATTTGCCTTTTTGGGATTCCCAGCAATATTCACCCAGTCTTTTATATAAACTTACTTTAATTGGCAAGTAACAACCCTCTATTTAGACAGAAGTCCAATAATAAACAATTGAAGCCAAAACTCTTTAAGTTGCATAAAAAATAGCAAATAAAGAAAATATTATATGCCAGAATTAAGAAAAAAAGGAGAGGAAGTAATAGAGAAGTGTTAGTTAAATAGTCGGGATATTATAACTTATCGTAGAAGCTTATAGATAATTTGTCAGATATTGCTATAATAAATGATTTTGAAATAATATATAAAAGTGCTGAAATATATAATAGGCCTAGTTAAATATAGAAAGTGAAAAGAGGAAAAAGAAACAGAGAGATAATTATAATAAACGATTCCCGAGCGAAAAAGATTAGAATCCCCAAAGATCTAAAAAGAAGATAAGTTTTATAAGTGTTAAATTATAAAGTATGGCATATTAGAATAGGGAAGAGTAAAGTAATAATTTCATTTATTTAATTTATAAAAGAAAAAAAAAAGGAAAAGGAAAAAATAAAAGAAAAAGAAAAGAGAGAAAGCTTTAACCCAAATCAAGTAGGTTTATAAATTAGTATAATAAATCCTAAGGATCAAAGTAAAAGGGATACCGCTAGTACTAGAATTATTAGTTAGCAATTAAAAATGATTAGAAAACAACAATTATTTACGTCTGGCCCTATTAGACAATAATATTCATAATTGAAGTAGTAACTTTAGTGGCCATAATACTAAAATTAATAGTTAGCGATTGAAAATAAGTGAAAAATGATCAAATTACATAAAGAGCAGGCCAGCAGCCTATAAAGGCTTTAAAGCTTTTTAGGCCTTAAGGATCTTGCTAAGGTCGCTGTAAGTATCTTTGTTAAAATGGGCGTTAGCCAATAGAAAATGAGCGGAGAATGATACTTATATAAAGGCGGTGGAGGCATAGGTTTAAATAATATAAGCTATATGGGCCAATTGAGGGCTAAGTGGTTAGCGACAGTTTTTAATTGGAATTTGACTAATATATATAAGTTTTAATAGTTTTTGCGCTTGTTAATGTAAGCTTGGCAGAAGTGAGAATAGTTGAATTATAAGAATTAGTAAAGTCTGACTGAAAACAATCGAAGTTTGAAACTTATAGTTTGGTCAATATAGTTGACCCTAATAAAAGTATAGCTAGCGCAGTGAATGATAGCGGACATTTAACCCCGATTAGTATTAAGTGGATTTTAATTGTTTCTAGGCAAAGAAAGACTTATATTAATTGATTAATTAATTGATTAATTGATTAATTAACTAATTGATTAATTAATTAATTAATTAGCTAATCCCGATTAGTATTAAGTGGAGACTAAATAAATTCAAATAGCCAAAGAAAAGACTTGCTAATATTTATCTTGATTAATCGTTAATAGAAGAAGAAGAAAAAGAAGAAATGAAATTTAGGTTAAATAGAAGTAATAAGTGAATAAAATGCAGGCAGTTAACAATTTACGCGTAGAAAGTATTATTAATAATAATAATAGCAAATAATATTATATGCGAAAATAAATAAATATATTATATTATTAATAATACTAGCTAGATTTTGGACTATTATATATAAAGGATAGGAAGTTAGTGCTTATACGAAGGAGTCCGACGCAAAAGGAGAGGGAAGGGGAACAATAAATGAAGACTGGGAAATTGATCCTTATAGAAGGGATCCGATAAAGAACGTGCGGGAGGAGGGGGGTAATGTAAGGGGCAAGCCCTGGTTAGTAAAGGCGCTGGCCCAAGCCAGCGCTAACGTATCTTGGCGGCGGAGTCCGTTGACTTCTTCACGGCCTCCGACCAAGACCTTCCTTTCTCCTTATCGAACTTATTGAATTCTACTATTGAACCTCCGTGTATACGTCGTTCGCCGGTGACATAGATACTCTTATCTTAATAGGCACTTATGTTTATATAGGCACCTTTCTTAAATAGATGCCTTTTATATTATAAATTATTAGAAATGATATATAGGCGCAGCGTGTAAAGAGGAATCAACCGTGTTATATTAACTAGAGAGGAGAACTTAGTATAAGTTCTCCATAAGCTCTAGATATTACGCTGAGAGCTTGGTGCCTCAGGCTACCATGCTCTTACTAAGTTTGTGTGGCTGGAGCATGGCACTCAGCCACATGCAGCTCGGTAAGGTTGCTAACCCCTATCTTAACATTTACTAGAAAACATATTATATAATACTCTTATATAATTTATAATTAAGATTCTGGCTATACTTTAATCCTTTTATAAATAGAGATATTATATTTAAGACTAGGCCTAAAATAGTAATTTAGGACATCTTATAATTTATTTTAACTTTTCCTAATTATTAATTATATATATCTCTAATAATAATCTAATATTAATTTTAAGTAAATATAAATCTTTTTAAAATGCTTTATATTTGTTATAGTTCTTTAAAGCATTAGCGCTTTAAATAAGAACAAAAAGCTAGATGGCGAGTAAAAATCCCCTTAGTAGCTTCCCCTTTTTTAGCCCCTAATATACAAGTATCTAATTTTTATATTTATATATAGCTAGAATTAATTCGCGCTTAAACCCATATAAATAATTCATCTAAATTATAAGCCCCTTAACTAAGAATAAATAAACCAAAAGCTAATTAATACTTGCTCTCTTATTTACTTAAAACATATTAAATAAAAGAGGTTTATTCCTAAATTAGCCCCTTACCAAGTAAGAGAAGCCCACAAATTAGCAATAAACCAAAAGTAATTTAAGATCAAAATACTCTTAATTTAGAGAATATTGTCACGGTTGCGATTCCCAAGAGCCAAAGGCCAGAACAGGGTGAACCTATTATTGAAATACTAAACTGGAGAACTAATTACATGTGGGAAACGTGCCTTTATATAGGCCAGAATCCAGGATGTCACGTGACCGATGTCAGCCTTACATATCAGGCTGAAGCCTCGTAGCCTCGGCACTCGGGTGAGGTCGGTTCGTCACGTGATTCGTGACACTTTGCTATTAATATTAGAGACTTTATGAAACCTTATGGGAGCCATATATCTTATAAAGGTAGATATTATTTCTATATTTTACTAATTATAAATAGCCTGTGGGCATAAATATAAAACAGCCTTTTATACTAGGTTTGGACTATTCAAATAGCTAGTGTGTCTATTTAGGTTATTAGGGGCCCTGGCTACTTTTCAATAGTATATTAATAGTTTGCTATAGGAAGAGCTAGATAACTTTGTGTCCATATATATAAATAATGTTATAATATACTTTAATAGATTAAGGGTGGATTATATGTGAAAGGTTTGTAATGTTCTTTGCAAACTTTGGAATAGAAGGCTTTTCTTAGATATAGGGAAGAGCAAATTTGTATAGAAATTGATTAAATACCTTGGGTTTATTATGTATGCTGATGGAAAAGGTGTGGGTCCCGACTTAGAGAAGGTAAAAGCAGTTGAAAACTGGCAGCTTCCCAAGATATAAAAAGAGGTTTGGCACTTTCTTGGCTTTGCAAATTTCTATTAAATGTTTATATTGAATTATTTGAAGCTTGCAATATTATTAACTGTGCTTATTGGCAAGGGAGCATTATTCTTTTGGGGAAAAAGAGAGGAAAATGCATTCTAAAGCTTGAAGGCTAAATATTGTAAAGCTCTAGTTCTTTCTTACTGGGATCTGAATATGCCTATATTTCTGGAAACAGATTGTAGTAAGTTTGCTTTTGGAGGCGCTCTTTTGTAGGAAAAGAATGGAGTTTAATAATTAGTAGGGTTCTTTTTAAAGAAACTTAATTAAGCTGAAATTAATTATGATATTTATAATAAGGAGATGTTAGCAATGGTCTTCTGTTTGAAGTTTTGGGCACCCGAGTTAAAAACGTGTGGTCCCTTTATAATTTGGATGGATTATAAGAATCTAGAGTATTTTATAATTAAAAGGGAGTTATTAGAGTAACAAATTTATTAATATAAAATATTGTTTTTTTTTTAGTTTATTTTGTTATATCAATTGGGAATTGAAGCTATTGTTGGTATATTCTGACCTCGAGGCGGGTGCACGTGACCCGACTCGAGTGGCAGAATCACCCAAAGCGGTTCACCGCCTTGGAAACCATATCAACACCACCTTACGTAGAACTTACAATAATACACATCGATCCCACTGAATACAACTAGCACTTACGTGACCATATCACGTAGTGGTGCCCCGTATTCGAAGTGATCCGACAGACTCTTTAATCAAATGATTATAAAATAAAGGAAGACTATAATATTATACTTAATAGTAGCCTTTTATCTAGTCATGAAAAGTGGTGACCAGGAACTAGAAAATGTAATAAAAATAATATAGATAATTAGAATTTTTGTAATATCCAAAACTTATAAATCTAACTAATAGCTAAAAGTTTTTTTCAGAGGTATGCTAAGCAACTTAGCTACTAGTAATTTTCTACTAACAAAGTAAATCCTTATAACTTCTAAAAACTCTATTCTCAAAACTCGCTCTACTAGCACACTATAGCTAAAATTATTGTGGATAAATTTTAAGAGATACTAAGATATCTCCGTGTGAAGCTCTTTATCTTCGGCTAGTTAGAATAGGGGGTTTCCCGAAGTTCGGAAGGGCCTTCTCATGTTGGACTAGCTCAGCTGGAACGAAGGGGTAAATCAATCGACCTCCTGGCGATGTAATTAGGAATCATATATTATTATTGTATCAATTGGAATACCCGTTCCAGGCTTATATTTCTCTGTCACTACCAATCGTCACAGAGAAATACGGCGTTTTCTAGTATTAAGAGGTCATTCAGCTAGCTTTTATAGGTAAGATTCGCATGAACTTGTATAGACGAAACTGGCCACAGGTGCAAAGCCCTAACACAAAGTTGTGTGACAAAGAACTTTTATAGCTAAACTATAATATATACAAGCTCATAGCAAGACCCACATAGCGCTCGCCAAGCCACACCAAAACAATCTACCAATATATGCCACAGTCCACAACATCTTCCCACAAATCAGCATCTTTGATGGTCTAACGGTCATGATTTCCGCTTGTCATTCCTTGACAGAGCGCGGGAGATCGGGGTTCGACTCCCCGTCAGAGAGTCCTCTCTTGAGTTCACGGCCCTGAGTTCAACTCAGATCTATTCATCTCACTTTTTTGTTTTGGGCGGATAAGGCAAATGCTTGGCATATTTGTGTCCGCCAACGTGAAACAGCTATCGGAAGTTAAATAAAGCTCACGAAATATGTCATCTAATAAGTCAATCAATGGCTGTTGTAAGTTAACGTACAAAAATTTAAATTTTTTTGGACTAGTTGCGGTGAAAGGTTTAGTGGTGGGACCAAGTGAAGTTTTCGTTAGTGGATGCGGAATCAGGGGTTAAGCGAGCACAGCAAGCAAACATGGCTCCACGGATGCGAAGTCAATTTTCAACCTCTGGTTAATAGTTAGATAATTGAGATAACAGTAGATTCAATGCTTTTTCGAATAATAATCGGTTTATCGCATATCAATTTCTTCAAGGTCAATGTATTTATTGTATGTACACTGTTCTATTGTCCTATACTCAATATTCCTAAGTTAGCAGAGACCAGCTATCGAGTCTCCTCTCTTAGGTTCACGACCCAAGTTCTGCTCAAATCTACTCATCTTCTATTCTTTTGTTTCGGGTTTGTGCAGTTGGGTGGGGAAAACTTGTGTGGGTGACGGAGGGGTGAGGGAGGGGATTTAATCATGTGATCTCTTAAGTGGCTTAAGATTATACCATTTTGTTTCTTGCGGCGAAGGAGAAAAACTTTTGTTATAACAGGCTCAGAAGCTGTCAGATAATCATTTTCTCTTAAGTTTACAACACTCACCAGTGAGCTCTGCTCCGTACTCAGACCCACTCATCCATTTTTTCTGCCGGTCATCTAAGCACATTTTTGCTGTCCTAGCCGACCTAATTATTATTACACCGCCTTTGTTTTCTCTGCCCATACAATTTGTAAACCTGTACGAAGTACGGAGAGTGACACACATCATTTCCCGTATTTTGTGCTACTTGTTAGTCTCTCAACCATGAAGGAACGTCTGGCCTAGTCTTCATTCTGCTTAGGGTGGATGGACAGACAACTTGTATCAAATCTTCAATCTCTTCTACTGTAGTGTTTAGGTCTAATTCACCTTCCTCATGGATTGCTAATTTACATCTGCACCGTGTTGGGTTTACTTACGCCTCTAACCCCAATATTGAAGACTCGGAAGAAGTTCTTGAGAATTGGAGAATTGTTCGAGCATTGGATTCTAACTTCTCGAAATCATTGCTTTGCTACTGACTCGAATGTGTCAAACATCACGAGAAAATTTGGGTGTGTAACCTATATTTTATGGTGTACGGGTATAAGCAGACTTTCCTACAATTCCTCAAATCTTCTCACTTCCATTGTCAATAGGACTATCTAACACTTGAGCTCGCCTCTCTAAAGTAAAGTTATCAACAACCACCGGATAAGACCACAATCCCAAAACATAATGCACAGTTATGCTCACAGCAAGTGCGAACAACGTCCACCAAGCTAAACAACCTTTTAATGACATCAAAGGGCTGCCACTTTTCAATGCTACTGCTATCCCCAAAGCCGCTCCTATTCCCATTATCCGGTCCTGGTATCGATCCGTTCTGTGTGACTGTCGCAGAGTGGCTATAGCACATGCGAACAATATGCAAGCTGCGATAAATAGGAAAGGAGGCGGATCCTCCAATATCTGAACGAGATGCGATTGCTTTATTGTAGATGATATCCGTATCTGTGGCTAATGTGTAAGCATTTTCTAACAAACATAACGTCTTACTTACTATTGTTTTGGTAATGCTACCATCTTTACCTCCCGCCCGTTGCCGAACTTGCATTCGTTCAATGTTTACCCATTCCAGTATTGCTTTGGCTTCTAGTGGGATTTTGGAAAGGAATCTATCGCCAATTCTGTCTCGCTCGCCACCTGTACCACAACAGTGAATACTATTACGGTCCTTGCTATGATAAACAGGCTTGAAGTTATCCACCGCTATGCCACTTGAGATAGCCGCCCCAAACAACACAGCTTCCGTGGTCCCCTTCCATCTGGTTAAAACTGTTTTCATCCTAGAGTTCTCATGCGAATTGTAGGCCGCTGATTCATCGTGTTGGC
>Ga0247812_10001968_pt1 | contig 11603 bp, 7 predicted proteins | sample UWRJL149409B1_FD_178011 | JGI IMG/M metagenome (GOLD analysis project Ga0247812, IMG submission 178011) | Plant litter microbial communities from Arlington Agricultural Research Station in Wisconsin, United States - UWRJ-L149-409B-1 | ecosystem: Environmental > Terrestrial > Plant litter >...
GCCGCTGATGCTTTCGGTTTCACTGTCCCTTTCGGAGAAGTGGTTTTACTGTCAGCTGATTTTTTAGTTGTAGCTCCATTTTTTGATGTCGAACTACTTTTAGCAGGAGTTGCTTTTTTCGCTGCTGGTTTTGTATTTGAATCTTTCATGATATGTTTTTTAAAAAATTTGTTTTTCAAATGTACTACCACGGTGTTTCAATTTTCTTATACAATTTTAAAGCATTGTTGCAATATTTAAACATTTAAATATCAGACTAGTAAGAAGTTTAATTATGAAATAAATTTAATTAATTATATAAATAGTAACGATATACGAAGCGAAAAAGAATTTGTCACGCTTTATTAAAACTCAGTCTTTTTTTCAATAAATATAAGTGCAAATATTCCAAAAAGAGCAAGCCAAATTGACAAAAAAACTTTTCTTCTGAACCAGTTCAATTGTAAAACCTAAGAGAAAAACAATTACAAATATATGTCAAAGCTTGGATCCCATTCTCGGTTAATTTGTTTAATGAGTCGATACGGTTCCTTCCTAAAAATACCAGTAAGGTTTTTTTAGAGATTAATTTAACAGTATAAATCCACAATAAACTCTCCGGGAAATTTATAAAAACACAAATCTGCGAATCTTTAAATTCTCAATTTTCCTTGTCTTAATGCAGCTTTCTATGCCGTTATTTCAGGTACACTTCAGAATAAAAAACACTAAAAATTATAAATTTATACAGAATTGAAACGATACATCTTAACTGATTAATATGTCAACATATTAAATGTTAAAACATTACGAAAAATTTTATTAACTTTATTAAAAATATTTCCGTGAAAATAATTAAACATTCCTATGGTGCTGATCTCTCTTGGATTGAAAATTTTGCTAATCAATTTGGAGGGAAAATTGAAGACAATTATATTATTATTCCCGAAGAATTACAGACAGGAACCCGATATTTCCTTGATTGCGGAGAAGGTATAGTTGCTTATTATATAAATGTAAAATATAATAAGAACTTTCGATTTATTCAAAAAAATGAAGACAATGATTTTGTTGGTCTTTATTACAATTTAACCGAAGGAGAAGCTACTGTCAGTAGAGAAAGTACAGTGTACGATGTAGGCAGATGGCGCTATAATTTATCTGTACTGGATGGATCGCTGGAGACTGATTATAACGTTAAGGCTGGAAGCAGCACATTTGCTCTTTACATTTTTATAAAAAAAGAAAAAATAATATCATTTGTGAAAGATCATAATATTACATTTCGCGACATCGATTTATTGACAGATCCAAACAGAAATACAATTGTACGGTTTGATCGAATGAGCAGTGAAAGCTATCATCTACTAAATGATTTACGAAAATTAGAAGTTGGCGGATCTATATTTAATTTAAATTTAATTGGAACGGTTCAGATGCTTATTTCTAATTATTTAAAAAAAATGGCTAGCCGAAGAATCATTATTCAAACAGTCAATTCTTCAGATTTATCAAATATAATTGCTTCACAAATGTACTTAATAGACCATATCGGAGATCATTTTCCAAGTATTACACAAATGGCCAATAGAGCCAATATGTCGGAGACAAAATTTAAAAATTTATTTAAAAAAATTACCGGCTCGACTGCTAATAAATTTTTCATGGACAATAAACTCTTAAAAGCTAAAGAATTGCTTGAAAGTAAGCAATTATCAATATCACAAGTATCAGATCAATTAAGTTTTACAAATAACTCTTATTTTGCTTCAAAGTTTAAGGAGAATTTTGGCTTATCTCCCAAAACTTTTATAAAGCAATTGTAGCTATTGTGAAATTTAATTTCCTAAACAAAATCCTTCTTTATCAAGATTAATAATTGCTTATGAAAAAAATTTCACACTACTATAGTTTAACTCCTGAATGGCAAAGTGAATTTGTTCAAAAATTAGGAGCCAAATTCATTGATGGTAAAATTACTGTAATTCCGGAATCAATGGGTAAGGGACATTCTTATTTCACTCAAATTATACCAGGTATATCGGTTTTGTTTATAGATTTTACTTTAAAAATTCCCCTAAAAATTACAAGAAATCGATCTGATAATCCTTTATATATATTTCATTTTGACTTAAGTGAGCATGTTAATTTAATAAAAATCAATAACAAATCTTACGAGATTGGCTCCTATGACAAATTAGATCTTGCGATTATAGACAATCAAATCGAGAGTTCCTTTAAACCCTCTGTCAATGAAAGAACAATTGCTATAAGAATACTCGTCGATAAGGCCCTTCTAAATGATTTTATAAAAAAACATTCCAAAAAAGAAGAAGTAAAACCAACTACTAAAGAAGGCCAAAGAGTTTTTTATCATTATGGAAATATCGACAGCAATAGTATTTTACTAATTCAGTCCATCAAAAACAAATCAGTATTCGATTTATCATTTGAACCCTTGCTTAAAGGTATATCCTTAAAACTGCTCGGCAATTTTTTTAATAAATTTTATCATTCTCAAAATTCAAAAAACGCTACCGATAGCGAGCTGGAAGCAATCAATAAAACAAAAGAATATCTTCTTAATAATTTATATGGCCTATTTCCTTCAGTAACTTTTTTAGCTTCAATGGCAGGTATGTCAGAATCAAAATATAAGATTTTATTCAAAAAATGTTTTAACGATACTCCAAACAATTTATTTATTAAGGAAAAAATGTCTCTTGCTCAAAGGTTATTAAAAAGCGGAGAATTTAAAACTATTACAAATGTTCTTTACGAATTAAACTATAGTAAACTAAGTTATTTTTCATCCAAGTATTTTAATTTTTTCAAGAGCAGACCTATTGATGATTTTGTAAGAAAGCAGGATTAATTCATGATTAAAATTTACTATTTTTTTAAAATTAATATTTAATATTTTCTTTAATGGTTGACGTGAATTATAAACTCAGAACGTCGGTTTTCCTGATGTTCTGCTTCAGAACATTTTACGCCATTCGTACACCTGTTTATTAAACTAGTTTCGCCGTATCCTTGTCCATACACACGTTCTTTTTCAATTCCATGTGCTACGATATAATCTACAGTTGCTTTAGCTCTGTTTTCAGACAACTTCATATTAAAATCATCTCTACCTCTACTATCGGTATGCGAATTAATTTTTAAAGAAATACTCGGACGCGCTTTCATTAATTCGACTACTATATTCAATTCTGCTTTCGATGACTCTCTTATCTTAAACCCATTGTAATCAAAATAAATTGGATTTAGCTTTAATTTGTGCGTAAGATCGTCCCCATCTTGCAGCGTTACTGTCTCATCTCCTACAATTATTTGCATTTCATTTATAAAATCAAATGAGTATTCGCGTTTCTCAGCTGGTTTTAATTGAGGAGTAACAATTTGTGATTTTTCAGCAATTCCAAGCTTTTTGTATACCAATCTATAATCTCTGTAAGGCTTAAGGTCAAGAGTATATATACCATCTTTACCAGAAGACACCGTATTAATCATTTCATTTTCCGAATTATAAACCTCTACCACCATACCTTCAATTGGTGTTCCGCTTGTATATTTTAAGGTTCCTGAAACAATTGGTTTTACATTAAAGTTAAAATCAACTGGTCTAAGTTCTGTAAAACTGTAAATATCGTCATTTCCAGTTCTGTTAGATGAAAAATATCCCTTTTTGGTATCATCCTGAATTGTATAAGCGAAATCGTCAGCGTTTGTATTTACACCGTCACCAAGATTTACTACATGATATTTGCCCTGATCATCTTTTAGTGCTGCAAAAACATCTAAACCACCAAGACCAGGATGTCCGTCTGAAGAGAAATATAAAATTCCAGAAGCATCTACAAAAGGATATGTTTCTCTTCCTAAAGTATTGATTTCATCCCCCAACTTAGTAATATCATTGCCGATACGCCCATTTTTTTTAACACTAACTACATAAATATCTGAATTACCAAATTTATTATTTCGGTCAGAAACAAAATACAACTCACTTTCATCGGCACTTAAAGCCGGATGCGCAGATGAGAAGCCATCACTATTGATAGGATATCCAAGTTCTTTGATGTTTTTCCATTCTCCATTGACATTCTCAGCCACATAAATTTTTAAATAAGTGGTTCCTTCTTTATCCGCTCCAAGTTTTCCCTCAACATAATTGTTTCTTGTAAAATACATTAGCTTACCATCTTTTGTTATGGCAGGAGTACTTTGATGATATCTTGTATTCACATCTCCTTTTAATATGATAAAATTTTGTAACCCGCCATCAACCGTAATATCAGCTGAATATAATTTTAAAAAGGATTTCTCGTTCCAACTGTGTTTACGTTTTATGATTGTTCCGGTATCTTTAGCCGAAGCATAAATTACTTTATCCTTACCATTAAAACAAGCTCCAAAGTCAGAAAAGGGAGAGTTGATCGCGACAGGTTTAAAAATATAACGACCAGACTGTCTCTTTATTTCTTCCATTAATTTTATGCCATTCCAGTCTGCACTCAGGTCTTTTTTACCTGATTTTGAGTAGTAGGTTTTCATTATCTGCTCAGATTCTTTATAATTCTGATTGTTATTTAAAGCCTGTGCATATCTGAAATAATATTGCGGATCAATACCTTTTGGAGAATCCATGATTTTAGCATAACATTTTGCTGCTTCCGGATAATTTGCATTATAATAGTAGCAATCTCCAAGCTTAGTATAGGTTTCTATAGTATTATTTCCTTTTTTAATTTCTTTATTATATAACTTAATCGCTTCAATGAAGGCAAACTTTGTATATGCAGCATTAGCTTTTTCTAAATTTTTATCCTGAACCTGGGCCTGAATAGTTCCTATTTGCATGATACAAACCATCAGGAATATAAAAGTAATTTTTAGTTTTTTATAAATCATCCTATTTTGTATTTAACGTTATTAGAAGAATCTCGGACTCACTAGTCTGGTTTTAGTTTTACTCAATAAATCAAATCTTAAAAATATCTCATGAGATCCTGAATTATAATTCCCAATATTTGTGATATCGCGATCATATGCATATCCTATTTGAATACCATCTGTTACCTGAAAGCCAGCTAAACCACTAATACTTGCATCCCAACGGTATGCTGCTCCAAGCGTCAATTTATCACTGATTAAAAAGTTAGCCGAAATATCTACCGCAACAGGTGAACCAACAACAAACTTCGCCAAAACTGCAGGCTTAAATCTTAGATATGGATTAATATCAAAAACATATCCTCCCATAAAATAATAATGGGCTTTTGTTGAATATACCGATGCTGCAACATCATCATAAAAGTTTGTTTTTAATAATTTAGGAACAGAGATTCCCGCATACCATTTAAAAGTGTGAAAATAAACCCCTGCCCCAACATTAGGCGAAAATTGAGATTCCACTCCTGTCATAGTCTTATCTTCATTTTCACGATTTGTTTTATTGTAATCCACTTCAAAATTGTCAAAACCTCCGGAAATACCAAATGAAACTTTTAATTCATCTGACGGCAGGATAGTGTAAGCGTAGTTAACCGTAAAACCAGTATTTTTTGTTGGCCCAATTTGATCACTTACTATATTTAAGCCAAGTCCATTACCATGATATCCTAATGGTGTTTGAACTGAAAAATTTATTGTTTTTGGCGCTCCCTCTAACCCCACCCATTGTGTTCGGTATAGTGCCATGGCGCTTAAAACTTCTCTTGAACCTGTATAACCAGGATTAAAGGTCATAGTATTGTACATGTATTGCGAATATTGCGATTCCTGTTGTGCAGAAGCCCCCAGAATACCTAAAAACAATAACGATACTACATAAAAAAGTTTTTTCATTATTTCTATTTATTACGTTCTATTTATGGATTTAATTATTGATTATTTATATATAGATAGCCAGATTTTTCGACTACCCTTTGCGTATTATTGTATTTCAAAATGTAGAAATAAGTCCCTGTTGGAAGTTTTTCTCCTCTATTTATTGTTGCTCGCCCATCAGAATATCCAGCGAACATTACGTCACTTTCATTATATGATTTTGCTTCGTATACTTTAACACCCCATCTGTTATAAATTTCAACAGAATTGTCAGGATATCTGTCTATTCCTTTAATATGGAAAGTATCATTAATACCATCACCATTTGGAGAAACTGCGTTGTACACTATTAATTCATGGTCTTCAAATTCTGCTTTAACAAGAGCTGTTGTAAAAATTCCGTACCCTCCTACTGCACCTGTTAATAATCGTGAATAGGCCTCCCCGGTAACGGGCTCACTAAGAACACCTTTATCATTTACCCATTTCCCTAATGCTTCATCCCAACGAACAATTGCTACTTTTACTTTGGACGTTTCTGCAAAAAATTGAGAAGGGGTAGTATCATTATTTAACGAAAGACTCAAAACAATTTTGTCAGCTCCCTTTTCTTGTTTTACTTCCCAGTATTCCTGATCATTGATCTGTAAAATTGTTTCATCTTTACTTAAATGAGAGTGAAGATCTGCCGAATTTTTATGAAAATATTGTGCAGTATAAATATCTCCATTTGCAGCACCTGCCTGAAAAGAGGGTCTGAAAAAATATTCATCTCCTACAGGAAATTGAAATTCATTAGTTCCTTTTTTCTGTACCTTCCCATCTACAAAACTTTGATCACTTGCTTCAGAATGGGTTGCATTTTCTTTGAAAATAACTTTACCATTATAATCTGCGGCATTAACAATTCCGTATTTAAAATCAGAATTTTTACCGATAGAAATAGTTGTTTTCAGTTGAAAAGGTATCAGAGAAGCCAGATTATTAAAAACAATATTTTGAAAATCAGCAATCTGAGACCCCGTAATTACTTGCTCCTGCTCTCCCGCAAAAGAAGTAGTACCTGAATTTTTCTCATTATAAGAAACCACTCCGTCATTATTATAATTTTTAAAAGCGTGAACTTGTCCATCATTAATAAAATTTCCCGTGGTCGTATTATCATAATCCATATAGATTGACAATAATGTATTATTACTTACTTTTAAATCTCCTTGATTAACAAATTGAGCCTGTCCTTTTTGACACAATAATAGGAGTGCTATAAAACTAAATACACAGTTTAAATCTTTTCTGTTTTTCAAGACAAATTGAAATTGCTGTAAATCTTTTATCATTTTATATAAATTTTATTTTTTTATATTACTACTTGAAAACCGCTCTAAATGAAGTGCAAAATTAGAGGACTAATCAGGAGTTTGCATCCTCTAGAAGTTATTAGAATATCATAATAAGTTCATTTTTATTTTCAAAATTTAATTCAGAAAAAAAGGAACAGAACTTTATAATCAAAGTTCTGTTGCTTTTTTCGATTTATTAATAAGTCTTATAATTGTAAATATGACCTTGTACTTCAAAGTTATTTACACAGATAAATATGATGTGTATTAGAAATCAATATTTCCAGCAGAGCATTTTTTTTCAATAGATAAAACAGAGTGAAATTGCTTCAATATACCTCATTGTATTTAGAAAAAATAATTTTTATAATGGCCATACGCTATCATTCACTTTATAGTTGCTCCCTTTTTTTTAAAATCCTACACAATTAATTATAAATATTGTACAAGCATAAAAAGCCCAAATAATTTATAATTTGAGCTTTTTATATATAATTATCATGGCGTATGATACTCCATTAAAATTTACATACCGTTTTGGATAATAGTATATGTTCTCGCTACATTACCATTATTTGTAATAGTGATAGTAGATCCGGATTTAGCGATTGAAAAATTAAATTGGCTAGCATCTCCTCCGTCTTGACAGGCGGCGACACCATTTGCGGTTAATCTTTGAGAATACCCATCGTCATTTGTAACTGTAGCAGTATATATTATGTTTCCTCCCTGACCTCCTAAAAAAGATATAACACTATTGTAGGTTTGAAAAGAAGCAATCGCATTTTTATCACAGCTATTTTGGGTTGCAACAATAAAGGTTGCGACCGTAATGTCTGCATTTAAAGTTACTGCGTAGGATTCTCCCGGTGCAATTGAAGGAGCTGTATAAGTTTGAGGGAAAAGACTTTTTTTAACAACTCCGTCTGTCCCTATTACCAAGGCTATATTTGCAGGGTCAGTAGTTTCAACTAATCCTTCTAAACGCAATGGATCTGCGGCTGATTTAACATGAAGTGCAGCTGTTGGACCTGTTGTGCCAATACCTAAACCTGTTTTGGTTAAACGCATTAATTCTTTTTGCACACCACCAGTACCAGAGTAGTTAGACCAGCTAAATTGTCCTGAATTCGCTGTAGTTGTTGAACCGGCTACAAGTCCGAAATTCCAATCTTCTGTAAGTTCAATTCTGGCCGCATTATTATTATTCAAAAATAATATTTTTGAAGCATTAGCATCTGGAAAACTTATAGTTGAAGCAAAAGCTGTATTGTTCGTTGTTTCATCAATTGATAATGCATTTACACTTTTATTTGAATTCCAAATTGAAAATATTCCGGCATTTTTAAACACACCAAAGTATTTTGTATTAGCAGTATTTCTATCTGCAAATTGCGCTTCATTTTTTATATATGCATTTTTAATATTTAGGATATTTTTATCCGACATTTCCAGATTTGCAGTTGCTGTATGATTCCCTAAATTATCTCCGGTAAAACTAGTCTTAGGTACTGTTTTTAAAACTCCATTAGCATCTGTTACCACGATTTTATCTGCAGTTGTACCAGCCTGCAATCCTGCAATGGCTAAAGTGAAACCTGGCGTTGTTGTTATTGTTGAAGCTTTTATTAAGGCGCCACCTAACTGAATATTCCCACTTTCAGAAGTTAAACCATTATTAGCTGTGTTTAGTGTATTGGGATTAATTGAAACTTTTTTCCCGTTTACCGTGACCATTGTTTCTGTCTGTGCTATCATAAATCCGCTTTGGATTAGTAACAACAAGTATATTATTTTTTTCATTTTCTTCTATTTTTACTTAATCTTTTTTAGGAACATTATTTATAATTTACAGGCCAGTTTGAGTAATAGTATAGGTTTTATTATCATCTCCATTATTTGTGATAGTAATAATTGGTCCTGCTTTTGTAATCGTAAAATTAAATTGCGTTGCACCTCCACCTACATTGCAATAAGTAATATTACCCACAGATTCTAGTTGTAAGGTGCTGGCATCTTCATTTAGTACTGTAGCTTTAAAAGGGATATTCCTTCCTTGTCCTCCTAAAAAGGATAATGTATTATTGTAAGATCGAAAAGAATTCATGGCTGTTCTTCCGCAACCATTTCCTGTTTGTACAAGAAAAGCTGTAATTGGAAGATCGGCTTGGAGTGTTATTGAATAAGAATCACCTGGCGCTATTGATGTAGTTCTGTATGCTTTAGGAAATATACTCTTTTTAATAATGCCGTCATCTCCAACTACTAATTTTAGATTGGTAGCAGTGGCTGATTCTGTCAAACCTTCTAAAACAATAGGGTCAGCTGCCGCCTTTACATGCATAGCGTTGGTTGGTGCATTTGTACCAAGACCGATCCCGGTAGAAGTAAGCAGCATTATTTCTTTTTGTGCGCCAGAATTTGAATAATTCGACCAGTTAAATTGTCCTGAATTAGCCAATGTTTTTTGACCAGATATTGTACCTACAATCCATCCGCTAGAATGATCGATTCTGGTTGCGTCTTTACTGCCTGTAAACATGATTTTAGTACCATCGGCATTAGGGAAGCTAATTGTAGAAGAGAAAGCTGTATTATTATTGGCTTGGTCTATTGATATGACATTTGAGGAAGTTGCGGAATTCCAAATATTAAACATTCCATGATCTTTATGTAAGCTAAAAGAGTTTGTGTTCCCTGTATTTCTATCTAAAATATCTAATCCGTTGTTTACATATGCTGTTCCAATGTTTTGAATATTTTTATTCGACATGTTCAAGTGTTCTGCAGCGGTGTGATTTCCTAAATTGTCACTCGTTAAGTTTTCTTTGACAGTGGTTTCCAGAATACCGTTTGTATCAACTGTTAGAATATTATTGGTTTCTACGCCAGTCTGTAATCCTGTAATGGCTAAAGTAGAAGTTGGCGTGGTCGTTAAAACGGAAGATTTCAGCAATTCGCCTCCCAACTGAAGGTTACCATTTGTGGCTGTTAAACCATTGTTTGCTGTGGTAAGCGCGTTTGGGTTAACAGTTACTTTTTTTCCATTTACAGTCACTAAAGTTTCTGTTTGACCTAGTATACATCCAGTGTGAATCAGGAATAGCAGATAAATTATTTTCTTCATTTTTATTCTTTTAATCGTTTTCCTAAAATCTTTCAATCAGCTTTTGAGTTAAAGAAGCAATTCAATTTTTCGGTATTTTTAATGAATATTAAAAATCTATAAATAACTATGAAGCAAGTCAAATTATTGATACATCATTTTTTTTTCAAATCGAAAAGCCCTAGGTGTATTACAATAAGTTATTTACTAATCATTTCAATATCATTTTTTTTTTAAAGAAGCAGGCTCTTTGTCAAAGTTTGCCTGCTTCCCAAAATTTATAATATTATTTTAGATAATCAATTATCACATTATCGTTTACCATTAATATGTATGAACCATTGCTTTCTGGTTTATAAGTCAGAATCTTATCGGTTACTGTTAATGCGTCTTTATCAATACGAACACCATTTATATACAATTTTACTTTAGATAAATTAGATGGTGTCGCAGCTAATGTAAAGCTAGTTTGACCAGCGTCTGCTGTAAACTCATCAATAGCTTGTTGAGGGACTGTTGCATTTACTACATAAGGACTAGCCTCAGTACCATCTCCTGTTATTGTAACATTTGTACCTTCGTTCGTTTTTCCTCCAATTCCTGCAGGTCCTTGCTCTCCTGGTTTACCATCGGCACCTGTTTCTCCTTTTAGTCCTGCAACATATTCGTTCAGGTCTTTTCCGTCGTTGCCAGGAAGTTCTTTCCAGATCTCAAATGCGGATTTACCATCGGCACCGGTTTCTCCTTTAAGGCCTGCAACATATTCGTTCAGGTCTTTTCCGTCGTTACCAGGAAGCTCTTTCCATATCTCGAATGCTGATTTACCATCAGCTCCGGTTGCACCGGTAAGGCCTGCAACATATTCGTTCATGTCTTTTCCGTCGTTGCCAGGAAGCTCTTTCCAGATCTCAAATGCTGATTTACCATCCGCTCCGGTTTCTCCTTTTAGTCCTGCAACATATTCGTTCAGGTCTTTTCCGTCGTTGCCAGGAAGTTCTTTCCAGATCTCGAATGCTGATTTACCATCCGCTCCGGTTGCACCGGTAAGACCAGCAACATATTCGTTCAGGTCTTTTCCGTCGTTTCCAGGAAGTTCTTTCCAGATTTCGAATGCTGATTTACCATCCGCTCCGGTTGCACCGGTAAGACCAGCAACATATTCGTTCAGGTCTTTTCCGTCGTTGCCAGGAAGCTCTTTCCAGATCTCGAATGCTGATTTACCATCAGCTCCTGTTTCTCCTTTAAGACCAGCAACATATTCGTTCAGGTCTTTTCCGTCGTTGCCAGGAAGCTCTTTCCAGATCTCGAATGCTGATTTACCATCAGCTCCGGTTGCACCGGTA
>Ga0247812_10001969_pt1 | contig 11598 bp, 13 predicted proteins | sample UWRJL149409B1_FD_178011 | JGI IMG/M metagenome (GOLD analysis project Ga0247812, IMG submission 178011) | Plant litter microbial communities from Arlington Agricultural Research Station in Wisconsin, United States - UWRJ-L149-409B-1 | ecosystem: Environmental > Terrestrial > Plant litter >...
ACTGGCCGCCACATAGTCGAGCTAACATACTGGGGGTACTGATAGATTGTTTCGATAGATTCTTCCTCGTGTGCGTCTCGTTCGACTTCTCATATTTGCTACTTAACATGGGAGCAGGTTCAATCTCCACTGATATAGTTTGGGAGGACTCCCGGGCTTGATTCAAGGCTCTCTCCAGTTCTCGGATTGTTTCCTGTAGTTCGCGAATGAGTTTTTTACTTGATGGCTGCCTTCGCTCGTCCTCAATTGGCACAGAGCATTGCAATTTTAATTTGACACATCGCTTACAGCCCTCTTTCTCAAGTTGGCACTAGTTGTGTAATTATTAGTATCGATAACTTCCTCTGCTGGCGTTCAACACCTACTTTGACCTTCTTTGTACGGCAATTGAGGCATGCAAGTGTTGGTTTGGACATTTTTGACTTTGCAACCTTGGATGGTCGTCTTTGATCCCTGTCTGGAATATGGGATGGTTCTGATCTAACTGGAGATTCTAAAGACCATGTAGACTGGGGCGACACTGGCAAATAATCACCGCCAGCTTCGAACGTGTCCCCTTCCATTCTTCGAGTTTTATTTCTCCCGGATTCTAGTGCGTGCGGAATCTTAGTTAAAGACTGATTTGACTGTAGAAATGATTTATCCAAGTTTTTTAAATTCAATATCGTGATATTTTTATCATGATGAGTTCAGATTAACCAGAAGAGAGGACCTCCATTGTTGGAGAACGTTAACCGAGCCTTACTAACCCCTTTAATTAAGCGAGAACTCTAACCCCGCACGCTATTCATACACTAAGCCCCATATCCCATATCCCCACTTCCCCAATCGTGTAATCGATTAGTTAGTGCGTTATATAAATGCACTAGGGATCTTCCTTGTGGCGCGGGATAGGAAGAAGTAAACTAGCTGCCAATGAACTACGGTATTACCAGTGGTCGGATGGGTCCAGATAAGATTCGACAAAAACGACTTCAAAGGTACAGTATCAAGGATGAGAATCCTCACGAGAAACATTATTTTACCTACGTAATTTTACCAAATGCTGCCCGCGCTCAACCCTACCTATGTAGCCAACCTGCCCCGTTTGGAATATAACCTCGGCCTTCCATGCTTCCAATAATCTCCTTTGACGAGATGAGAAAGCGCACAACCTCAGGGCTAGCCTGGTGCTCCTCAAGCGCCCTTTTAGTTCCATATCTTTCCCACACCCTGATATCATCATCGTTGTCTAGAGACTTGAGGACCAAAAAAGTATAAGCATCAACCTCATTTTTCTCAACCCACTTAGCTAGTTCAGCTAGCTTCTCAAGCAATTCAACACGCTTCCCTGGCTTAGCAGAAATACGTGTGATATAGAATATATCACACTCTTTCATGTTGGATGTCTTATCCTGGTACCCAGAGACATCTTCAAAATGTGTGAGATCCAATCCAGTTGTCATTGTGGCGAAAATCTTAGGTAGGAATCTGCTCATTGGTTCTGAGCTAAAATGCGTTTTGTAGAGATCGTCCCGTGCCGTATACGCCTCGTAAGCAATCATTGACGGCGAGTTCGACATGTCTTTGCCATTCTCTTCCGGCACACCAAAGTAGTAGGCAAGAGTGTCTTTCTCATTTTCAATGACATACGGTTCTAATTCTTGATATGCAGCTTGCCACTATAAATACTTAGCTAGGTTTAAGGAATGGCTTTGATAATATTTGATGCTTACAGCGTCGTATTTCCCAGGTATAAGATTTAAGTTGCCAAAGATCACAAACATGGTTGCCAAGTCTGTTGTTCAATTCCAAAATAGTTTAAATGTTGAAGTATTAAAGTTTCAGATTGCGATGATATTGTGTCTTGTCGTTGTATAAGAGGAAGAAAAGTGCACCTTTTGTAAGCATTAGAGTACGGTAATATATCTCCGAAATGTGATCAATGCAAAAGCCTCCGTGATCAACTACGATTAGATTCTGAGGAGTCAATTCCGGTGGCGGTCTTGTGACTCCTCTTTGAGGAGCTAAAACCCTCCAGTAAATTCATATCATTTCGTTAGAAGTGTAATTCTGGCCATAACTTTTCTACAAGGTTTTCTTTTGAAAACAATATAGATCTGTGCATAGTAAGTTGAGAGGAATTTTGGATTGGCTTGTTCTGTGTTCGCATTTTAAGACTTTTTCGGCTCAATTTTGAATATTATTATCTCATACATATATTAAACTCAGTTCTCGGTGCACCAATTGTATTATTGTGTGTGTAAATAAAACGAAATATGAGCTTACTTGTCTCCTAAAATTAGTCAATGGGTCATAGGAGTGAATGCAATACTCCAATTTGAGGAATCTGTTCGGAATAGAAAAGTGGAAACCTGATTATATATTAATCGCTGCCCCTAAATTGCTTTATTGTGGCTATAAATCTGAAAAGTGATCTATAGCTATTTTCTTGCTGTTAAGTTCACTATGAAGTTCTGGTTATAAGCGACACCTCCGGCCACAACGTATCTCCCTTCTTCTAGGACGTCCATATCAAATCGACGGATGATCTAGGAAGGTCTCTGTTAGCCATTCGTACAATTGATTAAGTATGCAACAGTCATATCAGAAGAAGTTTAACTGCTTGCCTCGGGGAGTAGCTTATACAGCTCAATCAGCGCAATATCCTTTCCTAAACAGATCCGAGAACCTATTCCAAACACAAAATTTGCAGTTTCCATTTCAGACGTTTTCTCTTTGCTCTCCAACCAGCGGTCTGGCCTGAATGCATCTGGATCTGGTGCATAAAGCTTTGGATCTCGTTGTACCACGTATGCATTACTAGTGATTTCAGTGCCACCAGGAAGGAAATGTCCACCAATTATTTTCCCTTCCCGCCCAACAACACGAGCAAAAAGGTTGGTAGCTGGAGGATTGAGTCTCAGAGCCTCTCTAATACAGGCCGAGAAATATGGTAGATACTCCCGACATTCTTCATATTTGATAGGGTTTGAAAGCCACCCTTCCTGGTCAGCTGCTTCTACTTCTTGAAATGCTCGATCTTTTGCCTCTGGGTTCATAGCTAAGAATCGTAGTGTCGCTCCTAAACCAGTGCCTGTTGTGTCCGCCCCAGCTTGAATGAGCAGTGTTGCATGAGCTCTCTTTTGAACAGGGCTCAGTGGTATCCCATCCACTCTCGCATCAAGACAGCTGTAGTTGTTATTAGAGCTGCTCAAGCTATTCCTAAATTATGAAAAGAGGGAGACTTACTGCTGCAAGAAGTCCGGCTTCTCTATGCTGATTCCTTTCTCCATCTCTTTCTCCCGTTTTGTAACGATTTTGTCTCCTTCAGACATCAGGTAACCCATTCCGGTCTCGTTACTGGTCTTTGGAAGTATCCAAAGGTTTAGACCAGGAATACTCATAATATAATTACGAAAGAAAGTGAAGCGTCCAACGAATCCAAAGAAATCGAGGCCTCGACGCCAGCTCGTAAGGACGCCACGCTCGTCACGGCTATTTTCCACAAATCCCCAAGGCTCTGTAAATGATAGCATTGTCATGATATCTGCAGCAAACTCTCTGGAACTAGTTAGCAATTGTATTGAGACGAAACAAGTACCACTTACGCTACTTTATCGGACAACACTACAGGCTGCTGCGCTTGAGCACACTGACTCATCTTGTGAATGAAAAGTTTCACTAGGCCATCTATTCTAGCTTCCCAATTGTTTTTTAAGGATCCAATGGTCCACTATTCGAGTTCAGGTTAACAAAATTCTAAAGGAAAGGTATAAAATGCCGTACTGGCGCCCCTCCAAGTGTTTTTCTCAATCTTCTGTGCTCCTCGCCATCTAGTGTAGTAAAGAGATGCGGCGGACCAAGCACTCCAGTCCCATATAGTCCGGACTTTTGGTTGCATTTGGGATCACGATATATTTCCTTCAATGCTGACGGCTGAGGAAACAATAAAAGAGTCGGTGAGATACGGATAGGAGTTTCGGCTAAGAAAGCCAAATTTAGTATTGGTCGTCACCTTACCCTTATTAATTATGAAAGCTGTCTTATTTGTTAACTTACTTCCATACTTTTTGACCAAGCCCTGAAGCCACTGTGGCTCGATCTTTAGCACAGATATTATAGCCACGGACAATGATGTCGAAGTTGCGTACCACGGTCCGGGAAACTTTGCCAGAGGATGTAGATAACGGTTGTAAAGTAGCCAAAGTCCTATAAATGAAGAAGAAGCCACGGTAAGGTAAACAAAACCAGAGGAAAAAGAGGGGAGACACAGGTGTCCCAACATTGCGAGAAACAAATTTATGAAAGGCTTATATGATGTCAGAGGCCCTACTTCACAATGGAGGGGAGGTTCCTCAAAGTAAAGAAGGGTTCTGTATACGGTGTAGTCTAAGGAAGAGAAGAGGTGTTGCCTTTCTCACGATGTTATATACTGTAATACTAGAAATGTGGGGCCAAGGGTGCCTATTATTTCTTTTTAGATTTAATTTATACTTGAAACAAAAATCACTAGTGTAGTTTGTCAACTTAATGGCACTACAATGTGTCAATATGCCGTGGCCACTTCAGCCTGCACCCGATAGTACACAGTACAATTATGTATATCTCCAACTCACCTAATCTGTTGACCAGTGAGCAATGAAATGTGAAGTAAGCAATCTGATGACCCCGGATTCCGTTCCCCATCCAGAGTGAACCCCAAAATTTTGGCGAGTCATGACGATTTTCATTTCATGATCTCAAATGATCATTGAACGGTCAAGAGAAGGTAAATAAAAAGAAGCTTTGTTGGCTTGGCATTGATTTCGGTGCTCGGAGATCGTTGCCCGGAACGAATTCCATAACTCGTCGAAGTCGCGCAACCCCTTACAACTAGTCACTTGTGGGAATTGCGGAGAAGAACGCTAATAATGTAGGAGCCGTGAATCCGGGGCATTTCCTCTATATATCGCGGGTTTCAAATCTGTTTGTGCATTTGTAAGTGGTAACTGCTATTATTCCTATTCATTCCGTTGTGACCTCAATCTCAATTAATCATTTCAAACTTTCTACCATGGCTGTCTCTGTGACAGAAGCAGATGCCGCTCGTCAATCTGGAATAAGCAACAAGTCCCATGAAGAAAATATTGAGACGAGACGAGAGGTTGACTCTACAGGCAGCCACTCTGAGGATGAGGCATCAGTTACACCAAAGGTAATCAATCTTTTCATAGTAAAAACGAGATAAGTTTGAGATATCATAAAGTCGGTCAACCTTGAAGAGTAATCTTCCATAAAATGGTTGGATTTCCCCGAATGATTAACTCTTATTTCTTCATCTCAGCGTTTCTGTATCGAGCAAGCTAACTCCAAGAAACAGACATGGCTAGTCGTCTTTGTGAGTGAAATTTCTCTTCTTAGAATCAGAATCTTATACTGACTATTTGTAGATCCTGTCTATGGGTTATGGGTAAGACTTCTTCTATCTTACTCTGATACTTATGTTCTAACACATTTTAGCCTGTCTTTCTGGCCAATCCCCGTTGTTGCGAATATTGGGAGCCAGGTTGCGGCAGAACTCAATGACCCATCAGGAGTCATTTGGTTCATCCCAGCATGGACGCTATCTATCACCGTCTGCTTCATGATAGCGTAAGTTACTGGATCTTATCAAGATATTTGGATAATAATTAGATACTAATATATTTTCAGGGGGGCGAATACAGATCTCCTTGGTCGTAGATGGTTTCTAGTAGGCGGAAACTTTATATGCGTGATTGGGCACATCGTGGTGGGCACTTCCAAGACTTCCAGTGCTTTCATAGCCGGTATGGCTATCTCGGGCTTCGGAGCCGCCAATTGCCAAATGGCTGCCTTTGCCCTTTCGGAGCTACTTCCAAACAAGTGGAGACATATTGGTGTTGTGCTTGCGGATTCATCAACTGTTATCGCTGTTGTTGTGGCTCCAGTCTCTGCGAGATTCGGAATTGAATTCGGGACATGGCGGTGGAACTTCTATGTCGCTGCCATTCTCCAGTTCCTCTCTTTTCTCGGGCTAGTCTTCCTCTATTTCCCGCCAGCGCACCCTCTTGGACTTCCATTCAGAACTGTTATTAAAGAACTAGATTATCTTGGTAAGGACCCCCTTTTTTGATACAATAAGACTCCTTAGTCAACTAGATACTGAATCTTCTCGCAGGCATGTTTCTCTTCACCGCTGGTGCCATTCCTACATTGGTAGGCATCGTGTACACAACTGTCTTCCCTGGCAAAGATGCGCACGTTTTAGCGCCGTTGCTAATAGGTATTCTTTTCCTGATTATGTTCGGACTCTGGGAGACGTATGGAAATATAAAGCATCCTCTCACCCCGACTTATGTGTTTACCGCCGGAAAAGGACGGGATCTTACAGCCCCATGTATTGCACTTGCTGTGGTCAATATGTTTTACTATTCGAGTAGTATCCTGTGGCCAACCATGATTAATGTGTTTTACACGAATGGCGGTGTGGATTGGCGATACGGAGTCCTGTTGTCCACAGTTCAAGGTATCGCTATCACAACAGGTGGTGTTGCACTTGCTGTATTTGGTGGCATGATCAAACGCTGGCACTGGCAACTCTCGGGTTCCGTTTTCATTATGGTGCTCTTTGGTGTATTGCTCGCCCTTGGAAACCCAGGTAACAAGGGCCTAATGATTGCTTTCGTGTTCATATCACAAGGCGCATACGGATGGGCAATATATCTTTCCATCGCTATTAGTCAGATGGGAGTCGAACATAAGAATCTGGGTCTCAGCGGCGGTTTATCTGGAGCTGCACGTTTTGCAGGTGGTTCAAGTAAGCTTATGTACTCATGCGCAGTACCATCTTCTAACAATCGTAGTTGCTGCTGCCGTATACACCACCATTATTACAAACACTGTTACCAAGTGGACAGCGCGCCTCGTGCCTGTAGCCGCTATCAACGCAGGTCTCGCATCATCGGACCTTACCTCACTCTTCAGCGTATTGGGAACTCCTGCATTTGCAACAACTTACAGCCCAGAGATTGTCGCAGCCGTTGGTGGCGCGACTCAGCAAGCTTATGTTCATGGAGTTCAAGTGCTAGGTCTTGCGTCTCTTGCATTCGGAATGGTTGGATTGATTGCGTCTCTGTGCTGCAGGGATGTCGATTCAAAGATGAACAACAACATTGAAACTTTCATCGCTGGCGAAGAGGAGAAAGCACACCATGTGATGCATACACACGAAGAGAAGGTCGTTGGAGGGAAGGAATACTAAGTCTGAGAATTTATGTTGGATTAGTCAGTTATGTATATATCTATATTACCTAGAGTACATGACTACCGATTAAAATATCTACTTGAACAGTAATTCCAGATACCTAAAAGTATAGCCATCAACATTTGATTAATGAAGAGCTCATTGCTACTCGCCTGCTTTGTGGGTACTAAGAAAGAATAGAGAAGCGAATGTAACATTTTGAACGCTAAGTCAGAGGACCGTTCTGCGAGTTATGAGCTTTTCAGTATATCCGTGAGCTACTGAAAGGCTACACGGAAGTCACCAATATTGCATGCCGCCATGGATTCCAGAGAAGTATGCAATACCCCATAATCATTAAGCCGAGGTTGAACAGTGTTATTCAGGGTATATGTAGTATATTGGGGCTGTGAAAGAATGATTGTTTCTCGTTATTTTTGAAATTGAGACTTCCTTTTCTGGATTTAAAGATGTGATATTGCAGCACGCTATCACATTACATAAGCGTGAAAGGCAACTGATAGACTGATAGCCCATATACGGAGGTACCCGATCGAGTAGTGTTGCGAAGTCATACAGACTGAACTCATACTAGGAGCATGAGCACCCAATTGATTGGTTATTTAATGCAAGTTCCATTTGAACTTGCGATTGATGTTTGAATGTGAGAACATGTAGAATGCTATGGAAATTAGAAAGCCAGGGAATAGCTTTATTGTAATCGGTTAAACTCAATCTCACTTCGAGGTTGAAGAACACCAGTAATAAAATCTATGTAACTGTGGTCTTTTAATCTCGAAACTGGCTCGTGCCATCGTATCTCGAATAAAGATGCGCGGAAAACTGCACGTTTCCTCTCAGTTGCTTGTGGCTGTTGCACCTGATGTGCTCTCGACAACATCGTCCTTCTCATTTGAAGACTCTGTACGTGGAGGCGCATCTGTGAGCGGTACATTTAGATTTCTCTTTCTATCAATCACAGCCTCAATCTTGGCATTTAGACGACTTCTACCAGGCTTAGTATTCCATGGATGCGGGCCCTCTTTTCTAAACAATACCACGATTTCCTCAAGTGTTTTGCCACAAGTCTCTGGATAGGTGAAGAAGGCCTGCACAGCAGCTCCCATGCACAGCACACTGAAGATAATGAATGTTTTGTAGGTAATGTTGCGGAGTGCAGGAGGTACAAAGAGACCAAGTGCGAAATTGAAGAGCCAGTTTGCAACTGCCGCCCATACCAGTGGCTCGCGTTTCTAAAGACCACACTTCAGTAGCATAAACCCATGCGACAGGCGTAAGAGTCAGTGCGTAGATGATAATCAAAAGATAAGAGAAGGCTATAACAGTATTTGCTGGTCCACCTGAGACTTTGATGATAACGTTATTTTTCGGTAGATCACCAACACCACCTAAGACAATAGCACCGTAGCTTCCAAGCATACCGCCAACCACAAATTGGCATATGCCGATACCAATGGCTCCATAGATGAGGAGTGGTCTACAACCTGTCTTGTCGATGAAGAAGAATACGAAGGAGGTAAAGATAATGAAGAGTGCATACTGGACACCGGAGGCGATTAATTTGATATTTCCGTTCAGTCCTGCCATTTGGAAAACGTATACGACATAGTACGTCATTACATTTGCACCAGAGAGCCGTTGACATGCTCTATTGATAGATTAGTGTTCTGCAACTCAGGATGGTATATTGAGGAACATACTATACGGTGAATCCAGCCAATGTTCGCTTCCACATGCCCTTGTAGATAAATTTCTTGAATCCGAAAAGTCCTCCTGGGGATTCCCGCTCTGCTGCGAGTACAGTCCAGATTGCTTCCCATTCTGCAATAACAGGTGGGTCGTCGATGTTTACTCCCGCTTGAATGATTGCCAATATCTTGATAGCTTCTTCATTTCTTCCGAGCTTAGGTAGCCATCGGGGACTTCTAGGCAAGAAAGGAAGAACAATCATCAATAGAACTGCGGGAATGAATTGGATCCCCCAGGCAGTACGGAAGCTAGCAGTTCCTGCAATAAAGGAACAACCGTAACCGGCGAAGAACATAATGAAGATGCCCCATTTAATTGCCAGTTGCTAAATGACAATGATAGACCGACGCTTATCATGCTGTGCAATCTCGGCCAAGTGGACTGGAACTTGGGATGAGGCGATTCCGACACACCCCGATGAAAATGCGACCTGCAATCAGTTGTGCGTAATTATTGCAACACACTTGAATCACAGAGATATCGAAACCAAACCTAGACGATTGTAAGCTAAGAAGTCTCATCGCATTGGGGTGTGATAAATACTCACAACATACCACCAATGGTGGCAATGAAAGCCACAAAGTACGTATTATAGATCTTGGGAAACTTATGCCCCATATTTGCTTTCCAGGCGGTGGCCTTGATTCAGATTCAACAGAAGATAAAGAAAATAGGAAAATGAGCAATGAGCAATGATCAAAAGTGTAAATACTTTATTGATATATGCTGGACCTCGAGGCAGGTGGAGCTACCCCTGCCTCTGATACTAAGCATGTACAGTCTACATTGTAACATCCCAAGCACCGGGACAAGCTCTACACGACTGATCCAGCAGAGTTGTAAACTAACTGGACAAATAATAAAAGATGATGTTGGAGAGACCCACGCTATATCATCGACTATGGTCCATCACGGTTTCTCGCTTCCCCCAGTCCTAGTCTCGAAGTTGGGAAAGCAAACAGGGTTGCGGAGAGTTTACCTAAAAAAGACTAGACACGAAGAGGAGCAGAACATGGATCGGTGGACAGAGGAGAGCTTGGAAAGGTTGAATCGATAAGTTGATGACGGAGTAAAGCCCGTCTCTATGGAGTGATATGACAATACGACTAAGGTCGGTGCGGAAAGTTCCGTCAACCAACTGCCGCAGAATTGTCTCCTTGGGGGTTCCCCAGGTGCTCTAATTCGTGCGCCTACAGTTATCCTAACGATCAACGATTTATGGCGTTCAAGATCTACTGTGCTTATACAGTAGTGTCATATTACGCAAACCCCCTTTCTTTGATGTGCGGCTGGTGGCGTGCAACAGCAAGTAAATAAAAAGAGAGACAGGAAAAGAAAAGGCCACTAGTCCAAGGACGGTAAATAAGCAGGAAGCAGCAGTAACTGACAAAGTCTCACATCGCTTGATATGGGAGGAGATAATTCATCGTAAGATGAGAGAGCGGCCAAGGTGCAAACGAAGTACTGTACATATTGTAAAACATACACTTGATAAATATGTGCAGGGCTGGTGATACCAGATAGGCCTTCCTCGAGTTGCTCATTGGAAACAGACAGAAGTAGTGTAACATTATCTCTGTCCTATGATGAGAGATGTATAGATATATGTTGATGGGGGGAGATGCATTTGTATGCAATGTTTTATATTGCTGCATGACATGGTAGCGTCTGGCAACAGTCTTGAAGATACCTGCCTAGATATGTAGTGGGTAGGTATCCTGTAGTCGTAGTGAAAATATACCCATCTGACCACTTCGATATCCAAGAAGCCGTACCACTGCTTCTACCTTTCGACTTGATGTCAATGCCTACCTCGATGTAAGCCTGTATATTCTTGCATCCCCAACCCGCAAGATGGTCTGCCCAGGCATTGAATCTAATATCAAGCAATTCTTATCAAGAACCTCTCGCCGCCTTCAATGCTGCCGGTGGTGGAAGTGCTTCCGGTCCAAAACTCAATGGCAGAAGCTAGACCAGAACGTCAGTGAATGTCTGGCTTCCACGGTCCATCCTATCAAAACGGTATAAACATACCTGCTCTAATCGCATAACTACAAAAGCCTCATCTTTATCAAACATGAAAATCGGTGTATCCAAGTCGCAGAATTCCCGAATGCTAGATTCCCAGTCAGCTCCTCTCTACTCCGGACATAAAGAACCGCAACGCACAATTGTCTACACATTCCACATGGACTCGCAGGTGGGGTGATATCCGTGGAAACAGCTACCTATTCCCTTCATTAGCCCTTTTCCCTCCCATTTGCCGACATGTTCCCCGCTCGTCTGCGAGGAGACATAACGTACAGCTCTAAACTTCCCCTTCCCTTCCGTAACCGCCTTTCCAAACGCTACGCGCTCTGCACAAGTTCCAACCGGATATGCCGCATTTTCGACATTCGCACCATCTACAAATTGGCCATCGCCTGCAAGTATTGTGGCCCCAACACGGAATTGAGAATACGGACAATACGCGGTCGCTTTCGCAGCAGAACTACGCTGGCGCAAAGTGCTAAACTCGGCGGTTGTTAATTTATAAGTCTCGCAGATCTGGGCGACCACGCTGGCGTCGATGGATTGCCGGATTGTGGTTGACATTTCAGAGG
>Ga0247812_10001970_pt1 | contig 11591 bp, 9 predicted proteins | sample UWRJL149409B1_FD_178011 | JGI IMG/M metagenome (GOLD analysis project Ga0247812, IMG submission 178011) | Plant litter microbial communities from Arlington Agricultural Research Station in Wisconsin, United States - UWRJ-L149-409B-1 | ecosystem: Environmental > Terrestrial > Plant litter >...
CGACCTGGGCGGCGTCCAGCTTGACGATCTCGTCCTGCAGCCACTGGCCGAACTGGGCCGACATGGCCTTGAGGGCTTCCTCGGCCTTGGCGATGGCGTTGGCGTCAATGCCGCCGAACCCGCCGCCGACCTTGAGGCGCAGGGTATTGGGCGGACGGATGACCTGTGCGGAGTTGCTCACGGGGTACGGCTCCAGATACTTGAAAGCATCTTGCAGCAGGGGGCTTAAAGAACAGTGACCTAACCGGTGAACTGTTCCGACAGCACCCGTTCCTCGAACGAGCGGCCCGCGTCGAACAGCATGGTCAGGGCGACGTCGCGGCGTTCACGCACCTCGACCCGTGCGACGCGGCGGACTTCCATGCTGTCGGCCACGGCGCTGACGGGGCGTTTGTCGGGCTCCAGAACCTCGAAGGTCACGCGCGCCTCGTGCGACAGCAGGGCGCCGCGCCAGCGTCGGGGGCGGAAGGCGCTGATGGGCGTCAGGGCCAGCACACGGGCGTCCAGCGGGATGATCGGGCCGTGGGCCGACAGGTTGTAGGCGGTCGAGCCGGCCGGGGTGGCGACCATACAGCCGTCGCAGCTGAGCTCTTCCAGGCGAACCTTGCCGTCGATGCTGATGCGCAGCTTGGCGCTCTGGCGCGTCTGGCGCAGCAGGGAGACCTCGTTGATGGCCAGACCGCTCTGGACCTCGCCGGCTTCGTTCCAGGCGTCCATCTGAAGGGGGTGGATCACGGCGCGGCCGGCGGCGGCGATCCGCTCGGGCAGGTCGTCGTCCTCGTAGTCGTTCATCAGAAATCCGACCGAGCCCCGGTTCATGCCGTAGACGGGGGTGCGGCGTGTCAGGTCGGCGTGGAGGGTCTCCAGCATGAAGCCGTCGCCGCCGAGGGCGACGATGACGTCGGCTTCCGATTCGGGCGTCGAACCATAACGGGCGACCAGCCGGGCGCGCGCGAACTGGGCTTCGGGCCGCTCGCTGGCGACGAAGGCGATAGCGCGCGGGAAGGGGGCGGGGGCTGAGGTCACGGGACCACGCAAGCCCACACGGGGGGCGAAGTCAAATCGCTTCAGCCGCCAAGATCGCCGATCAGCTTGCGGAACTCGCGGGCGGAGTTGCTGGCCGACAGGGAGTGCGTTCCCCAGTCGTTGGCGGCCTGGCCTGGCCAGCCGCCCGTCAGCTTGCGGATCTCGTCCAGCACAGCCGGGAAGACGGCGCGGTCGATGCCGACGGCGGCGCAGGCCAGGTACAGGGCGTCGGGCGAGGGGCGCATGATGGCGGTGCGCACCTGCATCAGGCTGAAGCCGGTCAGGGCGCACAGGCCGTATTCGAACAGGCTGAGGCGTTTCTCACGGATGGCGCGGATTAGGAAGCCGGGGCGCAGTTGGCCGGCGGACTGGAGCTTGCCCACCAAACGGCGCTCCATCTCCTCGCGCTCGGCGATGCTGGGCGGGGGCGTGTCCGCGATTCCCTTGGGCTCCGCCTTGGCGACGGCGGTCTCGATCGCGGGGCCCAGCACGGCGGGGTCGACGCGGAAGCGTTCGCCGATCGCCTGACGCAGGGCCTGGCCGACCCATTTGTACAGTTCGGTGGCCAGCGCATCGTTCAGGCCGGGGTGACGGGTCAGGGGCGCACGCAGGGCGGCGACGCGGCGCGACTGTTCGATCAGGCGGCGCAGGCCGTCCTCACTGATCTCGGCGGTGCGGTTCGAGGCCAGGGCCGTCATGGTCGCCGGCTCTGCGGCCTCGATGATGGCGTCGGCGACCCGGCCGCTGAGGCTGGGGCGGCGGGCGACCTCGATGTGATGTTCGATCGTGGCCTCGACGAGGATGCGCAGCAGCTGCTGGTCCTCAAGCAGGCGGCTGCCGGCGATGATCGGGCGGGCGATCTCGATTTCGTCGAGGGCCAGCATGTTGATCAGGGCGACCGGGGCCCATTCGGCGACGGCGACGCTCTCGGCCAGGGCGCGGCGGATGTCGCGCTCGGCCTGGCGGGCCAGGGTCATGAAGATGTCGGCGAGGACCGGAGAGACCTCGGCGCCGGGCGGGGTGGCGTCGCACAGGGCGACCACGCCCAGCAGCAGCCGCTGGCGGTCGTCGGTGGATCGGCTGCGGGCGAGGTCGAGCAGCGCCACGGACGACAGGCCGTCGCGGGCGTCGGGGCTCGACGAATTCAGACGGGCGGTCTGCAACGAGGCGACAGCGGTCACGGCAGGCTCCATCGGACCAGATCCGATCAATGCCCAGTCTGTGGGCTGCGTTTGTAAAAACGCGGTTAACAAAGGGTAGCGGGACAGTACTCAGGCACGCTGAAAAGGCCGCGCCGCTTGACGTTGCGGGGGCCCGGCGCGAGGTTGCATTGCAACGCCCGCAGAGGCGAAGGAGGATCCCATGGCCGACGGCGCGACCCAATCCCTCAAGTCCCGGGTTTCAGAGGCGGAATGGCAGGCGCGGGTGGAACTGGCCGCCCTGTACCGGCTGGTCGCCCTGCACGGCTGGGACGACATGATCTTCACCCACGTCTCGGCCCGCGTGCCGGGACCCGAGCATCATTTCCTGATCAATCCGTACGGCTATTATTTCGAAGAGATCACGGCTTCGTCCCTGGTGAAGGTCGATCTGGACGGGAACATCGTCCAGGAGACCCAGAGCTTCATCAATCCGGCGGGCTTCACCATCCATTCGGCGATCCATGCGGCGCGCGAGGATGCGCATTTCGTGATCCACCTGCATACGGTGGCGGGCGTGGGCGTGGCGGCCCAGCAGGAGGGACTGCTGCCGATCGGCCAGAACGCCTGCCTGCTGCAGCATCAGGTCGCCTATCACGGCTACGAGGGGCTGGCGCTGAACCATGACGAGCGCGAGCGGCTGGTGGCGGATCTGGGCGACAAGCCGCTGATGCTGCTGCGTAACCACGGGACGCTGGCGGTCGGTCAGACGGCGGCGGCGGCCTGGGTGGGGATCTTCTTCCTCGAACGGGCCTGCGCCCAGCAGGTGGCGGCCCTGTCGGGCGGACGCGACCATGTGCTGATGGCCCCCGACGCGGCCCAGGCCGAGACGAAGGAGCAGGGCCGGGGCATCGGCTTCATCTCGGCCCTGGCCTGGCCCGGCGCCCTGCGGATGCTCGACCGGAAATCCCCGGGCTACGACGCTTGAGACTGGCCGCGGCGCTCATTCCGGGTGTCGCGGCCCTCGCGATCGCGCCTGTCGCCGAGGCCGGCGCATGGACACGGCCGAAGGGCAAGGCCCAGGTCATCGTCAAATACGAGGACATGCGCGCCGACGAGGGGTTCGACCCCGACGGCGAGGTCGCGGACCTGCCGGCCGGGCGGCGCGACAGTTCTGTCGGGGTGTTCGCGGAGTACGGACTGACGGACCGGTTGACGTTGCAGTTCAAGGGCGACTGGCAGGACGGGCGCGACGCCTTCGTCGACTATGAGGGACGCGGGCCGGTCGAGGTCGGCCTGACCTGGCAGGCGTGGCGGAGCGATGCGGCCGCAGTCAGCCTCTACGGCGGCTACGCCTCGTCGGGCGAGGGGCGCAACGCCGGTTATGCGGCGCCGGGCGTGGGGGACCATGACTGGGAGGCGCGGGCCTCGGCGGGGCGCTCGTTCGATACAGGCGGGGGGCCGTGGCCTGACAGGACCTTCGTCGAGCTTCAGGCGGCGCGGCGGTTTCGCAGCGGCCTGCCGGACGAGACGCGACTGGACGCCACCGTCGGCGGCCATTTCGGCGATGACTGGCTGGTGCTGGGTTAGGCCTATGGCGGGGTCACCGATAGCGGCGGGGCGCTCTGGCTGTCGGTCGAGACCTCTGTGGTGCGCCGGTTCGGACCCTGGAGTCTGCAGGCGGGATGGCGTGAAGCGGTCGTCGGACGGGAAATCCCGGTCGCACGCGGCCCGGTGCTGGCGGTGTGGCGAAGATTCTGATCCAGCGTGACGGAAGGTCGCGACGGAAACCGGAACGGTCCGCGTTACATAAACTTCAGTTGCCTCGACAGCAGGACCGGTTAAGCCCGGCGCCTTGTTGTGTCCGGAGACCGGCCCGCGTGATCAAACGCCATTTCTTCCTCGTCGCGGCCGCGTGTCTGCTGGTTCTCATGGTCATAGCCGCAATTGCGCGGATGACCTTCGCTGACGACGAGAAGGCGGGCGGCGGCGCGCCGGCGGGCGGTCGGGGCGGAGCGCGGGGACAGGCGGTTTCGGAAGCCGTGGTCGCGACGCGGCCGTTCAGCGACCAGATCCGGGTTCTGGGCGTCGCCCGGGGCCGCCGGTCGGTCAACATCACCTCCAACTCGACCGAGCTGATCACGCGCGTCCTGTTCACGGACGGCCAGCGGGTCGTGGCGGGAACCCCGCTGGTGCAGTTGCAGGCGCGCGAAGAGGACGCCGGCATCATCGAGGCCCGCGCCCAGGTCACCCAGGCCGAACGCGAATACGAACGTTACCGTGTCCTGGCCGAGCGCGGCGTCGCGCCGCGCGCCCTTGCCGAACAATATGAGACGGCGCTGGAAACAGCGCGGGCGTCCTACAGCGCCGCCGACGCGCGTCGCGGCGATCGCATGATCCGGGCGCCTTTCGCCGGCGTGCTGGGCCTCAGCACGGTGACGGCGGGCACGTTGATCAATCCGGGCGCGATCATCGCCACCCTGGACGACGTCGATGTCGTCCGCGTCGATTTCCCGGTGCCTGAGCGGTATCTGGGCGTCCTTCGCGCCGGGCTGCCGTTGACGGCCACGGCCGACGCCTATGGCGGCGAGACCTTCTCGGGCCGGATCGCCCTGATCGACACCCGCATCAACGAGACGACCCGCGCCGTGACCGCCCGGGCCGAATTCCCCAATCCCGGCGGCCGTATCCGCCCCGGCATGCTGATGCGCGTCGCCGTGGCCCAGGGCCAGCGCCAGACGGCCGCGGTCCCGGAAGCCGCCATCCAGTATGAAGGTCAGGGCGCCTTCGTCTATCGCATCGCGCCGGGCGCCAACGGCACGACGGCCCAGCGGGTCGAGGTCGAGACGGGCGCCGTCGAGGGCGGCTTCGTCGAGATCCTGTCGGGCCTGAGCGCAGGCGACAAGGTCGTCGGCGGGGGTCTGAACCGCATTCAGCCAAATGCGCCGGTCCATGTGGCGGGAGCCGGTGGCGAGAAACGCGGAAACGCACCGGCCCGGGCCGCCGCCCGATGATGTTGTCCGACGTCGCGGTTCGCCGCCCGGTCTTCGCCGCCGTGGCGGCCATCGTGTTGTGCGTGATCGGCGCCGCCGCCTTCTTCTTCCTGCCCGTGCGTGAGCTCCCGGACGTCGACCCGCCTGTGGTGTCGGTCAACACCAGCTACGCCGGCGCCTCGGCCGAGGTTATCGAGAGCCGGATCACCGAACCGGTGGAACAGCAGATCGCCGGCATCCAGGGGGTCGAACGGATCACCTCGGCCAGCCGGGACGGCCGGTCCAGCGTGACCATCGAGTTCGCCCTCGACCGCAATATCGACGACGCCGCCAACGATGTGCGCGACCGTGTCGCCCGGGTCGTCGGGCAACTGCCGGATCAGGCCGATCCGCCGGAAGTGTCCAAGGCGGACAGCGATTCCTCGCCGATCATGATCCTGTTCCTGCGGTCGTCGACGATGAGCCGTCTGGAGCTGACGGATTACGCGGACCGTTATCTGGTCGATCGTCTGGCGACCGTACCCGGCGTGGCCCAGGTCAGCATCTTCGGCGAGCAGCGTTACTCGATGCGCATCTGGCTGGACGCCGCCGCCATGGGCGCGCGGGGTCTGACTGTGTCCGACGTCGAGAACGCCCTGACGGCGCAGAACGTCGAGCTGCCGGCCGGCGCGCTGGAGTCGACCGACAAGGACTACACCGTCCGCGTGGCCCGCACATACGCCCGGGCCGAGGACTTCATGAAGCTGCCGATCGGCACCGCCGGTTCGGCCTCGGTTAATACGACGGGCGGAGCGGTCCAGACGGCGTCGGGCGCTTTGCAGCCGCGCGCCAGCTATGTGACCCGCCTTGGCGACATCGCCCGGGTCGAGGAGGCGCCAGAAGAGGCACGTCGCCTGTTCCGCGGCAATGGTCTGGACCAGATCGGTCTGGGCGTGACCCGTCAGGCCCAGTCCAATGACCTGGCCATCTCGGACGGGGTGGCGGAGCTGTTGAAGGAAATCCAGCCGACCCTGCCGCCGGGCGCGCAACTGGTCGTGGGCGTCGACAACTCGGTCTTCACCTCGCACGCCATCGACGAGGTCTGGATCACCATCGGCATCTCGATGGTGCTGGTGGCACTGGTCAACTTCATCTTCCTGGGCAGTTTCCGGGCCGCGCTGATCCCGTCGATCGTTGCGCCCATCTGTCTGCTGGCCAGTTTCATCGTTCTGGCGCCGCTGGGCTTCTCGTTGAATCTGCTGACGCTGCTGGCGCTGGTTCTGGCCATCGGTCTGGTGGTCGATGACGCCATCGTCGTGACCGAGAACATCCAGCGCCGGCTGGATCTGGGCGAGCCGCCGCTGGTGGCCGCCGAGCGCGGGGCCCGTCAGGTCTTCTTCGCCGTCGTGGCGACGACCATCGTCCTGCTGTCGGTCTTCGCGCCCCTGCTGTTCCTGCCCGGATATGTCGGGCGGCTGTTCGTCGAACTGGCGGCGGCGATCGCGGCGGCCGTGGCTTTCTCCGCCTTTCTGGCCCTGACCCTGTCGCCCATGCTGGCGTCCAAGATTCTGAAGCCTGCATCCGGCAACGGCTGGCTGGCGCACCGCGTCGACCGGGCCATGGACGGTTTGAAGGACAGCTACGCCCATTCGCTGGACTTTCTGGTCGGCAGCCGCATGGCTGTGATTGGGGTGGTCGCCCTGATCCTGCTGGTCGGTGGCGGGGCGGCGGCCATGTTCCTGACCCTGCCCGACGAACTGGTGCCGCCCGAGGATCGGGGTCGGGTGCAGGTGCGCGTGCAGGGGCCCGAGGGCGCCGGCTATGACTATACCCGCAAGATCATGCTGGGGCTTGAGCCGATCCTGGCCGAGTACAAGACCAACGGCGAGGCGGACATCTATCAGCTGGCCTCGCCCGGTTTCGGCAACGGCAGCTACAACTCCGGCAACGCCACCCTGGTGCTGAAGGACTGGTCGGAGCGCAACCGCTCGGCGGACGAGATCGCGCAGGAGCTGAACGGCAAGCTGCGCGGCCAGACGGGCGCGCAGGTCAACGCCAGCGTGCCCGGCGCCTTCCAGCGCGGCGGCGGCGGCGGCGGCGGCACGGGCGTCGAGATGATCGCCACCGGCACCGAGTATGAAGAGGTCTATCGCTGGCTGCAGCCCGTGCTGGCGGCGGCATTGGAGAACCCCGGCTTCTCGCGGCCGCGTCTGAACTATGAGCCGAACGCTCCGCGCCTGCTGGTCGACGTCGATCCCGAGAAGGCGGCGGCTCTGGGCGTCTCCTCCCAGGAGATCGGCAGGACGCTGGAGACCATGTTCGGCTCCCGCCGGGCCACGACCTATATCAAGGGCGGTCAGGAGTATGACGTGATCCTGCAGACCGAGCGGGCCAACCGCACGGGCGTGGGAGATCTGGAGACCCTGTATGTCGGCGCCGGGTCCGGGGCGCTGGTGCCTCTGTCCTCGGTCGTGACGACCAAGACGTCCGGCGATACGCCCGACCGTCGCCGTCTGGACCGCCAGCGGTCGATCAGCCTGCAGGCCGATCTGACGCCCGGCTATACGATCGCCGACGCCGTAACCTTCCTGAACGCCGAGGTCGCCAAGCAACAGCAGGGCGTGGCCACCATCCACTGGGGTGGCGCGGCGCGGGATCAACAGGAGGCCGGCGGCGCCGTCGGCGCGGCCTTTGGTCTTGCGTTGTTGCTGGTCTTCCTCGTGCTGGCGGCCCAGTTCGAGAGCTGGATCACGCCTGCGGTCATCATGCTGACCGTGCCCCTGGCCGCGGCCGGAGGTCTGTTCGGCCTGCTGATGGCGGGCTCCAGCCTGAACATCTACAGCCAGATCGGCCTGATCATCCTTATCGGCGTGGCGGCCAAGAACGGCATCCTGATCGTCGAGTTCGCCAACCAGCTGCGCGACCAGGGCCGGTCCATCAAGGAGGCCATCGTCGAGAGCTCCGCCCTGCGGCTGCGTCCGATCATCATGACCTCGATCGCGACCGCCTTTGGCGCCCTGCCGCTGGTGCTGTGGTCAGGCGCTGGCGCGGGCAGCCGCCAGACGATCGGCGTGGTCATCTTCGCCGGGGCAATGTTCTCGACCGTGCTGACCCTGTTCGTGGTGCCGGTGATCTATGGCGCGCTGGCGCGGTTCACCAAATCGCCCGAATGGACGGCCCGCAAGATCGAGGAATGGGAAGCCCAGGAAGTCCCGGCTGCCGACGAACCCCGCCCGGCGCCGGCGGCCTGATCCTCCCCCTCCCCCGTAAACGGGGGAGGATTATTCGGCCGCCGCGTCGACGCTGAGGAAGGCGATGACGTCGCGGCGGTCGGTCGCGTCCGGCAGGCCCGGGAAGGTCATCTTGTTGCCGGGCAGGAAGGTGCGCGGGTTCTGCAGCCAGTGGTCGATGCGGTCGTCGTCCCAGGCGAAGCCGGCGGCCTTCAGCGGCTTCGAATAGTTGTAGCCGGGGTGCGTCCCCGCGGTGCGGCCGATCACCCCGTACAGGCTGGGGCCGGTCATGTTCGGACCGTTCGGGGTGATGGTGTGACAGGACCGGCAGCGGGCGAAGACCCGCCTGCCGTTCTCCAGATCGGCCGTATTGTAGGGGGCGGGCAGGGCGGCCAGGGCCGCGGCGCGCTCGGCCGCTGTCAGGACCCGGGGCGGCGGCGCAGGCGGCGTGGCCTTGGTGGGCTCCGACGGACCGCAGGCCGCCAGCAGGCCGATGATCGCCAATCCCGGAATTGTCCGCCGCATCGCATCCTCCCTCGCAACGCCTTCCTTGATAGCCCAGGCACGGGGCCGCGCAATGCGTCGCACCGATCGTGAAGGCGGACCTATGGACGCGGCGCTGTCGCACCTGATAATCAGTCACAGATACTGTGGCGACGCTTTCGCGGCCGCCCGCTGTCCGAGTGAGCATCCATGACCCACGTCATCAAGCTGAGCGAGGCCCGCATCGGGCAGCGCGGCGTCATCACGGAGGTCGGCGCCCATTGCCACCACCAGGCCGAGGACGTGGAGCTGGAGCGCCGCCTGCTGGAACTGGGCTTCGTCGAGGGCGCGCGGGTGGAACTAATCCATGAGGGCCTGTTCGGCCGCGACCCCATCGCCATGAAGGTCGACGACATGCGCGTCGCCCTGCGTCGCAAGGAAGCCGCCAGCCTGACCCTGCAACTGGATGGCGACGACGTCGTCGCGGAAGCCGCCGAATAATGGACATCGCCGTACGCCCGGCCAGGGTCGCCCTGGTCGGAAATCCCAACAGCGGCAAGACCGCCCTTTTCAACGCCCTGACCGGCGCCCATCAAAAGGTCGCCAACTACGCCGGCGTCACCGTCGAGCGGAAGGAGGGGCTGATCCGCGCCGCCTCCGGTCGGACGATGTCGGTGCTGGACCTTCCCGGCACTTATTCCCTGCGCGCCCGCAGCCCGGACGAGGAGGTCACCCGCGACGCCGTGCTGGGCCGCCTGGCCGGAGAGGTCGCGCCCGACGCTGTCATCTGCGTCGCCGACGCCACCAACCTGCGCCTCGTGCTGCGGCTGGTGCTGGAGCTGAAGCAGGTCGGCCGGCCGATGGTGCTGGCGCTGAACATGTACGACATCGCCCAGCGTCAGGGCCTGCGAATCGACCTCGAGAAACTGTCCGCCTCGCTGGGCGTGCCGATCGTCACCACGGTGGCGACGCGCAAGCGCGGCATCGAGGATCTGGTCGGCCAGGTCGAGGCCCTGACCCTGATCGCCGCCCGCGACGGGACATCCGGCGACGGCCAGTGGCACGCGCCAAACGCCACCGAGATTCGCGAGGCCCACAAACAGGCCGAACGCATCATGCGCGAGTGTGTCCGCCCGCCGGAGCGGCCGGACACCCTGACCGGCAAGGTCGATTCGATCCTGTTGCATCCCGTCGCCGGTCTGGTGATTCTGATGGGGCTGCTCTTCATCATGTTCCAGGCCGTCTTCGCCTGGGCCACGCCGGCCATGGACGCCATTGAGGCCGGGTTCGGCCTGCTGGGGACGGGCGTCGCCGCGATCGTGCCCGATACCGGACCCGTCTGGCCTTTGGTCCAGAGCCTGATCGTCGACGGCCTGATCGCCGGGGTCGGTGGCGTGCTCGTCTTCCTGCCCCAGATCGTGATCCTGTTCGCCTTCATCATCCTGCTGGAAGATTTCGGCTACATGGCCCGGGCGGCCTTCCTGATGGATCGGATCATGGGCGGGGCAGGGCTGCACGGCCGGGCCTTCATTCCCCTGCTGTCCAGCTTCGCCTGCGCCATTCCCGGCGTCATGGCGGCCCGGGTCATCGACGCCAAGCGCGACCGGCTGACCACCATCATGGTGGCGCCCCTGATGACCTGTTCGGCGCGGATCCCGGTCTACACCCTGATCATCGCCGCCTTCATCCCCCAGCAGACCGTCTGGGGCTTCGCCAACCTGCAGGGTCTGGTGATGTTTGGCCTGTATGCGGCCGGGATCGTCAGCGCGCTGCTGGTGTCCTTCGTCATCCGCAAGATCTTCTGGAGGGGGGCGGTCGAACCCTTCATGATGGAGCTGCCGACCTACAAGACGCCCGACCTCAAGAGCGTGGGCTTCAACCTTTGGCTCCGCGCCCGAATCTTCATGGAGCGGGCGGCGCGAATCATCCTGCCGCTGATGGTTCTGGTCTGGTTCCTGTCGACCTTCCCCTATCCGCCCGAGGGGGCGACCCAGCCGGCCATCGACTATTCCTTCGCCGGCGTCATCGGCCATGCGCTGGAGCCCATTTTCGCCCCCATCGGCTTCAACTGGCAGATGGTCATCGCCCTCGTGCCCGGGATGGCGGCGCGGGAAGTGGCCGTGGCGGCCCTGGGGACCGTCTATGCGGTCTCGGACGCCGAGAGCGCGAGCAGCCTGCTGGGGGCCACCCTAGCCGCCCAGTGGTCGCTGGCGACCGGCCTGTCGTTCCTCGCCTGGTACGTCTTCGCGCCACAGTGCGTGGCGACGCTCGGGGTGGTGAAGCGCGAGCTGAACAGCTGGAAATGGATGTGGGTCATGGTCGTCTACATGTTCGCCCTGGCCTATCTGGCGTCACTGGCGACCTATCGGGTCGCCGTGGCGCTCGGGGGAGGCTGACAGGCGGGGGAGGCGGCCCCGTTCCGGCTGCTCATGGCGGCGCTCGGCGGCCGTGGACCGGCGTGTTCGTCAGCGTTTGGCGCACCGGCGACCGAGGCATTTGTAGGGCCAAAACGCAGAACGACGTTTTGTTCCTTTTCGGCAAAAGGACTGCTTGACGGCAAAATCCCCGAGGCCTAATACCCCGCCTCCGCCGCCGGCCCCCACGGGTTGGCGCGGGCCCCGAGAAGTTCTTGAAAAGGAAGTTCTTGACACGGACTTAGGCGTCGACTAAATCGCCGCCTCCGCCGGACACCGGCGTAAAACAGTGTCTCCGGGTTTTCCTGGAGTTGGTCTTTGAAATCG
>Ga0247812_10001972_pt1 | contig 11579 bp, 5 predicted proteins | sample UWRJL149409B1_FD_178011 | JGI IMG/M metagenome (GOLD analysis project Ga0247812, IMG submission 178011) | Plant litter microbial communities from Arlington Agricultural Research Station in Wisconsin, United States - UWRJ-L149-409B-1 | ecosystem: Environmental > Terrestrial > Plant litter >...
TCCAAGAACCATCGAATTGCTGCAGCTCGATCACTGCGACAACTTTTTCGGCCGTGGACTTGGATGCCCAGCTTATTTCAGCGGGATGGTTGTTGGAAGCAGCCACGACAGGCACGAACTCGCCGCTCCCCTTTAACTTTTTAGCTTTGCTGCTCTGGAGGTTACTCACCGAGCGCAAGCTAGAGCCGGAGAAATTTTGAGGAGGCAATGCTTGCTTGGTTCCATCAGTTTCGACGCCGCCAGGAGATTGAATCATGTTGCAGACTGGACTGAAACCTGGAGACTGGTTAATCCCCCTAGATAATGACTGACTTCGAATAGGAGCAGTAACAGTTGGTTGAAGGCTGCTAAACAATGATCCTCCTTGCGTAGGAGAATCAGAAGAGGTGTGATCCGCGGTACTGCCAAATAGTCCGCCAGAACTTGACTGCGCAGAGCTACTGCTGCTAATTTGAGGATTTGCCGCTCCAAATAAACCAGTAGCTGGGGCAGGCGGTTTGGGACCGCCTCCTCCAAATTGTTTGACTGCTCCCGTCATGCGCATCATTGGATTTGTGGGCGACCCTAGAAGACGAATTGGTGGTCTGTATTGGGCAGTTCTCAGATCTGGGCTCGTATCTGAAGTAGGGGTCTCGATGATTTCGAATTCATCGTCTGGGTTAGCCTGATGCGTGCGATTTTGTGAAGCAATTGGATCATCATTTGCGGCCACAGCGACGAACGAGCACCACTTCCCAGCAACCTAAGTAGCGTTAGGACATGTTCAAATGAGTACTTTTCCATGTTGACGAAGTATGATAATCCGTTGATACCAATTTTCATTGTGTCATACACTATGATACAATGGGAGAGACTTCTCATAGCGTTATCAGGATATTTGACCAAATCGAAATTAGAGGAGGTTGTCCCGAAGGCACCTAACATGTACCAATCTGAATTCAAAGAAACTATCGCTTACCTGGAACTTTTCGCCCAGCCTTATCGCCTCCTTTTTGACCAAATCTTCAAAGGCGCTCGGAAACCTGTCTTTGATAAGGATTCCATCTACCTCGTCTTTCGCGTCAAAAAGCCAACCACGTCCTTCTTCGAGTTCTTGAACTGCCCTTTTGGCAGCGAGTTGATGGATAGTCTTACCACGCATAGGTAGTACCTCGACCGCAATCTCGATGGCCAAAACTGTACCTTCTGTGGTAGTACCCCGTAGTACAATGGACTTGGGATTCTTTTGAAATGTCTCGGCCGACATTAGGAGGTAAACCGTAGTTCTTGAGAAAGCAAAAAGGGAAGGTATATTATGTGGAGCTTGAAGAAGCTTTGGGTATGGGACGTTTGGCAGACTGCTAGTCGCATCCCTCAACTCTACATTTAGTTGCTTCTCATCAACGCTTGAGTCAAACAACGAAATGGAAGCTGGTTCTGCAGCTGCCGTCTTCGCATTAAGTAGTACTTTCAAGCTATCTGTGACTTTTTCGATGACTTCAAAATCGTCGTCTCCTGGTTCGTATTTGACCTCAAGCGTATAGTTTGACACATGTGGGCTCAATGATGCTCTAAGCATCCGTACGACGCTACTATCCAAACGCTCGCCGTCCTGGACAGATTGAGCAAATCCATTGCCTGCACGAGCGAGACCTTCGATTAAAGCACTGGAGACATTGTTGCCTATCCCAAGAGTAAAGACTCGGATATTTCCCTTTGAACTTACGACCTGGTCATTGATGTAAGTGAACAACGATTCTTGGTTCCAAATGTCGCCATCTGTAAGAACAATAACCTCGAGTGGGATATCAGTGAAACGTCTGTCGATAGTGGCCTTGATAGCACCATGTGTTTCGGTTCCCCCCATGTTGCTACTGAAAGTGTTCAAGTGGCCCATGGCTAAATCGAGAGACTCGCTAGTATAACTGGCACTCTTTGGCCATAAGAATTCATGGTTGCTTCCAAATGAGCAGATATTAAACTTGACACCTTGCCTAAAAGTCCGGTAAATTAGTCTCGGCTTCAATGCATTATAGGGTTTGACAAAATGGATTACCAATCCTATTTTCGATGGGTGATAGTTGGGAAACATATAACTTACGGCATAGACTTGAGGAAAACCTTCATGGCTGATACCAACATAGAGATATTGCCTCTCATACTTCCACTACGATCCGCTACAAACACAATTTCAGGGCGAATTGGTGGAATGGAAAATTTTGGGACGAGTGTTGCCATTAAAGCTCGATGGTTTGGATAATCAGTATGGGTCTCGAGGAAGGCTTTGGGGATTCCAACATCCTTGGATTGTATGATGAGAACAAAGTCCTTTTCTAAAGCTGCACTTTCTAGAGAGAGTGTTGCGGAAGCCTTGCTGAAAATCGGATCAGCTTCTGTTGTAGTTGAGATGGTTCCCATTGACACCTTGATTTGATGTGAAGGAGATTCGATAGAACGGACGATAGAACCGTTTGGCATATTTACATCCACAGTGAACTTGATACCGCCTATTTCCTCAGCCTTAGTGGTGTAGCTGGCTGCGGGACCAGATCCGTAACGTGGAGCAATTCTGGTGGGAATGGTAAAGCGAATGCCATCACTCTCAGTATGCTTCAACTCTCCAATATATGTGATTTCGACAATGATAGTTTGGCCAGTTGGAATATTGCCAAGCTTGGTAGACCAAACGTCAGCTGCCTGAGGTACTTGTTGAAGAAGACCGGCAGTCTGTCCCTTGGCTACGGCATCATCAAAGATCTTCTTAGCCTCAAGTTTTTCCTTGACTAATCCAGTAAGAGTCTTTGAGCCAATTTTACAAGTGAATCCTACAACACCAACTCCATCATATAGAGGAAAGGTATAGATACACTCCTCAATATTCCGTGACGAAGTATTTGAGTATGTCTGCTTAAGGACTGTGCTAGAGCTTGTAGAAAGTATCGTGGTATGAGCCTCACTACCCACAAGTGGAAGATACTCAGGGTTGGGTTGAGAGGGAATCAGGAAATAGCAACCACATAAATGGTTTGCTAAGTGGCCACCAATGGGTCTGCTTCTAACTGCGCCAAACATAGTTTCGTATTATTGCTGGTATCATTCAAAGTTAGATCTGTGAGCGGGTTAGACTTGTCAATTTGACACCGTTATAAACGATTTGCAACTTCCCGGGTGTCAGAGCTATTCTAAACAATAGCCATTTCGGATGACAGATTGACAAACTAATAAATGATGTACTTACGTATATTGTTACTTTTTGTACGTCGCAAGAACTGAGTTGTTTGTGTCTGATGTTCAGATAACTGCAGTTGTAGTTTGTTTTATTCTGTTGACAATGTACAGTGAAGGTGTTCGGGGGGCCTTAATAGTTTTTATAATGCTATGATCCGATGTTGTTGCCTGAAGATTGCCAAGGCCGCACCTGATTCTTTGAGTTAAGTCGATTTACATTTACTTTCTCTCAAATAATATTTAGTATCCTTTTACCGTATTCAGCTGTTCAATAGCATGGCGTTTATGATATACAGTGTTCCAATGGCTGTGCTGTATGTTATAATTAATTTCTCTCTCTAATAGCGAGTGGCAAGTTTTGCGTAGCATTCCACATGGACACAACCACAAATAGGTAAAATCGAGTAGAATTCTATATATCCGACGTGCGAATATATTAACCTCTTAATCTACTCTCCGTCTCATTTCTCTTCTTCTATTTTCTCTTTGCTCTTACTATTTTTCCACAGGTATCTAGGTCTAGAAGCATAGTGTATACATCACGTGATTCCAAGTCACAGTCTGCCTTGCTGTTCTAGGCAACTTTCCCAGTCGGCGCCTAAGCAAGAATCTGCCATATTGAGAAAGATACGTCACAGAGTCGCTAGCTTTTATTTCCCCTAAAAAGGAGCCTAGAGCAACTTTTGCCAAAATAATATGAGTCAGTGCAAAAATTGTAGATTAGAAGCTCCAAGAGTGCTACTAGTTAGATCGGGGGACGTAACCGGGCTCGCCTGGTAGGTTAGGATAATAGGTCCTATGAAATATTTACGGGGCTCCTTTAACTGTTTCTTGTTGGGCATTGGCTTATTTTACGTGCTTCTCGTGTTGTGTGCGACTAGAAAAGCTTTTAGGAGCAAGTTTGTTGTTCCGGGGGAAAATGACACCGTGCCAATTATGAAGATATGGCCCTATATCCTACAATATCAGAGGACACCAGATCATAATATACAGACCAAGAGACTTGAATGAAAGTTCATTAGTGGCTGACTTTTGATTTTGTATGGATGGTCCTGGGCTTGTTTAACATGAAAAGGGGCTCGCTTCGTCACCACAAGGTTAGGAAGGACTATGGCAGCCGAATTCTCTTGATTGTAATAGCATATTTAAACTTATGGCGTTTGTGTATTAATTTTTTTTTTTTGGTTTCTCTAGTAGATATAAGTGCCTCTGTTTATTCTGGTCCTGGTGTTAAAGGATTTGGCGTCGTCGTATGTTTAAGTGCTTATTTATAAGACTTAACTATTAATTATGAGATGTTAGTTTTTTGGCGGAGATTGTAAGAGATAAAACTGTTAACAAAATCCACCAGGACTCCAAAACACAGTTCTACGAAACTATGTCAATCGGATAACTTCTCGTAAACTGTGAAATATGTCTCTTCCTCATCTCAGATTCCAATCATCTCCTGCCATCCGCACGGTCCATCATGGATAACCTCATGCTCAGATACTACTCCACCCTTGAATGGAATCTATAAATTCCATCAGCTCTCAATTCTCCACTTGCAAAATGTTAGCTTACCTGTAAAGCAATTGTATCTTCTGCACTGGGATAACGAGTGAAATGTCCATCAGTCGCATCCCTATCCGCAGCAACAATCAACCCATACTTCCCACCCGTAATCCAAGCTTCGCCCGTAGAATTTGGTAGCGTGACATGTACTAGACCTGAGAGGAAAGCTACCAATCTAAGAATCCGTTAATATAGCTTCAAATTCACGCGGGAAGAGCGAGAAAAGCGGATCGAGGAATTATACTGATTTGCAGGCGCTCTATGTAATCCTCCATCGAATCTCGGTGGCAATACAGTAAAAGTCACATTTTCAAAGGCGCCCAAAGCGAGATTGAGACCACCAACTGTCCCCGCCCCAGAGGATGGGATGAACGACGGGAAGTTCCAGCATTCAAGCACAGAAATACCATCACGGGTAGCAATCGAGGTCAAATTTAGAGATGGGGTGGTGGCATTGGAGAGGATGAGAGGGGGGCAATTTGAGGGGTCTGGGAACGTGAGACTAGTCGCCAAATGGGGGATGGATGCAACAAGCAGAAGCTGCAAGAGAGTATTCATATTGTTGAAGCGGTGAATGTCAAGTGGGAGCTGTGTTGAGAAGGGTACGTGAATAAGCCTCCAAGATAGTCGTCCTAGAACCGGCGCTGTTGACAAAGCCAGAACAGCCCATATTCACCAGAGCCATTAATCGTTCGGCCTCAGGCGTATCACTCAATTACGGAGTAATTGGGTGAGGGACAGCAATACGGGTCGATTTTGTAGGACTTATGATTCTCTCCAAAACAACAAGTAAATTATAATAACTATTAATATAATTATAATACATAGTACTAATTAATTAATTATATTTTATTTTGCTTTTTAATAATTGCCAGCTATTGTTGTAGAACTGTCCCTCACCAAATTACATCAGTAATTTGGTGATGCGCCTGAGGCCGAACGATTACCAGAAAAGTACCGTAGTAACACTTGTTATTGGTATAACTCCCACTCTGTAGCATGTGTCAGCAAAACTTTAATTGTGCTAATATAAGTTCACCTAATGGTACTCTGGAGATGTGTACGATTTTCACATTTGTTGGGATCTGGCTGCTTCTTTAGAGAAGCGAGATTAATACTATCATCACCGAAAGAGTAATAAGGTAGGTAGAAGCAAATATGCATTGTTGCAACTAATAGTTTCTAGAAAGAGTTGTTGTTACTAATCCAGATATTCGCGTATATCAATCAGGTTTCTGTTCTAGAAACTAGCTTTGTTTGAAATACTCTAAACACAAGCGGGTCATCTCTGAGTCCCTTCGCTCCGAACTCCTTGCTATGAATGGTCATCCGAACAAAAATAAACATGGTATCAAATGTCAGGTATATCAGGTGTATCAGGTCTATCCGGTGGCAGCTCGAACCTTGTATCTAGTTCTGCGCGTGCGTTTGTTTGCTGCCATTGATGCCAGCTGCTTGGAGCTTGAAGTATATATCGATCCATAGCTTCTCGAAAGCGATTCTTATATTCCTTCGGTGACGTTACCGTTGGTTTGTTTCGATTGCCACCAGCAAAGCCTCGGTCTTTGATCCAGGACTCGAGCTTCTTATCCCAGGTGTATGTTCTGACCACGTCTATAATCCCTACCACAAGCTCTTTGCGACTCTGGAGAAATTTAGCAAGCTATTAATGATTCTACAATGAGACAAACAAACCTCATCAAAAGCCAACATCAAGGAGTAATCCATCACATCATTTCTCTGTAAGAACAAGGTATCATTGAAGACAGATTTCCGTAGAAGGTTCTTTGAATGCTACGGAAAGTTAACAGGCAGCCAAGAAAAACTTTCGGGGTGTATTACCTCGCGCGTGAAGAGTGGAGACTCGTAAATGAACTCTACCATGTTCTCGTCTAGCAGAACTTCGTTTTGCTCTCCTGTGGATTCGATTTTTCGATTCCGCATAGATCCTTTCAGATCAAAAATACGGTCTGGAGTCCGATCATAGAAAAGATTCTCCATGACTAGTACATCTAATTTTACTTCAATTCCAGTGACCGGGTTTTTAAGTACTATTTGATAAAAGCCAAGCATCTTTGCAATCACGCTAGGCAGTTCATGGAAGAGTATTTCAGCCATCATATTGAAGTAAGCTGGGGCAAAATTCAAAAACGCCTGCGTTTCGATTGAGGATAGGGATTTTAGTATTAGCCTGTCATCCAAAGTCTTCAAGAAGACCGATTTAGTTTTCCCGCCCTTGGAATCCCACTTGAGGCATCGTGATAATGACTCGACGATTCGATCAGCGACACCACACTTGCGGCGCAGGGCATCAAATTGCTCAGCATAGAATATCTTGCATTGGAGCGTGGCTGAGCCATCAGTGAAAGAAAGCGATATGTGAGTGCCTTGCTCGCGGAGTAATGAGGTTTCAACGCCAGGTTCAATGATACCATCTTGGAAAACATCATGTTCGTTCCTTGGATGCCTGTTGATGTCCACACCAGCGTCAAGGATTCTACTCCTTGTTTCCTGAGCACGAAGTCCTGCTAGCTCATCTTGATATCGCGGGGATTGAAGGGCAAACGCGATCAAGGAGCTTGGTTCATCTTCTCGTATGATAACATCCATATCCGCAAAAATATGATCTGATGTGTTGACCGGATATTCAAGCGCTGTCCATCCACTAGCTGATCTCTCAGCCCAAAAGTTTGTGAGCATTTTCATCAGACTAGACTTCTCATGTTTCGGAAGTTCTAGCGGCAAGTCTGAATTGGGCTTCCCTAGAGATTCAGCTATCTCGGCAGCTCCTGGAATAATTTGGTCCAATAAGGAATGGTCGGCATCACTCGCGGCACCATCGTCATCTGAGCCGGTCTGACTAATATTGTGCTGGTTGTCGTCAGTCTCAATTTCCGTTGCGGTCTCTTCTGCAGTCTCGTCTGCAGTTACTGCAGTACCAGTAGGCGAGTTTGGTCTATCGGTGTCCTCGGAACCGCCTTTAGTATTGAGGCTTGCAAGGCCGCCAACTATAGTTGCGCCATTACCATCCGGCTGTACAGGTTGACTAGAACTGTGTTCGATTGGTCCTCGCTCTTCAACCGCATCGTTGACGTCCTTATAAATTTCCACGATAGGTTTTGACGAAGCTTTTGGGAATGCCCTTGACTGTGTCACTTTTGCTGCACGCTGTCTCCGGTCACGCACACGCTCTTTTTCAAATTCTCGGCTTAACTGCTCGAAATGTTTCGCCAAAGTCGAGACTTTCGTCTCCTTACGTCTGCTAGTGACAGACCTTGGAATGAGCGAGTGCCCTGTTTTCTTGCCCCTCAGAGTAGACAGTCCTAGTCTTTCTGAGAGCTTCTTGTCAGTCGGTTTTGCAGGCTCAGTTGCAGATGACTTTAAAGGCTCAATTGGTATCGTGAAATTGTCACTAGTGTCTTTAGCAACACGGTCTTGTCGCACATGCGATTTACTCGTAGCGGGCTTAATACGTCGAAGTGTTCCCTCTGGTTGCGATTGTGTACGATTCATTGGTGGTGAGGTTGCCAGGCCAGCACGTCGCGGCCCTCCTCGCTCTGAGGGCCTCGGAATATTAGATCCTTCAGGCTGAGGTCCATTTGGCTCTTTTAAAACCGTGTCCGTCCGTCTAAGTAGCTCTACCCTTTCAGACAAAGTTGATTCTGACTGGTCGCCAAAGAAGGAGTGCGATGGATTTGCAAGAGGGGTGGTCGTACCTGAGAGATCCGGGGAAACAGTGGCATCTGAGGGAGTGGGCACCTCTGAGTTGTCTTCGTATGGAAGGGCTAGGTCAAGATGCTCCATTCCCTCCGGACTCATTTGCGCCCCACGCTTGTCACTTTTTTCGGATGACTGAATGTCTGCAGGTACGCCAGTATTTGTCAAGTTCTCTTCCACCACAGAAGCGAGCGCATCACGAGCTTCATCTGGAGAAATATTGGAAGGGCTTCGCTTCAGCTCAAGAGAGGCATTGGGAGACTTTTCATCAGCATCTGAAGGCAGTTCCGTAGTTTCACCGGTAATCACTGAGGTCGTTGATTCGTCGCGATCCATAAACATCTTTTTAAGCTGAAGTGTTGCGAGTCTTCTAATATCTCGTTCAGACGGGAAAAAGTTGGTCTCAAAATTCGCAAATGCATCATCCCATTTAGCCACCTTTTCTTGCATCGCCCTTACGGCTCTGTTCATTGGGATAATCTCATAATACTTGGATTCCATATACTTTTGTTGAAGTTTTCGGGTCATCGATGAATGTTCTTCTTGAGCTAGATTCGTCAATCGCTCTACTTCTACTTTGCAGGCTTCAGTCTTTTCCGGAACAACGCTATCAATATTGATATCTTTGATTCTTGACTTCACTGATATCATGAAACGATTCCAACGTTCTTCGATCTTTGTGAACAGGTCATTCTTGAGTTTGAGATCATTGTCTACCTTCCAAGTTATCCTTGCCCGTGGAACAACAATTTCGAGAAGATCTATCGGGTCATAGTGGATGCTGATTGCTACATTTTTGTAGCCAAAATATCGAAGATGGTCGCGGTGAAGATCATGGGGGCAGAAGGTAGCATTGAGTCCCAATCCACTACTCCAGAAAGAAAGTTCTAGATACTTTCCTAAGGAGTATTTCCAGCTGCTGTCTGACATTGGCATCGGTTGGGTTTCCTTCTCGCATACTTTGCAATAGCTCCACATGAGAATTTCGTCTTGGTAACCTTGTATTTTACAGGCTGACCGCTCGACAATGATGGTTATACGTGCCTCTCCATGCACATAAGTCCGGTGGTGCTCCGACATCTTTCGCTCGCAGCCATTAGACATGCATATAGTATTTGCACTCAAGCACAAATCTTCAACATATTGACCTAGGGTGCAATCTGGCTGAAAATTATTAGACTCTTCGCGCTCGTTGTAGTAATCTAATGCAAGAAGATCAGGACCTGAGCAAGGAATTTTGGTCTCTGTGCACACAACTGTGTAAAGAACGGTAATATTCTGGTGTGCATATGGATCGAAAAGGTGGTTGTTTATTTGGACTTGATTTTCCCATTGACGCTTCTGAGTCTGGTAGTTGTGCATTGCTTTATCATATTCAGCGTCATGCACGGCGTGAAGAACCTCCATGACTTGACGTGATGCATTTTTTACCGTACCATGAACCATTTCCGGTTTGATAAGCTGGAACCTTTGAGGTTTGGACTTTCCATCCTCTTCAAAAATGTCGCGATCCCTGAGTTTTTTCAAATAAATAAGTCTTCGTTCCTGCTCTCGTGCTCTCATCAAGAGATACGGCTGGTTAAACTTGACGAATGGTGACGCGGAGAGTATCTTGGTTTGGTGTTTGGAGACCATGTCACTGTACAATGTCGGCATCGGAATATCGTCAGGTAGCTGATCGTCATGAGAATCATGTGTATGAGACTGGTGAGCAGAGGTGACTTTTGATGCGTTTTCTGGATCTGCAGACAGTCCTCCTTTATTTTCAGATTCATCAACTTGCTCAAATGTCAGGCTAGTAGTAGGCTCTGTCTGAATTCCCATGTTGTTTGACTCATGTTTCTCTTTGGCTTGATCAGCTATAAGTTGAAGTTTGTCACTCGCAGCTGTGATGGTGTCCAGTGAGTTTAATGGTGCGAGTTGTTTGCTTGGGGACATGCTTCCATTTCCCTCAGTATTCGCCGGGAGAGCAACCCACTCATCACGCATCAAGCATGTCTCCAGCTTTAGATTGTACACCACGTATACCATGAAGTCAGTAATCTTTTTGACTCTGGAGAGAATAGCAGTATTTGCCCCACGTAACACAATCGTGCAGCCAAGTTCTTTGGGGCAGCCGGAAAGGTAGATATATGTTTTCTTTTTGCCCGGAATATCTTTGTGAACGTAAGTTTTAACATCAAATCCAGCACATTTGCCGATGTGGACTGGTTTTAAGGCCACCATGTCAATGGAGGAGATGATTTCGGTCTGGGCAAATCGAGAAACGGCTGCAATTACTGACTGCTTCACATTATACGCAACGGCAATATTTGCTTCCACGAGATATTGCAGTGCAAGCCCAGAGATATTCTTTTGCACCAGAAGCAGCTGCGGTCGTAGAGATGCTATCCGGTTTACCATATTTTTAAGAAATTCTTTTTCTTGAGCTATGACCGGCTCCAGGCTCATAAAATGGTGCTGATGTCGCTGATACTCGATAGGAAATGAGACAATGACAATTCTTGGGTTAGCAATCGTGCGAAGCATACTTTTTAAGGCCAAATTCTTGGAAAAGACAACTCCTGAGACATATGACGTATCACCTGGTTTCCCGCCTGGAATCTTCTTCGTCTTTACAAAGTGTCGAATGTCAATATCGTCTCCATGGCGGACATTAGGGTTAACGTCATCGGTACACTGTAGAAGAATTGGCATGAGAGCCTTTTCCCAAGAAGCCACATTTGGTATCTTGGCATCCTCTAACAGCTGGCGCAATAATCGGTGAACATGTTGCAGGCTTGCACTGTTCAGTTCAATCACAGGAGCCCTCGCATCTCTCATAGATGCACTTCTGGTCATCCTGGAAGGCAACAAGGTGGTAGATAGTGAGATATCTGATTTCGCAAGCTCTTCATCTAAGTTCCCAAACCCGGGTGGTATTTGCCTAGGAGAAGATCGAGAGAGAAGCATGCTGGTATTTGCAGTACTCAGATTGCGTCGACGACCTGGACGATTGAACCCCATCATGGAAGCACTACCACTAGTTTCCTCCATTCCTCGACTCGTGAAGCTGACTCCACTCACACTTTTCTCTCCACCCCGTATTCTGTGCTTTTTGC
>Ga0247812_10001973_pt1 | contig 11578 bp, 9 predicted proteins | sample UWRJL149409B1_FD_178011 | JGI IMG/M metagenome (GOLD analysis project Ga0247812, IMG submission 178011) | Plant litter microbial communities from Arlington Agricultural Research Station in Wisconsin, United States - UWRJ-L149-409B-1 | ecosystem: Environmental > Terrestrial > Plant litter >...
GGTGCTCCAGCTGATTGCACAGAGCGCTGGAACCCCCTACTCCGGAACGATCGAGCAGACCTCCGACCTCGGCCTTCCCGACCTCTCGGCCTTCGGACCGACCGGCGACGGCGACGCAGCGTCGAGCGCCCTCGAACTCGTCACCGGATCGCACACCACCCGCGTCTTCGTCGGCGGCCCGGACACCCAGCGGCTGCAGGTGCTCGACTCCCTCGCCGAGCGCGACGTGGTGCGCAACGGCGACGAGGTCTGGCTCTACGACTCGAAGGCCAAGGAGGCCGTTCACGCGACGGCCGATGTGACCGTCGGACAGCCGGCCGCCCCCTCCGTCACCCCCGCCGAGGCCGCGGACAGGCTGCTCGCGGCGGTCGAGCCGTCCACCACGGTGGAGGTCGTCGAGACCGCGCGGGTCGCGGGGCGCGCCGCGTACCAGCTGCGTCTCACTCCGGACGACGAGGCGACGCTGGTCGGCTCGGTCACCCTGAGCGTCGACGCCGAGACGGGTCTCCCGCTCGAGGCCACGATCACCGCCGTCGGCCAGGACTCCCCCGCCTTCTCTGTGGGATTCAGCTCGATCGACTTCTCCGCGCCGGACGCGGGCCTCTTCGACTTCACACCGCCGGCCGGCACGACCGTCACGGAGAAGAACATCACCGATGCGGACCTCGTGCAGGCGCAGGCGCAGGCCGAGGCTCCGGCTGACGCCGCCGTCGCCGGGCCCGAGCCCACCGTGATCGGCGACGGATGGGACGCGATCGTCGAACTGCCCGCCGGCACCTACGCGAGTTCTGCCGATTCCGACTTCGCCGACGTGCTCGCGCGGCTCACCGACGCGGTCGACGGCGGGCGTGCCGTCAGCACCAGCCTCGTCTCGGTGCTGATCACCGACGACGGCCGCGTGCTGGCCGGCGCCGTCAGCGTCGAGGCGCTCCAGGCCGTCGCCGCCCAGTGAGTCCCGCCGATCTCGCCATCGAGACGCACGGGCTGACCAAGGCCTTCGGCCGCCAGACGGTGGTCGACGAGCTCAACCTTGCCGTGCCGCGCGGCTCCGTGTTCGGCTTCCTCGGGCCGAACGGCTCCGGCAAGACCACGACGATCCGCATGCTGCTCGGCCTCGCCTCGGCCAGCGCCGGCGACATCCGCCTGCTCGGCGATCCGATCCCCGACGCGGCCGCCGAGGTGCTCCCCCGGGTGGGCGCCCTGGTCGAGGGCCCGGCGTTCTACCCCTTCCTCTCCGGCCGGGCCAACCTGCGGCGCTTCGACTCCGCGGACCGCACCGCCTCCTCGTCGACGCGCGCGGCCCGTGTCGACGCGGCGCTGGACCGCGTCGGGCTGAGCCACGCGGCCGGCAAGGCGGCACACGCCTACTCCCTCGGCATGAAGCAGCGGCTCGGGCTCGCCAACGCCCTGCTGACGCCCCGCGATCTGCTGATACTCGACGAGCCGACCAACGGACTCGACCCGCAGGGCACTCGGGAGGTGCGCACCCTCATCCGCTCACTGGCAGACGACGGCGCGACCGTGTTCGTCTCGAGCCACCTGCTCGCCGAGATCGAGCAGGTGTGCACGCACATCGCGGTGATGAGCGCCGGGCGGCTCGTGGCGCAGGGGTCGCTCGACGAGCTGCGCGCGGAGGGCACGGCGCGCGTCACCGTGCACACTCCCGACCGGGAGCAGGCGCGCGGTGTGCTCGCCTCGCTCGGCCTCGTGCCGGACCACACACGCGACGACACCGTCACCGCCGAGCTCCCGCCGGGGATGCTCCCCGAGACCGTCACCGAGGCGCTGGTGCTCGCCGGGGTGCGGGTGCGCGGGCTCGGTGTGGCGGGCGCCTCGCTCGAGGACCGCTTCGTGGCGCTCACCGGGGAGGGTTTCGATGTCGCGGGCTGAGACCGTGCCGCGGCGGCGCTCCGCGGGCCTCGCGCTGCTCGGCTCCGAGCTGAGCGTTCTGTTCCGCCGCCGGCGCACCTGGGCGATGCTCGCGGCCCTCGCCGCCGTGCCGGTGCTGATCGCGGTGGCCGTGCGGCTGTCGTCCGACGGCGGGGGCGGGGGCGGTCCGGCCTTCCTCGGAGACATCACGCAGAACGGCCTGTTCGTGTCGCTCACCGGCCTCGTGGTCTCCGTGCCGCTGTTCCTGCCGTTGACCGTCGGCGTCGTCGCCGGCGACACCATCGCCGGCGAGGCCAGTCTCGGCACGCTGCGCTACCTGCTCGTCGCCCCCGCCGGACGGGTGCGCCTGCTGCTGGTGAAGTTCGCGGGTGCCGCGGCCTTCTGCCTCGCCGCCACGCTCGTGATGGTGCTCGCCGGCGTCGCCATCGGCGCGGCGCTGTTCCCGATCGGGCCGGTGACGCTGCTCTCCGGCGACGTGGTCGGGATCGGCGGCTTCGCGCTGCGCGCCGCGCTGTTCGTGGCCTACGTGACCCTCTCGCTGCTCGGCCTCAGCGCGATCGGGCTGTTCATCTCCACGCTGACCACGGTGCCCGTCGGTGCGATGGCGGCGACCATCGTGCTCTCGGCGGTGAGCCAGATCGTCGGCGCGCTGCCCCAGCTCGAGGCGCTGCACCCCTGGCTGTTCAGCCACTACTGGCTCGGATTCGCCGACCTGATGCGCAATCCGATCGGGTTCGAGAGCTTCGCCGACAACGCCGTGCTGCAGCTCGGCTACATCGCGGTGTTCAGCGCGCTCGCCTACGGACGCTTCAGCACCAAGGACATCCTGAGCTGAGCGAGCACGCGCGACACGGTGTGCGTGCTTGACACAAACCGTCACGTGCACAATAGTTGCCCTATGACTTTCCACGCGCTCCCGTCCGGCTGCATGCCGGCCAGCGCGATGTGTTGTCGAATGTGTGCCTAACGGCCAACAACTCGCCGAGTCCTGATCTTCATCCTTGAGGCCAGAACTCCCCGGTTGCTTCCTTTCATTACGGAAGCCTCCTGCACAGTACGACCCCGTTTTACCCAGAAGGAATCACACCCTCATCATTAGAGGCCCTTCACCCCTTTCAAGGATCTCTCCGACAATGTCACTCGCAACTCTCGACCGTCCCACCACCTCCTTCTCCGCTCCGAGCGCACGTTCGCTCGCCGCCGCCGAGCGCCTCGCCGCCCCGGCCCCCGTCCAGAGCGTCGAAACACCCCAGACAGCGGATGCCGCGCCCCGCCTGCGTGCGGTGCCCGCCGGCACCGAGGCCCGCGGCTTCGTGCTCTACGTGGGACTCGACGAGCTGAAGGCCGAACTCGCCGGTACCGACCTCGGCCAGATCGTCGCCCAGCTGAAGAGCCTCGTCGCCGACCTCGTGCCCACCGCCGAGACCCACGCCGCCGTCGCACTCGCACCCCAGGGTGCGGGCGGACGCGACGTCGACGTCGTGCGCCTCGCCCTGCAGGACCCGGCGGCACTCGCCCGCCAGCGCCAGACCCCCGTGGTCGAGCCGAAGCCGCGCGGCGGTGTCGTCATCGACATCTCCCGCAAGCGCCTGCTGCTCGACGGCGAGACCGCGCCCCTCACCTACAAGGAGTTCGAGCTGCTGCAGTACCTCGTGCTGCGCGAGGGCCGCACCATCGACCGTGCCGAGCTGATCAGCTCGCTGTGGAGCGCCGCCGACGACGAGATCCCCAACGAGCGCACCATCGACGTGCACGTGCGTCGCCTGCGCGCCAAGCTCGGCGCCTACGAGGACATCGTGCGCACCGTGCGCGGTGTCGGTTACCGCTTCGACCGCCACGCCGACGTCTCGATCCGCCAGGCCTCGACCCCGAGCCCGGACTTCATCTAGGCACCCTCCGGTACTCAACCGGCGGGAAACTGGCCGGTCAGGCGCCGGGGAAACCCGGCACGGCCGACGCCGGCCGCGCCGCCTCGAACCAGGCGCTGTGCCGCAGCACCTCGTGGTCGGCGAAGCGGCGTCCGGCGATCTGCAGGCCGATCGTGCGACCGTCGGCGGTGAAGCCCGCGTTGACGCTCGACGCCGGCTGGCCCGACATGTTGTACGGCAGGGTGAACGCGATGTGGTCCATGCCGTGGTCCTCGTGCCCCCAGGGCATCGGCCACTCGGCGGGGAACGCCGCGACCGGCGACACCGGTGAGAGCACGGCGTCGAAGGGCAGGGTCGCCTCCACCGTGATGCGGCGCAGCTCGCTGATCGCGTCGTAGCTCTCGAGCACACGACGGCCGGAGACGTCCGCTCCGCCGTGCACCCAGGTGGAGATGAAGGGCAGCACGAGGGTCTTCTCGGCCGGCGTCATGGCGACGTAGGTGCGCCAGAAACGCACCCGCCAGAACAGATCGATGTCGACGAGGACCTTGTCGTCGATGAACGGGGCGAGCTCGACGATCTCGGCCCCGGCGTCGGAGTAGAGGTCGGCGGCCGCGCGGATCGCGGCCTGAACCTCGGGGTCGACGTCCATTCCGGCGCCCGACTCCAGTTGCACGGCCACCTTCGCGCCGCGCACGTCGAGATCGAGCTCGTCCCAGGCGATGGTCTCCGGGGGCAGGGCCGTGTAGTCGCGGCCGTCGGGGCGCGAGAGCACCGACATGGCGAGCGAGACGTCCGCGACGCTCTGCGCGAGCGGCCCGGCGGCGCGGCCCTGGTACGGGTTGTCGAGCGGGATGCGTCCGTCGCTCGGCTTGAGGGTCGCGAGGCCGAGCCAGGTGGCGGGCAGGCGCACCGACCCGCCGATGTCGGTGCCGACGTGGAAGGTTCCGAACCCGGCAGCGGCGGCCGCTCCGGCCCCGCTGCTCGAGCCGCCGACGGTGAGTGCCTCGTTCCACGGGCTGCGGGTGATCCCGTTGCGGCTGGAGACACCGGACGACAGCATGCCCCAGTCGGGCATGGTGGTCGAGCCGACGATGACGCCGCCCGACTCGAGGATGCGCTCGACGATCGGCGACGACCGCGTGGGGATCGTCGGCTCTCCCCCGGCGGTACCGGCGTGCGCCGGGATGCCCACCCGGTAGAGGTTCTCCTTGACCGTGCACGGCACACCGTCGATCGGGCCGAGCGGGGCGCCGGACGACCAGCGGTGCTCGCTCGCCCGGGCGTCGCGCAGCACCTGTGCCGGGTCGAAGTCGGTGAAGGCGTTGATCGCGGGGTTGCGGGTCTCGACGTCGGCGATGATCTCCTCGGCGACGGTCACCGGCGACAGCTCGCCACTGGCGAAGGAGCGGACGAGGGTGGCCCCGTCGTAGCGGGAGCCCTGGGTCGTGGTGGCGGTCATGCGATCTCCTGACGGTGGCGGATGGTGGGCGTCGCCTCGATGAGCGTGCGCGTGTAGTCGTTCGCGGGGTTCTCGTAGATCTCGGCGGTGGCGCCCTGCTCGACGATGCGTCCGCTCTGCATGACCGCGACGCGGTCGCAGAGGTAGCGCACCACCCCGAGGTCGTGGGAGACGAAGATCAGCGTGAGCTTGTACTCCTCCACCAGGTCGGCCATCAGGTTGAGCACCTGGGCGCGCACCGAGACGTCGAGCGCGCTCACCGGCTCGTCGGCGACGAGGATGCGCGGCCGGCAGACCAGCGCACGAGCGATCGAGATGCGCTGGCGCTGGCCGCCGGAGAACTGGTGCGGGAAGCGGTCGACCGAGTCGACCGGGAGTCCGACGGCGTTGAGCATCTCGGCGACGAGGGCACCGCGCTCTTTCTTGAGCATGGAGGTGCCCGACTCCAGGTTCGCCGCGTTCAGCAGCGGCTCCGCGATGATGTCGCCGACCTTCATCCGCGGGTCCAACGAGCCCATCGGGTCCTGGAAGACGATCTGCAGGTTCTTGCGCAGCTCGGCGAGGTCCGCACCGCGGGCCCTGCCGATGTCGCGGCCGACCACCTCGATGCCGCCGGACGTCGGACGGTCCAGACCCGACAGCATCCGCAGCAGTGTCGACTTGCCCGAGCCCGACTCCCCCACGATGCCGAAACGCTGTCCCGCCTCGATATCGAAGCTGACGCCGCGCAGCGCCTCCACCTTCTGGGGTGCACCGAAGAGCGAGGTGCGACCGCGGGTGTACGTCTTGCCGAGTTCTGTGGCACGCACGACGAACTGCGGGGCGGATGGCGCAGCATCCGCCGCGGGAGTCGTCGAGGGCAGGTTCATCCGGTCGACGGAGCGGCCGGGCACGTAGCCGGCGGAGCTGGCGACGGTGAAGAGGCGGCCGTCGGTGTCCGTGGCGGAGAGGTCGGATGCCGCGAGCAGACCCCGGGTGTAGGGGTGCTGCGGGCGGGTGAAGACCTGGTCGATCGGGCCCTCCTCGACGACGACGCCCTTGTTCATCACGAGCACCCGCTCGCAGGTCTCGCCGACGACGGCCAGGTCGTGGGTGATGAACAGCAGACCGGTGCCCCGCTGGGTCACCTTGCGCAGCACGAGGTCGAGCACCTGCTTCTGCACGGTCACGTCGAGCGCCGTGGTCGGCTCGTCTGCGACGAGGAGCGCCGGGTCGTTGGCCAGGGCGATCGCGAGCACGACGCGCTGGCGCTGTCCGCCGGAGAGCTGGTGCGGGTAGGCCTTCGCGGTCTCGGCCGGCGACGGCAGTCCGACGTCGGCGAGGAGCTCGACGGCGCGGGCGGCGGCTGCCGCCTTCGTCGGCTGCGTGCCGTGGATCGTCATGACCTCGGCGATCTGCGCGCCGACCCGCATCAGCGGGTTCAGCGCGGTCATCGGCTCCTGGAAGACCATGGCCATCCTGCTGCCGCGCAGCTTCGCCGCCGACCGCTCGTCGAGGTCGACGATGTTGCGCTCGTCGTCGCCGACTCGCACCGAGCCCGCTGCGCGCACGGTGTCGGGCAGCAGCCCCATCACGGCGAGCGAGGTGATCGACTTGCCCGAGCCGGACTCGCCGATCAGGCCGACCCGTTCGCCGGCGGCGATGCGGAAGGTGAGGCTGTCGACGAGCGTCTTGTCGCCGGCGAAGACCGAGAGGCCCTGAACGTCCAGTGCAGTCGTCATTTAGCGGTTCCTCATCTTGGGGTCGAATCGGTCGCGGAGTCCGTCGCCGAAGAGGTTGAAGCCGAGCACCACCACGGCGATGGCGAGGCCGGGGAAGATGGCGAGGTAGTCGTGGGTTCCGAGGAACTGCTGCGAGTCGAGCAGCATGCGGCCCCACGACGGGGTCGGCGGCTTGGTTCCGAGGCCGAGGAAGGAGAGCGCCGCCTCGGCGAGCACGGCGATGGCGAAGTTCACCGAGCACTGCACGACGAGCATCCCGCTGATGTTGGGCAGAACGTGCTTGATGGCGATCGCGAATCCGGAGCGGTTGGCGGCGCGGGCGGCGAAGACGTAGTCGGTGCCGATCACCTGCAGCGTGCCGGCGCGGGCGACCCGGGCGAACGCCGGGGCCGAGCCGATGCCGAGCGCCACCATGGCGGTCGTGGTGTCGGCGCCGAAGACCGCCCCGAAGACGATGGCGATGAGCAGACCGGGGAAGGCCATGACCACGTCGCTGCCGCCCATGATGAGCGGGCCGAGGCGCTTGGGGCGCATGCCGGCGAGGATTCCGAACGGCACTCCGATCACCGCGCCGATCAGCACGGCCACGGTTCCGACGAGCAGGGCGATCTGCGCGCCGCTCATCACGCCGGAGAGCACGTCGCGGCCGAGCCGGTCGGTGCCCATCGGGTGCGCGAGGCTGGGGAACATCAGACGCTCGCCGGTGACCGACCGGGTCGGGTCGTAGGGCGTCCAGAACACCGACACGATGGCGACGAGCACCACGACGGCGATGAGCACTCCGCCGATCACGAGCTGCAGGTCGGCCTTAGGGCGGCGCTTGGTCAGCGGAACCGCCATGGCGGATGCGGGGGTCGAGGTGGTCATGCAGCCCTCCGGAGTCTCGGGTCGAGCAGGGTGAAGGCCAGGTCGACGAGGAAGTTGATGAGCACGATCGCGATCACGAGCACCACCACGACCGCCTGCACAGCGAGCAGGTCGCGGTTGCCGACGGAGTCGACGAGGTAGCTGCCGAGACCGGGGATGCTGAACACGCGCTCGATCACCACGGCTCCGATGAAGAGCCCGGCGAGCTGCACTCCCACAACGGTGAGCACCGGGATGCCGGCGTTGCGGAGGCCGTGGCGCACCAGGGCGCGTCCGGCGGTGAGTCCCTTCGAGCGGGCGGTGCGCAGGAAGTCCTCGCGCATGATCTCGAGCACCGCCGAGCGCACGTAGCGGGTGAGGATCGACGCCTGCACGGTGCCGAGGGCGACCGCCGGCAGGATCAGGTGCCGGAAGAACTCGGCCCCCTCCGACGGCGCCGCCCAGCCCCCGGACGGGAACCAGCCGAGCTTGATCGCGAACAGCGCGACCAGCAGCACTCCCACGAGGAAGTTCGGCACCGCGACGCCCACCTGCGAGATGCCGGAGATGAGTACGCCGCTCACGTGGCGCTGGCGCATCGCCGCGAGCGTCCCCAGCGGGATCGCGATGATCAGCGCGATCACCATGGCGGCGACCACGAGGATCAGCGTGACCTGCAGGCGGTCGGTGACCGTCGAGGTGATGTTCTGACGGCTCAGGTACGAGGTACCGAAGTCGCCGCGGAGCAGTCCGCCCATCCACTCGAGGTACTGGGTGTAGAGCGGGGTGTTGAGCCCGTTCGTCTCACGCCAGGCCTCGAGCTGGTCGGGTGTCGCCTGAATCCCGAGGGCGACCGCGGCCGGGTCTCCTGGCATCACGCGCAGGAGGAGGAACACGACGATCGTCGACACGAGCACGGTAGCGATGAAGTGGCTGACGAGCACGAGCATCCTGATGGCCACGGTCACCCCCTTTCGGATTCTTTTCTAGTGGGCTTCTAGTGAGCGGATGAAGCGGGTCGAGCGGGCGGGACCGCTCTACTTCCAGGCGAGCCCGGAGAGCACCAGCGACTCGGTGACCGAGTTGCCCGCGATACCCGTGAGGTCGGCGTCCGCGACCACGATGTTCGGGAACAGGAACAGCGGCACCGCGGGAACGTCCTCGACGATCTGCTCCGTGATCTCCTTCATCCCGGCGATCCAGTCCTCCTCGGAGGCCTGGTCGGCCGCGATCGCGAGGGGTGCGATGACGGAGTTGTCGTAGCCGATGTAGTACGTCGGAACGTTGAAGGTCGGCAGCAGGTCGCGCGCCTCGACGGCCAGGATGACCGACATCTGGTACTCGTGCTTCGTGAAGACCTTGTCGAGCCAGACGGCCGGGAACTCGGTGGAGTTGATCGTCGCGGTGATGCCGACCTCGGCGAGCTGGGAGACGACGACCTCGGAGACCGCGGTGGCGTAGGGACGGGTCGGCACGTCGAACTCGATCGACAGGTCCTCGACGCCGGCCTCGGCCAGCAGGTCCTTGGCCTTCTCGGGGTCGTAGGCGTACTCGGCCGTCAGGTCCTCGTAGTAGGGGTCGGTCGGGGGCACCATCGCGCCGATCTCCGTGCCGTAGCCGGCCCACGCGGTGTCGAGGATCGCCTTGCGGTCCAGTGCGTAGGCGACTGCCTGGCGCACGCGGATGTCGTCGAAGGGGGCGGCCTTGTTGTTCATCGACAGCAGGATCTCGCCGTTGGAGGTTCCGTCGATGACCTGCACCGCGTCATCCGTCTCGAACTGGGCGACGAGGTCGGGCGCCTGCATGTTGTAGAGCATGTCGACGTCGCCGGCGCGCATCGCGTTGGTGCTCGCCACCGCGTCGGCGAAGTAGCGCAGGGTCACGTCGTCGATCGCGGGCTTCTCGCCCCAGTAGTCGTCGCGGGCCTCGAGCGAGATGTGGTCTCCGACCACGAACTCGGTGACGGTGAAGGGGCCGGTGCCGACGGGGGTGTTGGCGAGGTCGGCCACGCCGTCGGTGTCGAACATCTGGCCGACGGTTCCGCCCATGTCGAAGAGCCAGGAGTTGCTCGGGCGGTTCAGGACCACGCGCGCCTCGGTGGGCGAGACGACCTCGACGTGGTCGAGCACGGTCATCTTGGCGACGTTGATCGTCCAGTCGGTCTTCACGCGCTCGAGCGAGAACTTCACGTCGTCTGCCGTGAACTCGGCGCCGCTGGAGAAGGTGACGCCCTCCTGCAGCACGAAGTCGTAGGTGAGTCCGTCGTCGCTGACCGTCCAGGACTCGGCGAGCTGGGGGACGAGCTCGCCGTCCTGGTCGACCGTGACGAGGCCCTCGTACACGTTGTTCATCAGGGCCTGCGGGATCGCGGCACCCGAGGTGGTGGTGAAGTCGAAGTTCACGGGCTCGCCGGTGAGGCCGATCACGACGCTGGGGTCGTGGGCCTCGGAGCCCTGGTCGCTCGAGGCGCCGGCGCTGCAGCCGGCGAGGACGAGCATGGATGCCGCGGCCGCGGAGACCACGGCCAGTCGGGTGGAGATCGGTGTCACGGTGCAACTCCCAGTGTCGGAATGTGGAGGAACTGAAGGGAAGAACGGCAAAACTTGGCTACTGGTCTGACCAGTATCAGAAGGCTAGGATGAGCGTGAAGCGTGGGTCAAGCGGGGAAACAAACATGTAACCTGCGCGAATTCCAACCGTTCGATAAGGAGAAACGATGTCGTTTACTGCCGTGCAGAAGGTGAGTGCATACGAGTCCATCGTCGAGCAGATCGAGCGCGCCGTGGGGACCGGAGAGCTCAAGGCCGGCGATCGACTGCCCGGCGAACGTCAGCTCATGGCCGACTTCTCGGTCAGCAGGGCCACCGTTCGCGAGGCGATGCGGGTTCTTCAGGCTACCGGCATCGTCGAGTCGCGGCCGGGTGATCCACGCGGTCCGCTGATCACCGCCTACTCCTCGAAGATGCTCGAGAAGTCCATGTCACGGCTCGCATCGCTGGAGAGCATCAGCCGGGTCGAGCTGCTGCAGTTCCGTCTCCTCCTCGAGGGCAATGCCTGTCTCCTCGCGGCGCAGAACCGCACGGAGGCCGATCTCGAGCGCATGGACGACGCCCTGCGGGGCCTCGAGGAGGTCGCCCGTACGGGCGAGGGGAAATTCGGCACGCTCGTCAACAACTTCCACGCGGCCATCCGGCACGCGGCCGGCAATCAGCTGATCGAGGTCTGCGGCAACGTCGTCGGGGGCATCATGAGCGATCTGGCCGAGCGCCGTCTGGTCACCGAGGTCGACCGCCGGGCCCGCACGGCGCAGAGCATTCACGACGCCCGCGTGCTGATCGAGGCGATCCGCGCCGGCCAGGCGGCCCAGGCGCAGCGGATCTCGGTGCAGAACATCTACCGCTACTACGAGGGCGACCTGAGCCCTCAGGAGATCGACGCACTCTCGGGCTTCGTCGGCGAGCTGCCGGCCGCCTGAGTCCCCTCGGCGGCCGGCCGCCGCGTCAGCTCCGCAGCGCGGTGAGGGCCTCGTCGATGATCGCCAGGCCCTGGGTGACCTCGTCGGGGGTGACCACGGCGGGCGGGACCACGTGGATGCGGTTGTCCTGCACGAACGGCACCAGCCCGCGTGCGAAGAGGTCGGCCTTGAGCGCGGCCATCCTCGCGGGCGCGAGCGGCTCGCGGGTCTCACGGTCCTCGACCAGCTCCACCGCCCAGAACACGCCGCTGCCGCGCACCTCGCCGATGACGTCGTGCTTGTCCTGCAGCGCGTCGAGGCCGGGCGCGAGGTGGTC
>Ga0247812_10001981_pt1 | contig 11542 bp, 18 predicted proteins | sample UWRJL149409B1_FD_178011 | JGI IMG/M metagenome (GOLD analysis project Ga0247812, IMG submission 178011) | Plant litter microbial communities from Arlington Agricultural Research Station in Wisconsin, United States - UWRJ-L149-409B-1 | ecosystem: Environmental > Terrestrial > Plant litter >...
GAGTTCTGTGTGAAACTGTTAACATCAAGATATTGATAATTCTAGGTGAAACATACCACTCCTACTCGTCGTGGAGAATCCGACGCTGGTGACAACGAAGGGAATGGTACATTAGTTGTCACAACCTCGATATTCCACTCCTCCGTCTTTATCTTAGGGTTCACAGTACGAATACCCACAGTGGGTGGAATAATTCCGTTTTCAAGTATAAGAGTTCCCTTGATGATGCCAGCTATCCCACTTGCAGCTTCGCTATGGCCGAGGTTGGATTTTATCTTGATAACAGCATATTAGCGGAGTCGTGCTTCATAATACTCAACTTACCCCTCCAATAAGTAGCGGAAAACCTGAAGGTCTATCTGAAAAAGCTTTTGACAGTGCTTCTACTTCAATGGGGTCGCCGACCAGTGTCCCCGTTCCATGACACTCAATGTAGGCTGTATCCCTCAATTTCAATCCAGCAACTTCATGCGCTTTTCGGATCACGGTTTCTTGGGCAGCAGCACTTGGAAGTGTAATTCCCGAAGTTTTTCCATTTCTGCCCGGTTTAGAACAGAATTAGTATCGATTTATATGTTGTTCATACCTCGGGACGACAACTCACGTATTCACAGCGGTTCCCCTAATGACTGAACGAATAGGATCCCCATCTCGGATTGCATCACTTAAGCGCTTCACATATAAGGCACCGATACCATCGGCCCTTCCGTAGCCGTCAGCCGTGGCATCAAAAGTATGGCAGGTAGATGTACGAGAAAGTACACCTGCTTTCATCGTTGCCATATGTTGCTCCGGTAGCTGGATAAGATTGGCTCCGGCGACGATAGCAGCATTACATTCTCGATTTCTGAGAGCCGTTACTGCCGTGTGCAAACTCACGAGAGATGACGAACAGGCGGTATCTATAACCATGCTATCAAATATCAGATATTTACTTCAGGAATTATTTCTATGAGTACCAGACACACCTTGGTCCTTGTAAATTAAAAACGTGGTTAATTCTATTCGCCAGGATTGTGGTACCCATTCCAGTTGCGGTGTATCGATGAAAGTATTCGGGATCGCGTGCTTGCATCACAAGAAAGTCCATGGTAAAGTTTCCGACATAAGCACCAGTGTTGGAACCAGAAATGTCTTCGAGCCGAACTCCTGCATTGTCAAAACATTCGTATACGACTTCTAGCAGCTTGCGTTGTTGAGGGTCCATATAGGAAGCTTCCAGGTTATTAATTCCGAAGAAAGAATTCTCAAATGTCCGGATATCTTCTTTCAAGAAGTAACCCCCGGCGGTGTTCCTGTAGAAAATTAATTTACGTACACGGTACGGAGGTTCGAGGATAACTACATGCTTCCTGGACGATCACCATTTGGATTGTAAAAGGCATCGATGTTCCAGCGAGACTTAGGAACTACACACTGCCCTGACCGGCCATTGACAAGCAGATCCCATAATTGACTTGGAGAACCTACATCCCCAGGGAGCCTGCATGCTGTGTAGTGGAATGTTAGTCAAGTGAGCTTTAAAATAACTAGAAAACCATAAAATTCGTACCCATGCCTACAATTGCAATAGGTTCTATGCCATTGTCATTGCCCTGATCTTTAGGTTCTTCCACTCCATCTACGTCGGAAGTGTTGTGGTTCACCATAAAATAAGATCTGGAACTACTCGTCATGGTTGCGTTGAAGTTCTGAGAGCCAATGGATCTTTGGTGTGTTTCCGATTTCGTATTTATCGAGTGAAGATTAGAACAGACTTTATCTAGTAACGCTGAATGTTTGGTTGAATAGTGCTATGATATATAAAAACATAAAATCAGACGTAGATTCACGTGCTGGAGCCTTCATCCACAGTTTATACAACTGGTCATACAAAGCGACAAGGTGACTAGACAAGTGGATCCAGCTAAGACGGTTTACGGTATTCCAACATTTAGCTCGCTGTTACATTGGACATACTTGAATGGATTATGCCTGCGGCTTACTTCGATACTTTACGGTGCCCATGTGCTTGTATCAATCTACGGTTATTAGAGCCTTACAGACATTGGACTATCCACAGATATTATTGGAAAAACCGGCGAGACCGAATGTGACTCAGATATTTGTATTCCTGGTACTATTATAGCAACGCATGCGCCGTATTTCATATTGATAGGCTACGAATCGGGATAGGTAGGTAGCAGCAAGGTCACGGCGTGCATATCTAAGCACACCGTCTATTAGTGCTGGAGCAGGCTACAGACACGTCACTTTTAGCTATATTACGGGGGAAATGATAGCTCAACTCAGATTTACGAGATTTTCTATAACAAAGTGCTTATCCGCCAACCCTCCTTACACCATTATCAACACCCGCCCCCAAGTGGAAACTTTTACATCTTACTTATCAGGGCCCTTCTTATCAGAGTTCGGATATGGAGCGTCAAAGATCTGTCTTGATCACTGGGTAAGTGGCCTTATTTCTCCTTTTCCCGCTCAATCATCTCTAACTGCCATTGATTATAGCTGTGGTGAAGGTGGGATTGGTCATGCACTATCTTGTATATTTAGAACAAACGGTGACTTGCAAAATCTGCTCTCTTGTATGAAATGTACTAATTTTATGGTCAGGATATATCGTTATATCGACGTTACTAGCACACGAAAAACGAGATCATCTCGAGAATATCGATGCCCACGTGTTCACGTCTGATGTGACGAAAGATGACGATGCTCTAGCGTTGCGACAGTCGGTCATGAAGTTGACCGGCGGCAAGCTCGATGTATTAATCAACAATGCGTGAGTCGAACCCGAATTAGGCCAGTATATCTTGCACTGGCTGATTTGTTCTTTACAGTGGCGTTGGTTTGTTTCACCCAAGATGAATTATGCAGAACAGCAGCGAACGGAAACTGAAATAGGCGTAGCATACACCATGCCCGCGACGGATACCGAAATCAGCGAAGTCGAAAAGATGTTCGCTGTCAATGTGTTCGGGCCTATGAGAATGGTCAAGGTGTTTCACAAGATGGTTGTGGCTGCGCAAGGAACAATTGTGAACATCGGCTCTATTGGAGGCATTGTCCCTTACATATATGGAGGTGAGTAGCCAACATGTTCCTAACGTACAGTCCGTGCTAATGTGAGCTGAAAGCATCCTACAATGCGAGCAAAGCTGCTCTTCATCACTACGGCAACACGCTCCGGGCGGAGCTGAAGCCGTTCGGGTGAGATTTCCCTTCCTTTCCACGATATATATCCGCCCAGCTGCGGCTGATACTGAACTGTTGTCTGGTAGAGTCCGGGTGCTCGTGATCATTTCAGGTGAGGTGGGTAGCAATATCCTCAAACGGGACTCCCACCGGACGCTCCCTGAAGGTAAGGCTTTCCAACTCTCACTCATCAAATTACGCACTCTGCTGCACAACCCCGAGAAGATGCTTCACGTGGCTCACCATCACCATGTATATCAGATTCCATCTTTCTGCCGCTGAGAGCGGAGTTTGAAGCGCATATCGCGCGCGAGCCGAGCAGAACCACGCCCGCCAAATACGCGGCGGGCGTGTTCCGTGAGATACAGAAGCCCACGGTCGGTTCCTGGTTCTGGCACGGGGCGCAAACGTGGTTTGTGCGGTGGCACGATGCCCTATTTCCACGCACCTATTGGGTACGTACAGAACATACCCCGCGGCGAATCCGTCACCGTCTGTACTCAGTTTAATGCTGGGTGCTGGATGCTTGATACTTGACGCTTGACGCTTGACGCTTGACGCTTGATATCGATGCTCACTCACGCGCGTTCCCATAGGACTCACTGTTTTGGAAATGGTTCAACTTTGACCAACTCAAGGCGGCATTTGAGGCGGGCCAGGTGCAAGGCTTGACCGGCGACCTGCGCAACAGCTAATATAATAAGTAGCTCTCTGCTTCGGCCCATCTTTGCAGATCACACGTTGGGCAGATCGGGTCGGGTTAGGTCCGAGTGAGGATCCGACCCGAGATGCTTCTAGAAATGTGGGGGGCCGGCGGACTCGGATCTATCTTCGGATCTATCTTCGGATCTGTGTTCAGATTAAGACTTATCTTTACATTTACATTTACATTTGCATTCTTATTCAGATGATTCACATGCACGTGCGTATCTGTGGTAGAAGTGATATTACCTGTATATGTATATATCGCTGTGCAATGTTGATGTATAAACTTATTAAGTACTGTCTATTAAAGTACTCTCAACCCTACCAATAACACACTTCATAGTTGGGGTTACTCCGTAGATACCAATATAGCATTTGAAACTAGGACTAATCCAGGTTCGCACAATTCACCCGCTGCCCCCTTAACTTGGAAATATAAATATGCAGTAAATGATAATGATGCACCAATGGGCGGAGTTCCCCTTGCCCCTTGCCCCTTGCCATTTCCCCCTCCCCCGTACAGTAAACATACAAAAGTATGTACTACGTTGTACACGGCGTCGTTAAATCTCCGTCGATACGCCTCTTCCGCCGCGACCGTGCGTCGTGTCATGCTTTCGATGTCAGCGGCGCCGGGGATGGTGACCGGGGGAGGATGGCGCGATAGGAAGTATGCGAGTGGTTATTATTGATTGGGTGGTAGTTACGAAGTACTTTCGTATCAGGCAGCAAATTACTAGCGCGTGCAGGGGTGGGCTCGCTTATGGAGATAGTATAAAGTTATGAACGCTGAAGCTCTGCTTTTTAAGAAGGTAGCATATAATATATTCTCTATAATTTGATAGTAATATACAAAATAGAATTATGCCACGAATATATACTTGTAAGGTAGTTTACTAGTGAAGTTATATACAAGAGCATAATTTTATCCTATCTCCAAGAGCGAGCCCACCCCTGCACGCGCTAGTAATTTACTGCCGGGCGAGGGGTTAAGAGGTGGGGGTGGGGCCACAGTTCTTCCTGCGGGTGGTGTGGGGCAAGTTTAATGTGTGGGGACTGGGGAGGGGGCACATCACATCATAGAAAGTATACAGTACCCTCCTTGTATAGTCGTAAGCGGTAATTGCTTGCCCAAAACGAAAACTCCGCCTGACGCACAATACCAACAATACGAACAACCAGCACCACCAACCAGCAGTACAGCATCAGCATCAGCCCCCCAGCACCCCCCTCCCTTTCCTCCTCCTCCCACCCTCCCACCATCCATCAACCTCCACGCTCCTGGGCAACAGATCACAACAGTACAGAACAGAACAGAATCGCCTCAGCGTTGTTGCAACAATTCCCATTGCCAACAAGCACATGCGATATGATTACCACCAGAATTGAAATCGCGCGTCCGCCCGCCGATGTGAGGAAGACGGTGAGTAAACTCGGTTGTAGCCCTGAACGTCGGCTTGATCTTGATCATTGGTTGACCCAAGATCCAATGCTCCAGCTCCTCGACTTTTCGGCATACCCGCAATGGCATAAAGGATTATTCAAAAGCGTCACGCCACTGTCGGAGGAGGATCCCTTCGCGGTGGGCAACAAACTCCACTGCGAGATGGAAGGGTTTACCTTTGACTCGGTCATCTCGGTATGTTGCTTTACTTCTTTCTTTCTTTCTTTCTCTTATCTGCATCCTTCTCTTCTTCCGCGAGCTGGACTTGTTTCTCCGGCTGCGATACACTCTGAGTCGAAATGTCTGACGGAATAGGAAAACTCGGCCACCAAATTCCAGTGGCAAGGCCCGCCAGTCATGGGCATAGCAGGCCTTCACACCTTCTCCTTCGAACCAAGCAACACTTTGCCGAATGGTACAACATTTGTTCAGTCGGAGGAATATTCAAAAGGTTTGTGGTTTTTGATGCAGCCGTGGTTACTTGGATTCCCTATTAAAGGTCAGTTCGAGAAGTACAACAAGGACCTCAAGGCGAAGGTTGAGAGCTTGTGAGAGAAATGAATATAGGTTGATAGGTCCACGGAGCTCGGTGAATGTATACATATGGGAGCGAGCTCTATTGGCTTTTTTCCTTTAATGACATGTGAGATTTATAATGGGCTTATTTAAGCTTAGTGAAGTGTTATCGTTTTGGAAATATAATTTGGAAATTTCATGCTCCTCCAATACTTCGAGTTAATGTCAATCGATCATGGGTGCAAAATATTTCTTCTTCATCAAGGATAAGTATGCCAGAACTTACCCGTGCGGTAGTTGTATTCTTTTCGACTGAGTTACTTTCAATCACAGTTGTTCAATCCAGAATTCCCAAAACTTTAGCAGGTTATATATATTTATCATTGGACTAACTATTCCCTATTTTGAACTGGTAAAGTAGAGCCTTGCTCTGTAACTCTCGCCCAATGGTGTCTGGTTCCTATTTCAAGAGCCGAGTTCAAATTTCTGGCCAACAAGGTCCTCGCTCAAGTGCCAGAGCCTTTCCGCTAGCTTTGGGTCTTTGGCAAAGTTCTTGGGGGGGATTGCATGACAATCATGAAGGTAAGGCTCGGAATTGGCTAGTAGTTGCAGTGGTTAGCTCATGCCGTCCTTACACATTCCGAAGAATCCGTGATCAAAAGAAAGAATGAGGCGTGCGCATACCTGTCAAGGATGGGTCAAACGCCGCGGACACGGTAGTAGCAGCACCTTGTTCCTCGGTCTTGTCAACTACATCCAGTGAAACCAAGCGGTCCAGGGTTTCCTGAGGTAAATGTCTCGCGATCTCCGTGAGAATTCCTAGGGATAGTTAGCTCCAATAGCTTAAACAGTGATGGTTCGTGAAGCAGATAACAGGAAACGGGAGGGAACATTGAACCTACCACCTGGGTTGAGCGCAAATGATATGATACCATGTTTACTCAGGTGTTCAGTCAAGTACACCGAGAATAAAATGTTGGCCGTCTTAGACTGAGCATAGGCTACCTCTGGAATATACAGATTCTCGGTACTATGCCCGAATTTAGCCAAATAATCTTTGTCTGGCTTCTCTTCCTCTGGCATCGGCTTTCCCTCGAAGTTCAAGTCGCTAAAGCGGACCGGGCCGAATTGATGCCATCCGCCCGAGACATTCACCACCCGAGTTGCGCCATCGGGTGAGTTTTGAGCTGCAGCCTTTAGCTTCTCAAGAATGAGATTGGTGAACAGAAAATGCCCTAGGTGGTTTGTGGCAAATTGCACCTCAATTCCCTGCGCGGTTAGGGTGCGCTCTTGCACGGACATGATCCCGGCATTGTTGATGAGAACATCAAGGTGGGAAATGGAGGCGTTCAATTCTTGAGCCGCCTTTCGAATCGAGTCCGGGGACTCCAGATCGAGTTCCAATGTCTGCAATTTGACCAACGGAAAACTCTGGCTGAGTTCCGCAACCACCTGGTCTGCTTTGGCTTTTGTGCGGTACGTGAGGATTAACAAGGCTGGGTTTGCCATCGCAATGGCTCGAGCAGTTGCGGCGCCTAAGCCTCGAGGGTTGGTGCCGGTGATAAGGACTGCTCTCAGTTAAGAAACCTTCGTCCAAAGCCGATACGGGAAATCTCGAATTGGAGGGGGGAAGGGCGAAACATACCATTCTTTCCCTGAATACGATCTTTGAAGGCATTCGCAACCTCCTGAGCCGTCGTTGTATTGTTGAAAGCATCGGACGACATGTTTTATGAATTTGATTTCGACGGGCAAAAGTATTCATTGACTTGTTCGTTTCCGCTGGGAGGATAGGCTCGGGACTAGGCTTATTATTCAATATTGCTATGGCGTGTTTCAGTCACACGTTTTGGGAGACGCTTGCAAAGATCTTCACTAGCTGGCGGCTTCAGCTTTACTCTATACAGACATAGTGCCAATAAAACTAATCAACTTCATTCAATACTTTCCAAAATGACAAGCGCCACCAAATCCTTCGACCAGTTCCACCCAACAGTATAGCTGTTGGTTTTGCAGCGGAATTTTCATTGGCTGTCGAATTGGTAAGACTCGAGCGAGCCAATGATGAGCTGAAATTGGACCGCCCTGCACGGGAGGTATGATTGCCAGTACTACGCCTCATTCATCCTGCAACTTTGTATACCCCTATAAATACCAAGTCGCGTGGCCTCTAGGATCTTTGCCCATTCAATTTGTTTCTGCAACCAATCTTTCCTCGTTCCCAACACCACACTGCATCTTACCAAAACGACATCTTATAGTTATGATTTACCGGATGCTATTGGTAATCCTGACCCTTGGGTTTGCTGTATCTTACTGTGCATCCGCTGTTGTGAAGGGCCCATCACCACCACGGCCTGCAACACTTTACGCTTCCGTGCCACTCAATGATTCGATACCAATCGCCTTTACGGCTAAAAACAAAGAATGGAGCAGAATATCGGCCGCAGTGCTGAAATGCTCCGGGCTGACAGAACTTTACTATGGCCGGCAGTTGGAGACCAGTAACCTAGACTTGATAATTGGTCAGTATCGTAATTCCGAGCCAACGCTCCATCCAAATTCTCACCGGCAGCTCATTAATGATTTGCAGCTTTCGCATCTTCGAGTGCTGCCACTTCCTGCCAATCTGCCTTCGTATCTGCCATGCAACCATTTCTAGCATTACCCATCACCAGCTATGTTGTGATTCTCCAGGCCCCTCTACCGACTCTGACAAACGCACCTGTCACGGAGGTTGCACTGTTCTGGCTCCCTACAAACGCAAACCAAGCTCAAATCTCGAGCTTCAAATCCGCTTTCGCAAGTCTTGCAGCCGCAGTAAAGCAAGCTGAGGGGGAGGTTTACCTCGCGAGTGGCGATGTGCAGGGGCTGGTTCTGAATTCATCTGGCGAGCGCACGTCAGCGGTGTTGGCTTACGTGGGATGGCAGAGTGTAGCTGCACATGGTGCGTTTACAACCACGACATCGTTTATAGACGCAATTGCACGCTTAAGCCCTACTGTCAGTGGTCTGGCAGACCATCACGTTATTCTTAGCAAATGCTTCTAAAGAAGCAGGGTACCGTACGTACTGTACTATGGAATGAATTGAGCGAGGCTGTGGTTTCTCTGATCCATGAATTAATCTCTGCGTTGTGAATTCATTAAGCAACCTTCCTTATTTGGTTAAGAGAGATTGCGCTACTGTACTGTACTGTATTGTGTCTGTAGAATGTATCGAAATGTCAAACTCAGCCCATGGGGTCCCCAGTGGTGCATTCCCAAGCAGTAGCATGTAATTATGTGCCAATATTATTTTAAGAGTTGTATTGGTTCCCAAAATATGAAAACATCAAGGTGCTCACTACAAATTATGCTGAATTGTGGCACACATCACGCACCACCCATTGTAGTTGCGCTCTCGGATTGACACGTTTAGATCGCCACGAGAAGAATATGAAAATATGGGTAAAATCATAGCATCCTAAATTACAATATACCACACCCAAAGTAATTGAGTATGATTGTGCTAAAATACAAAAATTGACTTTGCAATAAGAGTTTGTAACGCGCTTTGTATCGGTTACATCCGTACTCCAAAAGGAGTATTATACTTCAAACATGCCACAATATACTGGGAAGAGAATAACCCGCATAGATGCACCTTGTATTCTCAGACCATATCACGCTCAATCTGAGTGACAGTCGTCGCAAGAATATCGGTACTATGGCTCTTGCTAACGTTCTTCCTGCTGTGTCCTACTGTTGTATTCATCCCATAAGTATTCTTGTTGTTGCCAGCTGCGGAGTTTGCGAGCATTTCGTACTCGGCACCCTTCTTTAACCTAGCTTGTCGACTTTCCCACGTTTCAGCTGTAGCACTGGATCCTTTGGTTGTGATCTTCTGGCCAACCTTCTTGAAAAGCGGTTGAAGAGAGGGAAGACAACCGACGATAATAGCGATGTTCAGTTCAGCACTAGCCATGAAGCATATTAGCAACGACCATAGGCCATATCATAGCAAACACTCACGTCTTGATGGAAGCTAGCTCGATGATATCATCTAGGCACACCTTTCAGGTTTGTTTTCTCTTTTGGTACAAGGCAATACGTACAAGTGGGATCTGCTGAAAGTCCTAACTGATAGATAAAGGGAACTGCCGCAATTGAGCATGCCATGGATCTAACACAAGTTAGCTCTTTCATGTCAGCAAAAAGAGTTCGCAAGTAATTACACGGATCCCAGACCCAAAACCGACCAGATACCATACTTGATTGACTTTTTTAGCTGAACATTCCACAGAAAGACGATCGGCAAAATGATATAAACGATATCGGTAAATATGGTAACAGCTGAGATTTTGTGAGCATGATTGAATTCCCAGCCCGCACATCGGACTTACCAGAGAGAGCATATGCAGAGTTCTGGAAGACATTGGGTGACCAACACAGGCCTGGGAGCGTAGGATTCCACCCTTTCGCTATAGGTTGACACTGAGCCATCGTAACTACAAATACTTCGATTGTGATGACGGTAAGAAGACCCAAGGTAAAGTAAAGAACGTAAAGGAATTTTTTGTCCGGTCGTAATCGGACAAGGAAAAAGACAATAGATATTTTGACGAAGTAGAGGGCCAACACATTCAAGGGCTGGGCAATAATATTCATCTTTGCTGCAGTCATTGCGTTCGGGATGGTTAGGTGGACAATGTGCCGGCCAATGCCATGGTTGATGGATATAATCGACAATGTGTTATTTGCGATGAGGAAAGCCTGCAGCTTTTATTTTAGTCTAGACTTCACTCCCATGAGGTTCAAGAGGCCGGCTCATGACTTACAATGGCAATAATCATGAGATAGTCATCCAACCACATCTTGGAGAAGTTTGTCCGCGCCCATATTCGCAACAGCACAATCAAAACAGATGGGACCAGAAATCCAACTAGTGTTCCAAAGTACACATGTCCTCTATTGACGTCGGGGGGTAGAGGGACAGCTGAAGTAGGGGATGACATAGCAAATCGAAGATGGGTAATACCAATTGAGAAGCTAGATTTTTAAGTGAAAACGAGTCAACTGATTGTGATAATGCAAGTGAGAGATTCAGAGACCAACAATGTTGCAAAAGTCACCACTTATGCTTTCTATTTGATAGTTTGAGCTGCCACCCGCCGCGGGTGGCGCGATATCAACGTCTTACCACAGCCATACAGCCATCCCTACCAGAACATGCATGTCTGACTGAACTGGGGTATGGGTCCCCCCCGACCTCCCCAACGGCTATAGTATTTCAAATTAGGGTATGAGAAGAGCCCCCCCCCCTTCTATTTCCATACCTCAGCTTTCCTGTCACTTCTTTTCTTACTCCACCTCTACCGGCCAAGCTTGGTTTAGTGATAGCGCTTCCATTTCTTACTTAAAATTCATCAAGATGGGGCACAGCAAAGACGACAGCGCCAACGCCACCCAGGACATATCCACGGGCGATACGGAGTTGCAGCAACTGAATGCAAACATTCCCAAGCGCAACTTGCGCGGTGCTTCGTGGGTAGCAGTAGTGTGCTCTGTTCTCGCACCCTTCTTCCTTTTTGCCCTTGACAATACTATTGTTGCCGACGTTCAACCCAAGATTGTTGAAGCATTTGGGGATGTTCAAAAGTTGCCATGGGTATCCGTCGCTTTTGCCCTCGGTGCGGTCAGT
>Ga0247812_10001982_pt1 | contig 11542 bp, 4 predicted proteins | sample UWRJL149409B1_FD_178011 | JGI IMG/M metagenome (GOLD analysis project Ga0247812, IMG submission 178011) | Plant litter microbial communities from Arlington Agricultural Research Station in Wisconsin, United States - UWRJ-L149-409B-1 | ecosystem: Environmental > Terrestrial > Plant litter >...
TGACTCTCTCATGTGGAATGATGTAAATAATATTCCTCCTCAACGGATGCAAAGTCATTAATCACGCATTCGACCATCTGACTAAGCCATCATCATGTAAAACGAACAAGAGAAGAACCCTATTAGAGGCATTTGTGGGCCAAATCTCGATAACAAAACTCAAAAACATCAAAACCAATAGCTTACGTTGATTCATGACCCAGTTTCTGAGAGTGCCCTATGGTTGGTGTATCATTTGCCACAAAAGTAGCTACGCCATCTTTTTCTCCGGAGTACGTGCAACGATATCTTATTCTTTTCCAAATATGGAGCAGTTATGATGATGGACGAAGGAGCATTGTTCAGGACAAGAACTAAAGTCCAATCCGACTTCTTTCGGTGTAATGCGGGTAATCGGCACAGGTGGTAGTTGCAGGTGGGAGTGTTTATAATCAGGACTCGCAGGTAGCCTATGCGTCGAGAGATAATCCGATTCCATCCAACCTATTGGACAAAACCTGGTTAGCTAAACGGGCAAGCAACCAAATAGTGAACCAACTCACAGTGACTAAGCTGCTAAAAGAGAGCTAGACTCCCCATGATCCACGAGGCTTTCTATAGGTATCTTTCAACGTCAAATCATGTGACGTTCCTTGCCTCACACCCAGCTATTCTATCTTTTCGGAATAGAAAGTGCACGTTATGTTTGATAAAGTGCCGGAGGAGAGTTATACTTACGCATTACCAATGTATTCAAGTTTGATTTGGATAGGGGAGCGGATTTCTCGATTCCGAAGGCCACCGCCTCCCGGTAAAAGCTACTCCACCTGTTAATATTAAGACATTTCTTGGTTGTCTCCTTGAAACCATATTTTTCTGTTTCGTTTTCGGAAGAATATGACTTTCTGGATAAATTAGTTGGGACTTAGTATCAATATGATCTGCCCTCTTAATTGGCTTTACTTTGTACGCATCTTGTGCGTTGTTCTTTCTCCCAAGAAGGTAGGATTCCATTTGGTTGTTTTTCACAGTTAAAAGCAAGGCAATTTTGTTCCGCAACTCAAGACTCTGAATTATTCTCTCTCATGCTTTTTCTGATGAGCTCTTTGTATAGTTTGTCTCTGTCAGACTTTTGTTATGCCTGCAACCATTCACAAAAGCCTCATTCCGACTCGCTTGCTTCTTGGGAGCTTGGTTGTAATTTATTCTACCTGCTCTTCGTGATTTCACAAAAGTCGAGGTAATAGAGCTCGACTAAGAGGCAGAAACCTTTCAAACTAGACCTTAGACAGAAGCACTCCCCCTTTATTGTGCATCAGGAGTCCGTCTTGGTTGTGTGTAACCATGGGTGCGGCATGCTCCTCTACCATAGTGACTTTGTTCTTATTGTTTTATGAATGCTCATAGTCGAGATGTCCAAATCATCCGAAATCAAGGATTGCATATTAACTGGAGCAGATGTTTTCATCTCGATGACCATCTGTTGTTATGCTTTCTAATTGTTCGACAGAGTGATATAGTTGCTAATAACCCTCCCTTAAAGACGTAGCCAGAGTACTGGCGTCTCGGGAATTGCGAACTATGGGGGGTTTCCTACTCTATAGGAGTTTAGATGACAAAGAGAACAAAGTTCAACAATTGTACTCTGAGAGTTTCTCCCACTTGACTGATGATACTGGTGAAGAATAGGAGGTTGTAGAAAGGGCGGATAGGCTGCTAATAGTGGCAGCTTGGTTGATGAATCGGCGCCATATATATGTGTGGTGTGAATATCAACGTAGTCATCATATCTTGGTATATTTATGGTTGAAAATAAATGCTCTTTTAACCGCATTTGCCTTTCTAGACTGTGATGAGCGAATTAGCAGAGTTCAAATCAAGGCGGTATATTTCGTCGATTATCTCGTGTGGTAGGAACATAAAGGTAAGAGGCGATGCACCAGAAGAGGTAGGGCTTTTTTCATAATTGGAACTAGGTATATATCGGCGTCGACTTCTGAATTCATGGTTGGGATAAGATTATTTTGTTATTGTAGACGACTCGAGGTTGTTAACAGAGGAAATGAGGGTTCTGGATGATTTAAGGCAGGTAGCAACACAATTTTACGAGATTATGGCGTACTATGGCGTGCTTTAAGCAAGCTCCGTGCTATGAACCTCAAGCTCGAAACTGCAATCCCCGATTGGAAGCCGATCTTGTAAATATAAAATCAGTTAAGTTATTTCTTATTTGAATTAGTATAATTTCTTTGAAAAAGGCTCCTAAACAAATAGATCAATAAGAAGTTATATGTCGAAAAGTTTTACAAAAAATAAAACGATCTTATTTTTGAAAAACAAAAGAGACTTGATACATCAAGCTAAAATCTTAATGTGCTGGGTTTCATTCAGGGTAATATTAAACTAGATGCGAGTGAAAGGAAACTTTTATGTTCTGATATATCCCAAATTGGCTAGCAGTAAAATTGGCTGTCCAGTGGTATCGGACGCCCAAGGATGGCCATATACTATTTAATTTAGCATATTCCGTCATCAGCGAACATCTGTAACTCACCTTTCTAACCCACCTTTCTATTCCCGCCAATAACGTAGCAACACATGTCACGCAGCTGGATAAATCTATATAGCAACGCAACTGGACCATCGACAACAACTCAAAAAGCTGCTGAAAAAAATACTTAGCTGACTGTTGAATTAAGGTTAGTAACTGACTAGTACTCGACACAGCTTGTGCTTGAGTTGTCTGATTGATATTTATAGCCATGTATCACGGAATTAAGCAGCTTTATTGAGTTGTGATTAATATGCCGAGTTTGATACATATCTCTACAATACTGTGCTACTTTAAACCAAACTAAACACCAAGTCGTACCACGGCCACAATTCGTTTAATTCAACTGGCCACTCTCATTCCTACCTTCACTATACCTTTGATTCAACTAGTCATCTTTTGACCGAAATCAATTGCAGACTATATTGTATAGTGTATTTCTAATACTAAGTAATCTTTTCCTATAGGCTCAACGATGTTCCAAATGATCTTCGAGAATATCGCAATGATCTCGTTTTCAAGCTTAAAACACCGTCCAAATAAAGCCCGAGAAATCTTCTAAAGATCTGGTCCCATACTTATTTTAGCATATAGGACACGCAGTTCCCCTCCTTCGAAGTTCTTCGCTTCCAAATTCGAAAAAACAAGCCTGAAATCACTACCCTAACATTCCTAACCGACATCCAACACGTGATTCATCTACAGACGGGATACTATGCCCCTTTAAGGTTAACACAAAATATTTGTCACGCCTTGACCACCCACTAGGCTGGTCATAAGAAAGACGGTCGGCCATCGTGATACGATTTGACATCGCCTGATGTTGACTTTGCCTCGGAGGAAGCTTATTCTAGTCAGCGTTAGGCTTGACTCTTACGCGCTAAATATAATCCGTCATAGAGCAGGTGCTTCTCATTTTGAGCTGAATTGATAGGAATGGACCATGGAGATACGAAATGTTTTTAAGACTTCTTGCGAAGTTGAGAAAAACTGGTACAGAATTGAAAGAATGACCGAAAAGCAGATACCTTTTTAATATTATTCTTATTGGATCCAAGCAAGAGTTTTCAGGTCAAGAGCATAGCTTTGGTATGGACGTTAACTCGTGGGTGGATTAATAAGGATGATTGTTGGTCTCACTGACATCTTGATAAAAATAAAAATAAATCACGAGTAGGCCGGAATTCCTCCCGCTCCCCCGAATTAGAGCATCCACCAAGGCAGTGAAGTCAAAACTCCTGGGGACGAAACACACCACTACTGTAATAATTTAAAAGTACAGAACAGAGATAGAGACTTGGTTTGCTGCCACTGTTGAACTTCTGTAACCATTGTTTTGGCACAGCTTTCCTAGATTCTCCTTCGGTGGTCTACTTTTTGACAACAACGCGCGATATTTAATCGTATAAAGTACACGTCGCAACTGCCCCACCAGGAGCCGTAAGCGTTGCAACATTGAAGCCATAACAAGAATGTAGATATTGGGGTCGGTGTCCTTGTATGCACCGGGAAGCGTAATACTTGGGCTACACTTGCCACGAGGTCCAGTGATGCGAAGCTGAGCACAGCCGATGTAGAACTGAGTTGCATCTAATGCCTGTGAAGCATGCAGAGTCTCTATCTCACTCCTTAACTTTTACTCTATATTAGCAGTCAAATCCTAGCCGCACTTTCGGAAAAGTAGATTCCCCACTTGCCAAATTGGCAGGCAAGTTTGAACTCATAAGTCATGAACACTTTCTCCATGATCTCATTTTGCCCATGAGCCAATGCCAGTGGCTCTTGTTGCGTCGGTAACAGGGCCACGGTCCTGGGTGTGTGGATGAATCCCCTGTACCTCAATTCCGTGGCCTGTTTTAGGCTTCATAGAACTCTAGTGAGTAGGACGAAAGCCTTACAACGGGACTGTTGGACGGTGGCATGCGAATACATACATGGTAGCCTGGCGACACGCCGTTAACCCAGAACTGGTGGAAGTTCTGGTGGAAGTTCGTGGCCTTTTATTACAGTGATGGTAGAAAAAAAATGAAAGTAAGATCTTCGGCCTAAACATTTCAACTGAATGCCACTTTTCAGGTTTTGAACAATAAGGGTACATCAGGGTAGAACACAAACAGAGGGTATGTACATAAATACAGGAACTCTTACACTTTAATACACAAGTGCTTGGAAATTGAAATTTGAAGAACAATATATCGGTTACTTAAATAATATCAAATACATGATGATGTTGAAAATTACTTTTGCATCGATCGGCAAATTGTTTTCGCGTAATTCTAAACATACTTCTAAGGAATAGAGGGAGTATAGTTTCCTCAGTGCTTGGTGGACTACATGGCGAACCCCTCCACCCTAATTATTCCATGTTCTCTCTCTCTCTATATATGCCTTAGCTCCCAAAAACAAGGCTATTTTGCGCGTTTGATCCTATTATACCGCCTCAGTTGGTGGGAATAGAATTACATGACTTCCATCCTTATAGGAATGCTACATTTAGATTAGCTATCAAGGCTATTGAGCTTCATTTTGAACGACAAAAGTCTCTAAGATGTCGCGATTCAGTATTTGGATTAACTTTGGAGCAAACAGCAGCTAACCCAGCTCGTTCATCTTCTGCTGTGATCAAGATTTGCGTAAAGAATGTACAAGGATCCCCAGATTTCCTCGTGGACAGACCCTGCATCATAACCACGATCCATATTCCTATTATTGGGTGGTTGATATGCATGTATCCACGAGGAGAGTATAAATGAAACGGATCGACCGGCGAGTGGGTTCAATTTCCCATGAGCCATTCAGTGAGCTATATTCAGACCTTGTCCTGCAACACTCCAGAAAGCGTTATACCAAGAACCAGGGGTTGGGTGTTGTCGTGTCTCCTCCAAGTTTTGGTACGTGCGACATGTAGCCTAGTATTTTAGATCGAGATTCAACTGTAACTATGAGCAAGGAAGTGTTCACATATGACCAAGGTTCTCAAGCCAATCTTTTCACAAAAGCTATTAGCTACAATCATATTTGATTGAAGACTGAGAGAAAACCGGACAACTTGAGATATAAAAAATAATAAGACCGTTTAACCCAGCCTAACCTCAACTATACCGCAGAGCTTTGGTTTGATATCTTCACTATCTCTTTACTGTCTCTTTACTATCTCATCCAAAGCCAATGGAATACTACTGGTCCCGGTCACGATTAAAGTCAGCGACTTCGAGTGAAAGAGTGGCATGATAAAAATCTGTACGGTCAATGTAGCAATGATAAGACGCCACCTATATGGCCTCATCACCATACATACTGATGAGAAAGGATTTGGTAGCACTCGCTTACCACCACCCCCGCCCCCTTTCCCCTTCTCGCTTATTTTCGCCGTTTGCCTAGGTACGGAATATATCCATGTGCCATTCCACCACATTCAATGATCCTTTCAGCCACTAAAGCAGACCCGTGTCTGACACCTGCACTAGCTCCATTTGCCAACAGATGAACTCAGTAGCTTGGATGTTCCACAGACAGGGCAGTCCAAGTAGGGAGAAGGATGCGAGAAGAGGAAGAGGATTGGGAAGGTTTGGAGCGGGGTTTGTCGGTGCAATTGTGGAGTTTGCGGAAATGTGAAGTATCGAAAGCGTTTTTCGTCCTACATTGATGCTTATGGATGGACTCTTTGCTTTTTGCTTTTTTTTCTTCCTTTTTTCAGTTGGCTAGAAACGTGGTGATTGATGCCTAAATGTTGACCTCCATGTCTTCCTTTATGATAGATATATGCCAAGAAGGTCAAGATGAGTGAAAGTTGGTCGTAACTATAGTGGGATTAGGAACCGCGCAGGAATGATAAATAGTATTTTCGATGCATACAAGTAATAGGTCCGAATATATGAATGAGATATGAAAATAAATATTAAGATCAAAGAGACACAGAGAAGTTGGTGAAGTCGAACAATTTGGTTTTCCTAATTTTAGTTATTTTCTTCCATGCGAGGGTAATTACCTCAAGCACTGCATGAGTATCCTTTTGCCTCAATCCTATTCGTAAGGCTCTGATAAATCTATAATCGTGATCTCATTAATGCCGTTCTATTATCCCATACTCTCGGGGTTCCTATTAGACTCCCTTCTTTGAAACCCGATCAAAAACCAACGCTATAAAATGCCACACAAACATAACTTCATCCCATAATGAGATCATTACAACTCTCAATCTCCCCTCCGACCGCGTCTAAATCCAAGACCTCAATCCTCTTTACCCATGTCTCCGGCCACAGCAGAAACACACCATGAACATCTTTCATATGCTTTTGCCACTCTTCATCATAGATCATTTCACGATTATAGCATGGTAGCTGACTCCCATCTGTACCACTCCCCGTAGCTGATAGACTCCTGCAAGTCTCCACGGCTTTGAACCCTTCATGGGTGGGGATGGCTATCCAGGCGGTTTTGGTGCCAATATTGAACTTCCGGATATGGTGGAAGAGATCGGGATGTTGTTGCTGCGGACCGGCACCAACCATATACGTGTTTACTGCATGATCTGTAGGTAGCGGTAGTGGCGGAGCTTCCGTCGTTGGCAATGGTAGTCTATGGGTTGGAATTTGCGAGAATTGCATTGAGAGCTGGGTAGAGCATAGTTGATGGGAACGGATTTCGTGAATTGGCGAGTGGGACGGGATAGAGTGCAGGGAATGAGAGAGTGATGTTAGAGGAGATTGGCCAGGGTCAACATCTTCATCGTCTGAAGCTTTGTTATTATAGCCGCTCCGAGAGGGGGACCGGGAGTGTGCCATTTCCCTAATTCTTATATATAAGTTGAGTTTCTGTGGATGTGGGGATTGAAGGGACTCACAGTCTTCCACGTCCGCTTGATCCCTCTGCGATTGACAGGTTGAGACGCTCATTTTTAATATGTATCGCGACGTGCTATCATTTTTGTTGGCTCGTAGTACTTTGGGATGGAGTAATTGCAAATATACCTTTCTCAAATTTGCCGCGGTCTTCGTTTCCTTCTGACAGAACCCACACATGGATTCACACTTCGCAATAGAGAGCACACCGGTGGTATTCCATGGTGGATGGGTATGCCCTTTGCTGCAGATGGTATTCGACAAACGATCATACGGCATTTCCCCTCTGGCGCCCTGGAAAGGCGTTCTGTGAACTGTCATTCGAATGTTTGGTCTTTATTTTTATTTTTCTCCTTCTCCTTCTCCTTCTCTTTCTCTTTCTCTTTCTCTTTCGGTTTCAGTCCCAATCACCCAAAGCCGTCTTCCAACACTTAATGGGTGGATGGAAACAAGGTTGGAGCTAAATGGCAGCGACGGCGTTGTGGTGTATTGTATTTGAGGGGGTTCTGGCTTTGATCTCGGCCTCTGAAGTGTGGGCTACCCCAATGGGACCGGAGTATACTTATACATGAGGAAACTTGCATCTGTTACGATTGGAAGTTTGATTTACCGATATTCGGCATTAGTGAACGATAGTGCACCGTGGGGAGCAGGTAGTGTATTCTAGTTTTCTTCTAGATCTGATGGTAGACTAGTGAGGAGTTACTGGTATGGAGTTTCGTCTGATACATTATTACTACCCGTAAGGGAAATGGTCGCGAAATGCCCACCGGTTCCAAACCAGGCTTGTTGATTTGCAATGATGCGATTGGCTGGTGTTACTCCGAACACTCCACTTCCCTAGGCAAGGTTGCAAGCACGTTTCCTCACCCAAACCACGTCCAAAACCTCGTCCAAAACCTCGGATGCCTTAGGCATGCTTGATGGGGGATGCTCCCGCTGGAGCCGCAGCATCCCAACATCCAGACGGGACGAACGCTGGGAATCAGAGCTCTTTGCGCATGGGGATTGTACGAGGGTTGCGGAAGTTTTGTATGATGAAGTTCGAGCATTCATTGGACCCGCTGGGCGATCATGAAGGATCTGCAGCATCGTTGCCATGCCGCCATGTCAATGCCCTTGTTTTCTGCATCATGGCATATTGGCATATGGCATTTTGGGCTGCATGGCTGGAAGACTAGACAACGGACGGACTACTGATGATTTGATGATCTGATGATACCGATACCGATACCGATACTGATACCGACACTGATACCGATACTGATACAGTTCAGTATCCTGTCCTCCTCCGTACAGCAATTCTTAGTTCTTAGGGGTTTTGTGGCGGGGTGGCATCTATGGCATAGCATGTGGCACCAGGGCGCACCATGGCGCCCTATTCCATGGCATGGCCCGCAAGCTTACGATGTACTGTAAGCTTCGACTTGACTCTGTCCTGTGTATCCGTATGATCTAACTAAGGCTCAGTAGTGTGGGCTTCGGTGATTCTCACCGCTAGAAAAGCGAATGGTGTGAAGTTGCGATTGGTTACTGTACCAGACCGTCCGCTATAACATACACGGCAAAAAGCGCGAACGATGAATACCTAGTGAAACGTCTGGAGCTACGGTTGGCGCCGTGCAATCTATAATGTTATATACGACCATTATTTAGTGCATCGAGCCATGCAACCTCGTGTTTGGAGCGATAAATTCGGACCGCATCCTATACTGCCTTATTAACCTTATATTAAGGTCGTCAACAAGTACTTACGCAGGGAGCACCGTTTTGACAATGAGAGTTAACTACCGTGACCTGACGGAGATGCGACCGCCTAATCGGATGGCTACACAAGTTAAATGCTCCTGCAATGAGGGTATTGACTTGTTGTCTCTGTTTGCAAGGACTGAAATAGAGCACCGGGAATAACAATTACTACTATGACTAAGTACGTACTGTACGACTCTATCTTTCTCTCTCTATAACTATGCGCTATCTTTTGTCCATCAGTCAATTAGAAAGGAGCTGGTCCACCAAACATTACCCCAAACCTACCGCACACTGTACCTATTACGCATGGGCCAAGCAGTGATAAGTTGCTGAACCATTTGCCCATCCTAGCTAGTGTGCTTTGTTGGGCATCATCTGAACTAGCGCCACAACTATCGAAGTCAGTCAGCTGGATGTCTAGCGTCTACTGTTTAGCATCCAGCATCTAGTATCTAATATCTGGTATCTCGCCCCACTATGTCTTCTTTTCAGATTTCATCGCAAAACACCCACAAAAGACTAAGAAAAAAAACCCCCCACTACCACAATGTACGCGAAGTTGGGAACGACGGTATGGGAGATGATGTGGCCACTTGGCATTACCACAGTTTGAGATGAACCAACGGCAGTTTAAACGTGCCAATCCAAAGCCCAAGATCGGGTTGGAAGGGGAGTAGAAGCGACAACGGCTATTGGACACCAGATTTCCAAATTCATCGAGGAAAACAAAAGGGTTTGTACAAAAACGAAAAGAAAAACATAAAGTAAATTAAATGTCTTGTGCCAAAAGTACGTAGATTCGCAGTAATCTCGCTGGGCTCCCCTACTCCGAGTTCTTTTACGTCGACATTAAATAGCTCCTAGCCTTAGAGGAACCGGAGAATGAGTGGCTCGTGGTTGGATTTGAACTTCATCCCCTCCCGATTTTTAATCCGCAAAGTGCTGTATTTTTGCATATCAACCTAGATAGCTCTCCTCTTTCCCATCCCCCCTTTATCTACTACAAATACCCAGATAAGCTTAAATATAAGCTCTTGACAACCGAGAATGTCATTTGGACATTTAGACCTTTGTACTTTGCGGCTTTGGCTATTTGGTCAGACCTATTTGTCCTGGGTACCTGTATACTCCGGGAGAGCCAGTGGAATCTAGGACACGTTATCTAGTCTTGATCACTTTGCATGCGGCTGACATTTGAGATCAGCCATTTAAACTTAAGCAACGCAGCTTCCACAGATTTAAGCTTCCGCACAAACTGTATCTTCATTGGATCGTGATAGATTTACTTATAACCTGCTTTGAAAAACTAGCTGACCGAGAGTATCTCTCAAAGTTACACAATTGGTGATGTTTTGGTTAGCTGCACGGTCTTCTCCGCTTCTAGCTTCGATTCTAGTTTCTCCTTTAACTCCTGTGAGAAGGTACAAGCACCCGAATTGCTGCCAATGTCCTGAACCTTCGACTAGCGCTGCAAGTTAAGAGTTGAGAGGTGCTAAATTTACTTCCCACGGAGACAAATTATTTCTTTTCTTTTTCTTTTTTCTTTTTGAAGGCCGACATCTCTTGGCTGATTTGATTTGCTTTCCAGACGGGAATATCGGATTAGCTGAGATCGGAGGTATTCCTAACAGGAGAATCGTCAACCTGAATGGTCAGGTATATGAATCTCCAAAGACTATCTTTTCCGGTCGTGTTTGAACGAAATATGAACTTAACAAATTCATACACATGGACCCTTGGGACTATGATAGCTAGTCATTAGGAATTTCGCACTCGATATTCTAGCTAGTTGCTATCATCGAGCCACTCTTTAATGCCTTCGAAAACTTCATGATTCGCCTCAATTCGGTATAGTTACGGAAACTGTTTCTTTGTGAGTGTTAAAGCCAAAAAAGGGGGAAGAGTTGTGGTTTCTAAAACATCTCAACAACAGCGCCGGTTCCATAAGCATCTAGATTGCTTTGAATGTGCCAGTGAGTCTGGGAGAAAAGGCTTTTCTGTTTTCACAATAACTGAGGGTTCATTTATCTTTGTGAACTCATGCCCGCCAGCAAGTTTGGGAGAGTGAATTGCACGTCCGGTTATTGATTGATCAAGTCGGAAGAGATGAAATCTTCATCTTTCAAACCTTGGTATAGAGAGTATGAATGCTCAAGAGACACCACTCTCAAGTTGATAGTAAAGATCCCTCTGAGCAGATCCCTTATCTATAAACTGTTCAAGCCACGGAAACAATGGAGGATGTCACAACTCTGAGATCCATCAAACTTAACCTGAACCGGCTGGCTGGTGTTTTTGTTGGTATTTGAGCGCCATTGTCACACTTGAAAATTCGGTTTTCATATGAATAAATAGACACCGCACAACACCACTAGAGCATAATATTCAAGATGTGACCTACTCAACTCGCGATTGTCGT
>Ga0247812_10001983_pt1 | contig 11531 bp, 10 predicted proteins | sample UWRJL149409B1_FD_178011 | JGI IMG/M metagenome (GOLD analysis project Ga0247812, IMG submission 178011) | Plant litter microbial communities from Arlington Agricultural Research Station in Wisconsin, United States - UWRJ-L149-409B-1 | ecosystem: Environmental > Terrestrial > Plant litter >...
CAGCCCGCGCGAGCTCCCCGCCGGACCCCTGCTGGCGATCAGCAACTCCTTCGGCTTCGGCGGCCACAACTCGGTCGTCGCGTTCCGCAGCTACAACTAGCAGACACCCGAAAGGCCCCCGTCGATCTCGACGGGGGCCTTTCGCGTGTGCGGGTCAGCCGACCTTGTGCAGCCAGACCACCTGGCTGTCGGAGCTGGCGTGGCGGAAGGCCTCCAGCTCGTCGTCCCAGGCCTGGCCGAGGGCGAGCCGCAGCTCGCGGTGCAGCTCGAGCGCGTTCGATCCGGCGATCTCCATGGCGTAGCGCAGTCGGTCCTCGGGGATCACGACGTTTCCGGCCGAGTCCGTCTGCGCGAAGAAGATCCCGAGGTCGGGCGTGTGCATCCAGCGACCGCCGTCGCCGCCCGGCGAGGGGTCTTCGGTGACCTCGTAGCGCAGGTGCTCCCAGCCGCGGAGTGCGGAGGCGAGAGCGGCACCGGTGCCCTGCGGGCCCTCCCAGTAGAACTCGGTGCGCTGCGCGCCCTTCATGACGGGCTGCGGCGCCCAGCGGAAGTTCACGGCGCGGTCGAGAGCGCGACCTGCCGCCCACTCGACATGCGGGCAGAGAGCACGAGGAGCGGAGTGCACTAGGAGCACTCCGCGGGCGTGTTGTGCAGTCACGTTCTTCTCCGTTCTGTTAGGTACGACTTCCCCATCGACCTGACTAACGGATGCGCGTGACGTGCGCGTTTTCAATTTTTCTGCAGCGCCAAGAAATATTCATGACTTAGGCACTGCCTGCATTATGACCCATGCTCCTGCGAATTGACAAGGCCGGGTCCTACTTGGCCTGCCCGTAGTCGTCGACCACCGCCGTGGTGATCGGGAACTCGACGGGCATCGCGCCGAAGATGAGGCGGCCGGCGTCGGCCGCCGACGCCCGCAGCTCCTCGACGACGCGGTCGGCGAGTGCGGCGGGGGTGTGCACGATCACCTCGTCGTGCAGGAAGAAGACCAGGTGGGGGCGCTGCGCGAGCGGCCCGTCGGCGAGGCCGAAGAGCCGCCCGCGCAGTCCGGCCATCCAGCAGAGCGCCCACTCCGCCGCGGTCCCCTGCACGATGAAGTTGCGGGTGAAGCGGCCCCAGCTGCGCGACTGCCCGCGCGCCGCCTTCTGATAGGCGTCGCTGACGCCGGGAGCGGATGCCGCCTCCTGCAGTTCGCGCCACGCCTCGCCCGGAGGGGGCGAGCTGCGTCCGAGCCGCGTGGAGACGATCTCCCCGCGCTCACCGGCGCGCGCCGCGGCCTCGACCAGGGCGATGGCCTGCGGGAACGCACGCGTGAGCGCGGGCATGAGGCGCCCGCCCTCCCCCGCCGTCGCACCGTACATCGCACCGAGCATCGCGACCTTGGCCTCGGCGCGGGTCTTCACCGCGCCGCTGGCGACGATGCCCTCATAGAGGTCGCCGCGTCCGGCCAGCGCCATTGCGCGGTCCGCGCTCAGGGCGGTGAGGATCCTCGGTTCCAGCTGCGCGGCATCCGCTACCACCAGCTTCCAGCCGGGGTCGGCCACAACGGCGCCGCGGATCTGCTTCGGAAGCTGCAGCGCTCCCCCGCCGCTGGCGCCCCAGCGGCCGGTGGCCGCGCCGCCCGGCACGTAGTCGGGACGGAAGCGGCCGTCTGCCACCCAGGTGTCGAGCCAGTTCCAGCCGTTGGCCGTCTGCAGCCGCGAGAGCTTCTTGTACTCGAGCAGCGGCGCGATCACCGGATGCACGACCTCTTTGAGCTCCCAGGACCGGGTGGACGACACCTGCAGGCCCGCGCGCCGCAGCGACTTCAGCAGCTCGGCGGGAGAGTCGGGGTTCACATCCTGCGTCTGCAGGATCTGCCGCATCCGCTGCAAGAGGGCCTCGAGCCGCGCCGGACGCTCGCCGCCGCGTGGCCGGTCGCCGAGCAGCTCGGCCAGCAGCCGCTCGTGCAGCTCCGCGCGCCAGGGCAGACCGGCGGACTTCATCTCGCAGGCGATCAGGGCGCCCGCGGACTCCGCCGCGAGCAGCAGGCCGATGCGGCCGGGTTCAGCGGATGCGGCGATCGCCTCACGCTGCAGGCGGAACTCCTCGAGAGGGTCCATCGGGTCGTCGTCTGCCGGATCGATCTCGAGGTCGAAGAGCGCGCCGTGGGTCTCCGGCCGATCGGCGAGCGGGGTGGCACGGTCCCAGGGTCCGGACGGTGCGAGCGACAGCGCGGAATCGGCGGTGAGCTGTGATCCGCGCAGGATGGCGTGCGAGAGCCGCAGGTCGACGCAGCGCTCGACCCGGACTCCGGCGGCGAGCAGCTCGGGGTACCAGCGGCTGGTGTCGTCCCACACCCAGCGCGGACGCTCGCGCTCGAGGCGCGCGACCACGACGACGAGCTCCTCGTCGGCGAAGGTCTCGGGCTCCCCCGTCGCGGTGCCGTCATCGCCGAGGCGGGTCGCGGTGATCCGGCGGTTGCTTCGGGAGAGGACGACGTACACCCGTCAATTGTGCCCGGTGCGGGCGACACTCATTCGCGTCAGCAGCCGTCGACGAACTTCGCGGGTGCGCCCAGCAGCGCTATCGTTCCGTTCTCCCCTCGAGCCCGAGCGCCCCAGTACTCTCCGGAGCCGTACTCCGGATCGTCCTCGGACACCCATTTCCCCGATGCGACGTCGTAGTCGACGAAGAGGTAGACGATTCCCCCGGACTCGATCGGCGGATTGCGCTGCTCGGGCGCGATCTCCGCCTCGAGCAGGTCGATGGGCTGACCGACCGTCACCCCCTGCGGCGTCTCTACTGCGATGCCGCCCGCTTCGGCGGCAGTCGCACGCACCCAGAACTTCTGACCCTCTGGCAGGAACATCTCACCGTGGATCATCGCCACCGAGTCGTCCCAGAGCGACTTCGTCGTCTCGCCTATGCAGCTGTTGTCGTCGGTATCCGACGTCGACACGACGGGATCCGAACCCAGCAGCTCGGTGAGGAACGCCGTGGCCGCGGCCGGGTCGTCCGAGTAGGGCAGAGCGCCGATCACCGTGCCCCCCGTGTCGAGAACGCGCAACTCGTCTCCCGCGATCACGAGACGGGTCGCCCCAGACAGCGATGGCACCGGGGAGGAGCAGCCCGCGAGCAGCACTCCGACTGCGAGGGCGATCAGACCTGAGTGGATTCGACCACGACGATTACTCATGGCCGAAGCATAGGGGGCCGTGCCGCGGGAATCGAGCCCTACTCGAATACACGGCGCTCAGCAGGTGGTCGCCGCGAGGAAGATCGCCGGCGACACGATGCCGTCGACGAGCGAGCCCCTCACGAGCACCTCCGCACCCCAGGCGTCGAAGCTGTCCGGGCCGAACTCCCCGGCCTCGACCTCGTAGGCGGCTGTACCCTGGGTGACGCCCTCGTACTCGTAGAGCTGCACCTGCGCCGGCGGGAGGCTCGCGATCAGCGCGGACGCATCGTCGCCCACGGCGAGACCGCCGCTGGTCGTGATCGCGATTCCCGCGATCGAGGGCGCGGTGGCGTAGATCTCGAAGAGCTGGCCCTCCGGCAGCCAGGCGAAGTCGGTGTCGAGCTTCACGGCGCCTTCCCAGTCGGCGCGGTTGAAGCTGGGCGAGCAATGCTCCTGCGGCACGGCGCTGACCAGCGGCTCCGCGTCGAACAGTTCGCTCAGCAGCGCGATGACGGCCGCGGGATCGCTGCTGAAGGGCACCGTGTCGACGACGGCACCGGCCGTGTCGACGGTGGTGAACTCGGAGCCGCCGATCACGATGGCCGAGACCGCGGGCTCCTCGACGGGGGTCGCCGTCGGGGTCGCCGTCGGGGTCGCCGACGGCGTCGCGGTGGCCGACGGCGTGGCGACCAGGGTCGTGGGCGAGCAGGCCGTCAGCAGGAGTGCGGCGAGTGCGAGGACCGCAGCACGGCCTCGGCGGGATCCGATCGTGGTCAGCACAGGAACGAGCTCCATTCTCCGGGCGAGACGATCGATGAGAGTGTTCCGGACTCGACAAGGCCGACCGCACCGAGCGGACTGGTGTACTCGCCGCTGGTCACGGTGTCGACTGTGTCGAATGACACGAACAGCTGCCGACCGGAGTCGTCGAAGCGCCCGACGTTCTGGGCCGACTGCGCGGCGACGAACTGCGTCACATCGTCGCCGACCGCGTAGCCCCCGGCCGCCTCGATGCGCACCACGCCCACGGTGGCTCCCGAGACCACGATGGCGAACTGCGGGGCGTCCGCCCAGTCGACCAGCTGCATCCCGTCCCACTCGTACGAGGTGTGGGCGGCCGCGCAGGACTCCGCCACCTCGCTCACCACCGGCTCCTCGCCGGTCGCGTCGACGAGCAGGGCCACGGCAACCTCGGCCCCGTCGGAGTAGGGCTTCGTCTGAACCGTGGTGCCCGCGGCGTCGACCGAGGCGACGGATGCGCCCGAGAGCACCACCGTCGTTACCGGTGCGGGTGCCTCGACGGTCGGGGTCGGGGTGGGGTCGCTGGTCTCGGAGGGACCCGAGCTCGGAACGGCGAGCACGTCGGACGGCGCGGCCGCGCATCCGCCGAGCACGGCGACGAGCAGCAGTGCGGTGACGACAGCGCCTCTGCGCCGAGTGGAGTAGTCGGACATCGTCGGGGTCAGCAGAAGTTGACGAGGTGGACGGGGGCGACGATCAGGTCGATCGCGCCGTTCGTGGCACGCGCCTTCGCGCCCCAGTACTCCGGATTCTCGGAGTTCCCGTAGGCCGGGTCAGTGGGCGCGGTGTACTCGCCGGCGGCGACGTCGAAGTCGACCCACTGGTACGTCGCCCCCTCGAAGTCGCTCGGCTCCCCCACGCGCTCCGGCGGGAGTGCGGCCACCAGGTCGGCCACGGGCGCGGAGACCGCGACGCCGGTCGGCGTGGTGATCTCGATTCCGCCCACGGTGGGCGCGGTTGCCGTCACCTCGTAGAGCTGGCCGCCGGGCAGCAGGATGGTGTCGTAGCGCAGCACGAAGCCCTCCCAGGTGGCGAGCGTCGCGGCCGCGACGCAGGAGGCGTCGCCTTCGCGGGTGGTCACGACGGGCTCGGCCCCGAACAGCCCGCTGAGCTCGCTGATGACCGTCGCGGGTGCGTCCGCGTAGGAGAGCGACCACTCGTTCGCGCCGGTTTCGTCGAGCGCACTCAGGGTCGCTCCACCCACCACGAGACGGGTGATCTCCGTCGCCTCGGGGGCCTCCGCCTCGGGAGTGGCCGTCTCCGACACCGGCTCCGTCTCGACGGCTGTCGGGGCGGGGGCACCAGCACAGCCGGCGAGGAGGAGGACCGCCGAGACGGCGGCAAGGAGGAGACGGGTTTGACGATAGCTCATGAGCAAACTGTACGGCCGCAGCGCCTCCGCACAACACTGGAGGAGATAACGAATCCGTTGCGCTTGAGGCGCTACGCGAAGGGCGTCGCCTCGGCCATCAGCCGCGACCGGATCATGAACCGCACGCCCTCCGGCGCCTCCAGCGAGAATCCACTGCCCCGCCCCTTCACCACATCGATGGTGAGAAAGGTGTGGCTCCAGTACTCGAACTGCTCCCGCGACATCCAGAAGTCGATCGGACGGCTCTCGCCGCCGTCGCCGATGTCGAGCACTCCGAGCAGGATGTCGTTGTCGCTGGTGATGAAGTCGCCGTCCGGATAGCACATGGGAGAGCTGCCGTCGCAGCATCCGCCGGACTGGTGGAACATCAGTGGCCCGTTGTCACTCCAGAGCTTCCGCAGCAGGTCGACGGTGTCGCCGGTCGCGGCGACCCTCGGCGATGTCTCGCCGGGGATCACCACGCTCGCCTCGATCATGGTTAGAAGAATCCCTGTGCGTTCTCGGAGTACGACACCAGCATGTTCTTGACCTGCTGGTAGTGGTCGAGCGCGAGCTTGTTGTTCTCGCGTCCGATGCCGGAGCTCTTGTAGCCTCCGAAGGCGGCGCCGGCGGGGTAGGCGTGGTAGTTGTTCACCCAGACGCGTCCGGCCTGGATGTCGCGGCCCGCCCGGTACGCCACATTGCCGTTGCGCGACCAGACGCCGGCACCCAGTCCGTAGAGCGTGTCGTTGGCGATCGCGATGGCGTCGTCGTAGTCCTCGAAGCTGGTCACCGCGACGACCGGGCCGAAGATCTCCTCCTGGAACAGGCGCATCCTGTTGTTGCCCTCGAAGATCGTCGGCTGCACGTAGTAGCCCTCGGCGAACTCGCCACCGAGGTCGGCGCGCTCGCCCCCGAGGGCGACGGTCGCGCCCTCCTGCTTGCCGATGTCGATGTAGCTGAGGATCTTCTCCAACTGGTCGTTCGAGGCCTGGGCGCCCACCTGCGTGTCGGTGTCGAGCGGGTTGCCCTGCACCGCCTTGCGGGTGCGCTCCACCACGGTGGAGAGGAAGGAGTCGTAGATCGGCTTGTGGATCAGGGCGCGGCTCGGCGCGGTGCACACCTCGCCCTGGTTGAACGCGAAGAGGGTGAAGCCCTCCTGCGCCTTGTCGTAGAACGCGTCGTCCTCGTCCGCGATGTCCTTGAAGAAGATGTTCGGGCTCTTGCCGCCGAGTTCCAGCGTCACCGGGATCAGGTTCGCGCTGGCGTACTGCATGATCAGCCGGCCGGTGCTGGTCTCCCCCGTGAAGGCGATCTTGCGGATGCGCGGGCTCGAGGCGAGAGGCTTGCCCGCCTCCACGCCGAAACCGTTGACGATGTTGACCACGCCGGGCGGGAGGATGTCGCCGATGAGCTCGATCAGCACGAGGATCGAGACCGGGGTCTGCTCGGCCGGCTTGAGCACGATCGCGTTGCCCGCGGCGAGGGCCGGCGCCAGCTTCCACACGGCCATCAGGATGGGGAAGTTCCAGGGGATGATCTGCCCGACGACGCCCAGCGGCTCGTGGAACTGGTAGGCCACGGTGTCGTGGTCGAGTTCGGCGTGGTCGCCGTCCTGCGCCCGGATGGCCGACGCGAAGTAGCGGAAGTGGTCGGCCGCCAGCGGAAGGTCGGCGTTGATCGGCTCCCGCACGGGCTTGCCGTTGTCCCAGGTCTCGGCGACGGCGAGCAGCTCGATGTTCGCGTCGATGACGTCGGCCATGCGGTTCAGCACCGCCGCGCGCTCGGTGGCGCTCGTCCGACCCCAGGCGGGCGCCGCCTTGTGCGCGGCGTCGAGGGCCGCGTCGATGTCCTCCGCGGTGCCCCGCGCGACCTCGGCGAAGGGCTTCCCCGTCACCGGCGAGATGTCCTCGAAGTACTGGCCCTTCACCGGGGCTACCCATTCACCGCCGATCCAGTGCTCGTAGCGCGGCTTGAAGGTGACGAGTGCTTCCGGGGTTCCGGGTGCGGCGTACACGGTCATGGGTGGTTCTCCTGTCGACGACGTTGTCATGGGAGGCGCCGGTGTCGCGGCGCCGGTCTCAGGCTACGACGGGGCAGGTTGCGCGGTGTTGCGGGGTGCGCTCTCAGCCCCGGTGTGCCAGTTCCGCCTCGATGTGCTCGAGACGGGTGACCACCGCGGAGCGTTTCGGCGAGCGGGGCGGCAGCAGGCGCAGGCACTCCCTCCAGACCTCGACGTCGTACGCGGCCTCGTCCGTGCGGGCGTAGGCGAGCAGGGTGTCGACGCCGGCATCCTCCATCAGCGACTCGCGCAGCCGGGCGCTCACCTCCTCACGCACCTCGCGCACGCCGGGCGACGCGGAACCGGGCAGCACCGGGCCGACGTAGGCGCCGAGCGCCACCCGGTGGGCTCCGCGGTCGAGGAAGCCGAGGCAGCGGCGGGCGTCGAGGTCGAGTCGTCTGGGCAGCCGGTAGGGGCGCGACAGCGGCACGAGCGCGACGTCCACCGGCTCGAGCACCCGCCGCAGCCGCACCATCTCGGAGCGCAGCGTCAGCACCGCGTCGTCGCGTCCGTAGACGAGCTCCGCCAGGGTCTCCGCCGCGAGCCCCTCCGGATGCCAGGCGAGGAGCGTGAGGATCTCGGCGTGCCGGGCGCTCAGCTCCACCGACCGGCCTCCCGCCTCGAGCAGGCCGCCGTCCCGGGCGAGCACGGAGAGCACGGGCGAGCGCGACGCCTCGGCGCGGGTCTGCGGACGGTGGGACCGGGTCATTTCGTCCAGCCGGCGGATGCGCAGCTCGGCCTCGACGGCGGCGACCGCGGCCTCCAGCAGGGGCAGCGTCGCGGGCGCCACCGCCGCCTCTCCCCCGGTGATGTCGATGACCCCGAGGATGGCGCCCGAGTCCGGGTCATGCACGGGAACCGCCGTGCAGCTCCACGGGTGCACCATGCGGGTGAAGTGCTCGGCGCCCTGGATCTGCAGTCCGTGGTCGAGCGCGAGCGCCGTTCCCGGCGCGCTGGTGCCGACCGCCTGCTCCGACCAGTCGGCGCCCTCCACGAACAGCATGCCCTCGGCCTTGCGGCGCAGGTCGGTGTCGCCGTCGATCCAGAGCAGTCGGCCCGCGCGGTCGCCGACCGCGACGATCAGCCCGGCATCGATGGTGTGGCGCACGAGCAGCCGCTGGATGGTCGGGAGTGCGAGGGCGAGCGGATGCGCGTCGCGGTAGTCCCGCAGGTCGTGGGCCTCGAGGTCGAGGTGCACGAGCGGATGATCGGGGTCGAGTTGCGCGAGGAGCGAGCGCTGCCACGACTCGGCGACGACGCGGCGGATGCCCGGCACCGCCTGGCGGGATCCGATCACGCTGTCGTGTGCGCGCAGCAGCCGGTCGCGGGTGGAACGGTCGTAGGGATCCGTGCTCCACGGAGCGGTCACCTCGGGCCTCCGATCGTCATTAATCGAGTGGTGCCAGACTAGCGCAGCAGGCTCTCGACGGCCCTTTCCACCCCGCTCTCGACGACCCGCCCATCCGCTTCCGTCACCCGGTGGAGGGGACCGAGCACGGTGAGGCTCGCGACCGTCTCCTTGACCGCGCACGACGGCCCGACCCACAGTTCGACCTCCCCCGGCTCCACGATGCGCGTGTAGTCGGCGCCGGTGAACGCGAGGCGGCCTGCCGGCACCTCGAAGTGCACCTCGACCTCCTCGCCGGGCGCGAGCTCGACCCGGTGGTATCCCAGCAGCTGGGCGACCGGCCGGGTCACGCTCGCCGTCACGTCACGGCCGTAGAGCTGCACGACCTCGACTCCCGTGCGCTCCCCCGTGTTCGTGATGCGCACGCTCGCGCGGAAGGGATCCCCCGCCGCCACGGTCTCGTCGACCGTCAGGCCCGTGCGCGTGAAGCTGGTGTAGCTCAGCCCGTGGCCGAAGGGCAGCACGGGTGTGCTGTCGGAGCTGGTCACCTCGCTGGCACCCCCGAGGATCGGCCGCAGGTACGAGTACGGCTGCGCCCCGGCGGAGCGCGGCATCGTCACGGGGAGACGCCCGCTCGGCACCACGCGGCCGGAGAGGATCCCGGCGATGGCCGCTCCCCCCTCCTCGCCGGGGAAGAACGACTGCACGACGGCGGAGACCGCGCGCTCGCCCTCGACCGCCCAGCCGAGCGCGTACGGGCGGCCGGAGACCACGACCAGCACCACCGGCGTGCCCGTGGCCTGCACCGCCTCGACCAGCTCGCGCTGCACCCCGGGCAGCTCGAGGCTCTCGACGTCGTTGCCCTCCCCGACCGTTCCCCGGCCGAACAGGCCCGCCCGGTCGCCGACGACGACCACGGCCACCTGCGCGTCGCGGGCCGCCGCGACGGCGGCAGCAAAGCCCTCCCGGTCCGCACCCTCGACCTCCGATCCCGCGGAGTAGTCGAGCAGGGTGTCGGGCAGCTCCGCGCGCAGCCCCGCGAGAACGGTGGGGATCTCGATCCCGACCGCCACATCCGGGTGCTGGGCGAGCACGTGGTTCACGAACGAGTAGCAGCCCATCAGCGCCTCGGCCGAGTCGGCGTTCGCACCCAGCACCGCCACGCGGCGTGGCGGTGCGCCGGTTCCCCCGCTGCGCAGCGGGAGCACGCCGTCGTTGCTCAGCAGCACCACCGACTCCTCGGCGAGCTGCAGCGCGACCCGGCGGTGCTCGGGCGAGTCGAGGTCGACCGACTCCGGCGCCCGGTCGAAGCGTTCGTCGAGCAGGCCGAGCTCCTCCTTCTGCGCGAGCACGCTCAGGACCGCGCGGTCGACCAGCCGTTCGTCCGTCAGCCCCGAGCGGATGCGGGCCGTCAGCGGCGCGAGGAAGGCGTCGCCCGTCGGGAGCTCCACGTCGATGCCCGCCCGCAGCGCGATCTCCGCGGCCTCCCCGAGGTCGGCGGCCACCGCGTGCATGAGGTGCAGGAACGCCACGGAGAAGTAGTCGGAGACCACGACCCCGTCGAAGCCCCAGCGCTCGCGGAGGATCCCGGTGAGGTACTGCGGCGTCGCCCCGACCGGCGAGCCGTCGATCTCGGCGTAGGAGTTCATCACCGAACGGGCGCCCCCGTCGAACAGTGCCATCTCGAAGGGCGGCAGCAGCACGTCGGCGATCTCGCGGGGTCCGGCGTGCACGGGGGCGTGGTTGCGTCCGGCCTGCGACGCCGAGTAGCCGACGAAGTGCTTGAGCGTCGCGTGCACGCCGGCGCTCTGCAGTCCGCGCACGTAGGCGCTGCCGATCGTGCCGACCACGTAGGGATCCTCGGCGATGCACTCGTCGACCCGGCCCCAGCGCGGGTCCCGGATCACGTCGAGCACCGGGGCGAGACCCTGGTGGATACCGAGTTCGCGCATCGAACCGCCGATCAGCGACGCCATCCGCTCGACCAGTGCGGTGTCGAAGGACGCTCCCCAGGCCAGGGGCGTGGGGAAGGTCGCGGCCTTCCACGCCGCGAGCCCGGTGAGGCACTCCTCGTGCACGAGGGCGGGGATGCCGAGGCGCGTCTCCTCCCGGAGTCGGCGCTGCTCGCCCCAGAGCCAGCGGGCGCGTTCCACCGGATCGACCGGCCGGGTGCCGTAGACACGGGTGAGCTGCCCGAGGCCGTGCTCCGTCGCGTCCTCGTAGCGGGTGGTCGCCGTCATCTCGCCGGCCATGGGGGCGACGACCTCGCCGCCCTGGTCGACCCAGTAGCCGACCAGCTGTGCGACCTTCTCCTCGAGGGTCATCGCGGCGAGCAGCTGCCGCACCCGGTGCGACACCGGCGCTTGCTCTGGCTTCATCGGGACGTCCTCTTCCTGGGTGTGTTCGATCGATGTCATGTCAGCCCTTCACCGCCCCCGTGAGCCCGCCCACGATCCGTCGCTCGAAGAAGGCGAAGAACAGCAGCGCCGGGATCATCGAGAGCGAGGTGAAGGCGAGCACCTGGGCGGTGTCGACGGAGTACTCCGAGGAGAACGCCTGCACGCCCAGCGGCAGGGTGAACACCGCCTGGTCGTTGAGGATGAACAGGGGCAGCAGGTAGCTGTTCCAGCTGGCGATGAAGGCCAGGATTCCCACGGTGATGACGCCGGGCATCGCGAGGGGCACCACCATGCGCCAGAAGAAGCCGAGACGGCTGCACCCGTCGATGAACGCCGCCTCCTGGATCTCGTCGGGGATCGCCCGCAGGAACGGCACCAGGATGATGATGGTCGTCGGCAGGGCGAAG